>Ga0078972_1009095_pt1 | contig 19976 bp, 11 predicted proteins | sample YelNatPaOPGAMG01_FD_67568 | JGI IMG/M metagenome (GOLD analysis project Ga0078972, IMG submission 67568) | Hot spring thermophilic microbial communities from Obsidian Pool, Yellowstone National Park, USA - OP-RAMG-01 (SPADES assembly) (version 2) | ecosystem: Environmental > Aquatic > Thermal...
CGTTGCGGGCCCTGCCCTATGCGGGAGACGACTTGGACGTGTCCCTCCGCGTTCTCGACGAACTGGCCGCACGGGACGGCGTCACGCTGCACCTGCCGACGGTGTGGCGACGCGAGAACCCGTGGGCGTAGAGCGGCCGAGATATTGGGATTGACCCTGGCGCTGCTGCTGCTCGCGGTCGTGCTCGCGTTCGCCGTCGTCCGTCCGCGCGGTCTGCCCGAGGCGCTGGCGGCGGTCCCGGCAGCGGTCATCCTGGCGGCGGTCGGCGCCATCTCCTTTCGTCAGGCGGCCCAGGAGGTCGCCGGGCTGTCCGGCGTCGTCGCCTTCCTGGGCGCGGTGCTGGTGCTGGCCAAGCTGTGCGACGACGAGGGACTGTTCGAGGCGGCGGGTGCGGCGATCGCGCGGGGCCGTGTCGGGTCGGCCGGCCTACTGGGGCGCGTGTTCGTCATCGCCTCGCTGATCACCGCCGTGCTCAGCCTGGACGCCGCCGTCGTGCTGTTGACCCCGGTGGTGTTGGCCGCGGTGCGCCGGCTGCGGACCCCGGTGCGGCCCTACGCCTACGCCACCGCGCACCTGGCCAACGGCGCCTCGCTGCTGCTGCCGGTGTCGAACCTGACCAACCTGCTGGCCTTCCACACGGCCAACATCTCCTTCACCCGATTCACCGTCCTGATGGCTCTGCCGTGGCTGGGCACCGTCGCCACGCTCTATCTGGTCTTTCGTTGGTTCTTCGCCAGTGACCTGCGCGTGCAACCCGACCCCGAGGATCTCGGGCCGCCGCCCCGCCCACCGGTTTTCGTGCTGGTGGTCGTCGGGCTGACGCTGGCCGGGTTCGCGGTCGCCCAGTCCGCGGGGGTGGATCCGGCGTGGGTGGCGCTCGCGGGTGCGGCGGTGTTGGCGGTGCGCAGCCTGAGCCGCGGGCACACTTCGGTGGTGGACATCGTGCGTTCGCTGCATCCGTCCTTCCTGGTGTTCGTGCTGGCGCTGGGCGTCGTGGTGCAGGCGGTCATGATCAACGGAATGGACAAGGCGATGTCCAAGGTGCTGCCGTCGGGGTCGAGTCTCGTCTCGCTGCTTGCCATCGCCGCGATCGCCGCCGTGCTGGCCAACGTGGTCAACAACCTGCCCGCCACCCTGGTGCTGCTGCCGTTGGTCGCCTCCAGTGGTCCGGTGGCCGTCCTGGCGGTGCTGATCGGGGTCAACATCGGACCCAACCTGACCTATGTGGGATCGCTGTCGAACCTGCTGTGGCGCCGGGTGCTGCGCCGGCACGATGTCGACGCGGGGGTCGGTGAGTACACCCGCCTCGGGGTGTGCACCGTTCCGGTCTCGCTGACGGTGGCGGTCCTCGCGCTGTGGGCGTCGGTGCAACTGCTGGGCGATTAGGCGCGCGAGCAGACGCAAACTCGCACTATTTCGCCCCCCTCTGTGCGAGTTTGCGTCTGCTCGGCCTGATGGCGGTCAGCCGACCGCGTCCCTGAACTCCACGCCCTGCTGCAGCGCTTGCACGGCTTGGGCGATGTCGACGACAGGATAGATCTGATAGTCGAGGGTAGTGGCGAATTGCCCTGTGGTTGCAACCAAGTCGGCCGGATTGTCGGTTTCCACCACGGCGAACCCGCCGCCGCCGTCTACGCGGCCGACGAACTGGTGGTAGGTGGTGCTCTGCGGCTGCGACCACTTGGCGAATGCGGCCAAACCCCGTCGCAGGGTTTCGTTGTTCTCCGCTGCCGAGCCGTTGAGGCGATACGTCCAGGTCACAACATATTTCATCGCTACCTCCTTGGGATTGCGGTGTTATCGCCGGGGTGGGGGGTCCCCGCACGGATATGCGCGCGGACGGGCGCGGCAGCGACCACCGTGAACGGTGTTGCCAGCGGGAAGTTTTCGTCGAGGGACTCGATCTCGGCGGCGCCGATGATGGTCGCCAAGGCGAGCGTGGCCTCCAGCATGGCGAAGTGATCGCCGATGCACGAGCGCGGGCCGCCGCCGAACGGCAGGTATTGCCAACGACTTCGACCCCTCGACCGTTCCGGAAGGAACCGGTCCGGATCGAAACGCAGCGGGTCCTCCCACAGTGCAGGGTCGCGGTGCAGGGCATAGAAGCTCACGAGGGCCATGGTCTCGGCTTCGACCAGGTGGCCGTCCACCACGATGTCGCGCGTCGGCGAGCGCATCGTCCCCGCCGCGGGCGGACACAACCGCAGCGCCTCGTGCAACACCCGCACGGTCAGGCCGAGCCCGGGCACGTCCTCCGGGGTCAGCGCCCGCTCGCCCAGCGCGGCGACCGCGGCGACCTCCGCGCGCACCCCGTCTTGGATGTCCGGGTGATGCCCCAACGACCACAACGCGTAAGTCAGCGTGGTCGACGTGGTGTCGTGGCCCGCGAGCATGAATAGCACCAGCTCGTGGCAGATCTCGTCGTCGGTCAGCGGCCGCTCGGTCTCCGGATCGATCGCCTCGAGGAGCGCGCGCACCAACGGGGCATCGCGCTCGGGGTCAACGCGAACCGCGTTCAGTATTTCGGCCGCCAGCCGGTGCAGCGTGTCGTTGGCCCGGCGAGCGGCACGCTGGCCTCTCGTGGGCAGCCACCGCGGCGGGTTCACCGGCCGCGCCGCGCGGTCGGCCACCCATGTCAACGAAGCTCGCAGTGCACGGCACACCTCGTCGGCGCGCTCATCGAGGTCCAGCCCGAGCACCGAGCGCCCCAGTGCACGCAGGGTCAGCTTGCGGCACTCCGCATCGAGGTCCACGACCGCGCCGTCCCGCCAACCGTCGGTGACGGATTGCGCCGCCGCGCCCATGTGTCCCGCATAGCGGGCCACATGACGCTTGGTGAACATCGGCTGCAGCGTGCGTCGCCGCGGCAGCCAGCGCTCGTGCGGAAGATCGAGTAGGTTGCCGCCCATCAGCGCATGCATCTCGACCATGGTGCGGGTACGGCCCCGGTCGGAGACCTCGTCGTTGCGGCCCAACAGATCACGGGCACCTTGCGGGCTGGCAATCAGCACCACGTTGGGTAACAGCCACTTCGGTCCGAGCACGATCCGGGTGATGGGTCCGCCGGCGTCCACCAGCGTCTGGAGACCGTCGATGTACGACCGCACCGCCTTGACCTGACGCCAATACGGGAGCGGATTCTTCGGCGCCAGCGCGCGCGCCCCGACTTCGGATTTCTCCAGCATCTCGACCATGCCAACTCCTTCTGTCGAAGGCACGGTATGGCCGACTTCGGTTCGTCGGCATGCGTAGTCGGCTACTCGACTTCGCGAGCCGGAGTTAGGCGCAGCTGCGGTGCGTCAGCCTGCTGCGCCGTCGCCCGGTCCGGATCTGACGATCGACGCCAGTTCCTCGCGTGACTGAGCACCGACCCGCTGGCAGGCCCGGTAAACGTGGCCCTCCACCGTGCGCACCGACATCACCAGCTTCACGGCGATCTGGCGGTTGGACAGGCCGGCCACGACGAGTTCGACGACATCGCGCTGGCGACCCGACAGCTTGAGACCCGCCGGAGTCCGCAGCGCCGGCGTGCACAAACCACCACATCTGTCGGCCAATTCCTTGGCCAGCGCCGCGGCATACAACCCGCGCCGATGCCGCTGGGTCTCGTCGAACGCAACGGAGGCCTGCGCTGCCGCGTCGGCGGCCGCGGCCCGATCGCCAATCCGCAGGTACGTCGCCGAGGCCGCCAACAGGCCCTCGCCGTCCCCGGCGAACAGGCTCTCCGCATGCAATGCAACGGCCTCGGCCAGCGGCAGCGACAACGCCTCGGCCAGCTCCCGTGCCCGCGCCGCTTGTGAGGCATCGCCCCATTGCGCCACGGCCTGCATGCAGGCCAGCTCGTGGGTGGGCTGGCCGCGGTCGCGGGCAAGTTGCGCCGCCTGCTGCGCGCTCGCCACAGCCTCGTTCAGGCAACCGCTTGCTGCCATCGCCCACCCGCCGGCCAGCGAGAGGGCGGTGTGCATGAACAAGAAGTCGGGCGGCACACACGACCGCGCCCCGGTGACAGCGTCGTTCGCCTCGGTGGGCTGTCCGAGCTTGGCGTGTGCCTCGGCCAGGGCGAAGTAGCTTGCCACCCGCAAACCCGTTGTGACGGAGTGCCTTTCCACCCCGGCAAGCGCTTCGTGCAACAATCGGGCCGCGTCGGAAACGGCACCACGAACCAGGTCGGCGTTCCCCAACAGCAAGGCCAGGTTCGCATACGCCAGACCCGGAATGTCGCGGGCCGAGTCGGCCAGTTGCTTTGCTGTGGTGACGAATTCATCGATGCGCCCGGTCAACCTGCAAGCGCGGCCGTACACGGCGCCGAACCAGAACCGCATGTGAGACGCCTGGAACGACGTCGTCGCGCGCTGCAGCGCCTGCTCGGCCACGCCCGCGAGCTCATCGACCTCCCCCAGCGCACCCATCGCCATGATCAACGCGAGCGACGCCATCATCGCGTGAAAGCCCGGCAGAGCTTCGAACTCCAATGCCGCCCGGGCCCTTTCGGCCGCGAGTCCGCAGCGCGCCGACACCGCGTCCAGGCAGGACTGCACGGCCAACCGCTCCGCCGCCTGCGCCGGGGTCTCGGGAACCGCGGCAAGACTGTCCAGGATCGCCCCGGCGGCTTGCGGCTTGCCGAGCATCCACGTCAGGTTGGCCGCCCGCACCGTCGCCCAGTGATGGCCGTCGGGCAGAGCGGTGTCAGCCATGTCGCGCAGCGCCGTCTCGGCCTCCTCGCCGCGTCCGAGCAGCACCAGGTTCATTGCCCGTACCCCGGCCGCGCCAGGCGCCCCGGCTTGCGTGGCCGCCGTGGCGAGCCGGTCGGCCAGATCCAGATCCAGCAGCGTCATGGCATGCTGCGCCGACTCCAAATACAGCTCGGGCTCGGGATCAAGGTCCGACTCGAGCCTCAGCAGCGCACGTCGCACGGTGGCCTGCATGTCGGCGTCGCCGTCTTTTGCGAGCCGCTTCGCCAGCCTGCCCCGGATTCCCGACAAAGACATCTCGCCGGCGTTCGCGCGGCGAAGCTCACCGAACAGCGGGTGCGCCAGCCTGGCCATCAGCCCGCCACCGGTGCGTTCGACGTTCACCAGGCCCATGCCCTCGGCGACGGCCAGGTCGCGGCGGCGCACCAAATCGCACAGCACATCGACGGCCAACGGCTCACACTGCGACAGCGTGTCGACCACCAGTGCCACCCCCGGGCTGAGCCGACCCATCTGGCGCGCGACCGTGTCGGACAGGCTCGCCGAGACCGCGACGTCACCGTCCCACATCCACACGCCGGCCAATTTCCGCATCCGCCCGGCCGCTATCTGATCGCTCAGCAGCTGCTGCAGGAACAAGGTGTTTCCCCCGGTCAGCTTTTGGAACCGAGCCGCGCTGCGGGCATCGACCGGACCGCCGACCGTGCTTTCGATCAGTTCGCGCGTTGCGGCGGCCGAAAGCGGTTCGAGATCGAGGCGAGCCAGCAGCCCGTCCTTCCACAACGCCGTCACGGCGTCGGGCTCCTCACCGCCGGTCCGCATCGTGACAACCAGCCGGGCCCCACCCGACTGCGCCAGCTGGTGAACGACGAGGGCGGACAACCCGTCCAGCAGGTGGGCGTCGTCCACCCCGAGCACCACACGAGCCTGGCGCTGTCGCGCGACGAACGAATCGATCACGCGGCGCACGTTTGCCAAGGGATCCGACATCGACTCGCCGAGCGAGCCGATGAAGGCCCCCAGCGGCAGCGCACACGCCGATTCGGAGCCGACGATCCACTTCGTCTGCTCACCGGACGCCTCGGCGTGGCGCAGCACTTCGCGGGCCAGCCTGGTCTTGCCCACACCGGCGGCTCCGGCGATCACCACGCCGGAGTGCTTGCCAGCCCCGCTCAGGGCGCGGCGAATAATGCCTAATTCGCTGTCACGCCCGGTCAGCGGCTCGCCGCTGATCACGCGGCGACTATAACGGTGCGGCGGCATCCGGCGGGCCGGTTTGTCGGCGTTTCGGTGCGCTTTCAGCAGAGCTCATGTGCACCCGCCACCCGATTTGCTGGGGTCAGCCGGCGTTGAGGCCGAGCAGGCGCTGCTCGAAGAGATCTGCGCCGCGGGCGGTCCCGCCGGTGGCCGTGAAGCCGGCTGCCACCCGTTCCGCACCGTCGGTCATGGTCATCGCTTCCCGCACTTTGGCGCGCAACCGCGACGGTGACAGTTTTTTTGCCGGCAGGCGGGTACCGCACTGGGCCACCTCGACGCGCCGGGCGACCTCGAGTTGGTCGCGCCCGTAGGGCACGACACACACCGGTATGCCGCGGGCGAGCGCCTTTTGCGTTACGCCCATCCCGCCGTGCGTCACCGCACACACCGCCCGGTCCAGCACCAGGCCGTGTGGGATGAATTGCAGCACCGTGGCGTTGCGCGCCGCGGCGAGGTCGTCGGGTCGCCCTGCCGGCAGGGTTGCGACCACGTGCACCGGCTCATCCTGCAGCGCGGCCATGGCGGTCCGCACCAGGCCGGTGTCGGCTTGCTTCTCCGACGACGTCGTGACCAGGACTATCGGCCGATCGATCGAAGCCAGCCAGTCCGGGACGGTGCGCGGCCCGGGATCGACCACGCAGGGTCCGATCAGCTGCACCGCGTCGCCCCAATCCGTTTGCGGGTACTGGAACGGCTTGCCGCTCGCGACCAGCACGAGCGGCGCCCGGCGCAAGAACTCGTCCATCGACGCGACCGACCGCAAATCGAGATCGGCGCGAACACCGTTGATCGGTGGCAGCATCACGCGTTCCAGCGGACCCACCACCGCAAAGCGCACGGCGGCATCGCGCAGCCGGCCCAACACACCCGACACCGGTCTCAGACCCGGACCGAACGGTGGCACGCCCGGCGATCGCAGCGGCGGCGTGTACGGCAGAAAACATGCCCAGGGGATGTCACCGGCTTCGGCCGCCGACAGGGCTCCCCAGCAGTTGACGTCGACGAGCAGCGCGTCCGGACGGCCACGCGCTATCGCGTCGCGCAGATCGGCGACTTCGTACGCGGCACGCCGGCCGAACGTCGCGACACCCCGCTTGAGCGCGACCCGAGGATTGGGGGTCTCCTGGCTGTCCCCGAGTTCGATCGCCTCGATGCGCGGATCGATCGCGTCCGCCGCGAAACCGAGCTCTCGCCCGGTCTCCACACCCGTGGAAAGTGTCCGCACATGAACCGTGTGCCCGCGGCTCGACAGCTCCGATAGCAGCGCGCTCATCGGCAACAGGTGCCCGAGTGCCGGCGAGGTGTACGCCAGGATCGCCGCCACCGTCACCCCTGCCGCAGCGCAAGGGATTGATCGACCATTCGGTGCGCCTCGGGCAGCCGACCGCGGGCATCGAGCTTCGTGCACGCCTCGAGGTACGCCTTCGACAGTTCGACGTAGTCGTCGGGGTTGCCTTCCGCCCTCGCCAGCAGCGCGCGGGATTTCAGCCACCACAGATCCGTCGCCGTGATGCCGGGCGGTCGCACCTGCCACCGATCGACCATTCGGTGCGCTTCGATGAAGTCGTCGACTGATCCTCGGCCAACGAGCAGCTCGACGAGCGCTTCGGCTGTACAGCCCACGAAGACTCGACTGCCACCGTCGAAGTGCTGCACAAACGTGGGACGAAGCCTGTCGATCGCTTCGTCGATTCGCCCCTTGCGCGCGGTATCGACCGCCAGATCGGCGGCAATGCTGGTCATCCCGATGTGATGCAGCTTGTGCTTCTCGATCAGGACGCGGGCGCGGTCAAGCAGATCGATGGCCTCGTCGCGCGACGTGTTCTCCGCGCGCAGCAGGGCCGATCCATGAGCCCACAGGGTGGCGATGATGCCGCCGACGTCGCCCAGCGATTCCGCGCATCGCAACGCCTCCCGCGTCTCTTCGACCAAGTCGTCGCCCTTGCGCAGACCCAACACCGCAACTGTTCCCGCGTAATGCGACATAGTCGCATAGTTGAGGGGGCCGAGCGTATGTGCTTGTTCAAGGCCGTCCCGGAAATCCCGCCTGTCATCATCGGAGTCGCCGAGGCACATGCCGATGATTCCGCGAAGAATTTGCGCCGCAACCGTTTCGTTCGCGGGCACATCGCCGGGCAGTGCCAGTATCGCTTCGACGACCCGCAGCGCGGCGTCGAATTCACAGTTCGCGAACCGGATGAAGGCTAACGAATTGAGGATTATGGCCCTGGTTGCCGCGTCGCACACAATGCCGCTGACCATGCCTTCGAGCTCCGAGGCCAGCGCCAGGGCCTCGGGAACCCGAATGTCGTTGATACTGAACGACCAGATGCGTCCGGCGGTCGCCAGCGCGAGCGGTGTGAGGTCACCAGACCGCACGGCGAGATCACGTAGTTCCCGGTAAAGCGCGTCGGCTCCGACGGCGTCAGCGGCATAAAGCGCCGTAGAAATGAGCATGGCGCGCGGCGCGATTCGCATGGCGGTCACACCTTCGTGGTCGTCGGTCAAGCCGTCGGCGATGCGGCGCGCGCTCTCCCATTCCGCACGCGCAGCGCGGATACCGCGCGGCCGAAGCCAATCCGCCGCGCGCAGATGCCAGCGGTACGCGTCGACGAGCTCACCGCCCGCCTCCAGGTGTGCGGCGATCAAGGCCGCATTGTTCTCGACGGCACCCGCGTCGCGCGCCTCGATCGCGGCGGCCAGCCGGCGGTGGGCCCGCGCGCGGACCGCGCTCAGCTGCGACTCGTAGGCAACGGTGCGAACCAGCGGATGGTGGAAGCAATACCGTTGTCGCGGAACGAATTCTAACTGGTCGATCAGCTCGGCCGAGACCAGCTCGGCCAGGCTCGTGGACGCGGTTTCCGGCAACAGCTCACACAGCGTGTCCACGTCGAAGTGGTTACCGATCACCGCCGCGGCGTTCAGAGTCGACTTGGTGGGTGCGGGCAGCCGATCGATGCGGGCCGCAAGCACCGCTTGCACAGTGGCGGGGACGGCGATTTCGTCGGCGTCGCCCGTCAGGCGGTAAGCGCCGCGGCTGCCCGAGAGTATGCGGCGGTCCGCAAGGTCGCGAACGATCTCCTCGGCGAAGAACGGATTGCCCGCCGCCGCGGTTGCGATTCGCTCAGCCAGGCCACCCACCGATTCGTCGCCACCGAGAAGCTGGCCGACCAGGCGGACCGACACAGATTCGGTCAGTGGCTGCAGCGTCACCGTCTGGCCCGACCGGTGCTGCAGCGCACCGCGGTACTCCGGTCGGTAGGTCGTGACGAACATCGACGTCGTCCCGTCGAGCGTGCCGGCGAACTCAGCGAGGACGTCTTCGCTCTGGTCGTCGATCCAGTGGGCATCCTCGAGGGCGAACACGGTTCGATCCGAGCGTGCCCGATTGACGTGCGTCAGGATTTCGATCAGCCGGCGGCGCCTCGCGTCGGCGCTGACCTGCAGGTGGGGTGCCGTGGCGTCGGCGATGCCCATGGCCTCGAACAGGACCTGCGCGTCGGCGGAGTCCGGCCCGAGCAGCGCTTGGCATTGCGCGCTCGTGTGTTCGCGCGCCTCACCGGAGCCGAGCCCTTCCACGTTGAACATGGCGCGCAGCAGACGCGACAACGCCCGGAACGCCAGCGCGCTGGTGTGGGCTTCGCAGCGGGCGACGACGATGTCGGCGCCTTGACCCGCCGCGATCTCGGTGAACTCCCGCAGCAGGCGACTCTTGCCCAGACCGGGCGGACCCACGATCCCGACGAGGCAGCCGGCATGGGAGTCGAAGAGACTCCGCAACCGGTGCATCTCTGCTTCGCGACCCAGCATCAGGCCTTCTTGGCGGCCCAGCACCGTCCGCTCGGATTCCATGGCGAGGAGTTGCCGCGCGGGCACGGGCGCGTCGGCACCCTTGACGCAAACGTCTTCGACGGGACCGAGCCGGGTGGCGTCCTCGACGAGGCGTGCCGTGGAGAGCGCGCACATGACTCCGCCCCCAGGGGCGGCCGCCTCCATGCGCTGCGCCATCCCGACGGGATGGCCGACGGCGGTGTATCTTCCTTGGCCCGAGCCAATTTCGCCGGCGATCACTTCGCCTGAATTCAGCCCAACTCGGACCTGCAAGGCGACGCCGTCACGGCGAAGCACCTCGGCGGCAAGCTCTTTGGTGATGGATTGGATCTCCAGGGCTGAAATACACGCCCGCAGTGCATGATCCTCCAGCGCCACCGGGGCACCGAACAGTGCCATCAAGCCGTCACCGGTGAACTTGTCCACGGTCCCGTGATAGCGCTGCACCACTGCGGCCGCACGATTGAACATCTCGTTCATGATCTCTTGGAGCCGTTCCGCGTCCAGCGCCGCCGCGAGCTTCATCGAGCCGACGACGTCGGCGAACAGCACCGTCACCTGTTTGTGTTCACCGGTGGCCGGTCGTGGCGAGACCGGAGAACCGCAAACATCGCAGAAGCGAGCCTTGACGCGCAGATCGTTACCGCACAGCCCACACCGACCTGTGCCTTCACTGACCGGGCTAACCATTCGCGATCTCCTGCGCGTGATATTCCCCAAATAATCGCCTATACAGCCACGCGGTTGCAATTGACCGGGCAAACCTGCTTCGCAGGCTGCAACGAAGACTCGATCGGACGCCCGCAGGGAACGAATGGAGTAGCTGCCTACTCTAGGCGCACACCCCTTTCGCGCTGGAGACTTCGGGCAGTTCAGCGACGATCGGGGTGCACCATGGAGACGCTTCGAGATCATGCGGTGGTGCTCGGCGCCAGTATGGGCGGCCTGCTGGCCGCTCGCGTGCTGGCCGACTTCTACGACCGCGTAACGGTGGTCGAACGCGACAACCTGCCCGCGGATCCGGTGAACCGGCGAGGTGTGCCCCAGGGCAGGCTGATCCACGTAATCCAGTCGCGCGGTACGCAGATCCTCGACGAGCTGTTCCCCGGGTTCCTGGACGAACTGGCGGCCGGTGCTCTCTTTTCCGAGCCGGCCGTTCCTCGAATGGAATGTTCGACGCCGGGTGTGGGCCCTTCCGAACGTGACGATCCTCGAGAATCATGACCTCGCCGGTCTGACGGCGACTCCGGATCGCGACCGTGTCGCCGGGGCGCGCGTGATCTGCCGCGACGACGACCGTGAGACGACGCTGACCGCCAATCTTGTGGTCGACGCGACCGGTCGGGGATCGCGGACACCGAAATTCCTGGAAGAACTCGGCTACAGCCGTCCACCGGAGAACGAGCTGGTGGTGCACCTCGCCTACGCCTGCCAACTGCTTCGCATCGCCCCCGGAGCTGTCGACGAGCACATGATCGTCATTTTCCCCGAGCCGGGACGGCCGAAGATGTTCGGTCTGATCGGTTATGAGAACGACATCTGGATGTCTGCCGTCGGGACCATGGCGGGGGTTGACCCACCACGCCACTGCGCCGAGATGCTCAGCCTCGCAGCCGATTTCGCTCCCTCTCATGCCCTGGCAGCGATTCGCGCGGCCGAGCCGCTCAGCGAGGTAGCCCACTACCGTGTTCCTTCCAACCGCTGGCGGCGCTACGACAAGATGACCCGAACGCCCGACGGTCTGCTTGTCGTCGGTGACGCGGTGTGCAGCTTCAACCCCATTTACGGACAGGGCATGACGGTCGCCGCCATCGAAGCGACGGTGCTGCGCGACTGTCTGCGTCGGGGGAGGAAAGACCTCCCGCGTCGCTTCTTCCGCGCTACCGCCAGGCACGTCAGGGTGGCCTGGCAGACCGCCGTCGGGTCCGATCTTGCCCTTCCCGAAGTGGTGGGACCACGGCCGTTGACGATGCGCATCACCAACGCTCACCTCGGGCGCGTGATGACCGCCGCGGAAACCGACCCCGTCGTGGCCGGGCAATTCATGAGAGTCATCGGAATGATCGACCCGGCTTCTCGGCTGCTGCGTCCGTCCATGCTGGTCCGCGTCGCACATACCAATCGTCGCCGGCGAATCGAATTGCGCCCAGTCGAGGCATTGGTCGGCTCGCTGCGAACGGAGTAACAGAAATCGGGCACCCCGCAGGGGGTACTGTGCAGGCGCACAGCGCACGTTCCTGCACGTTACAGGCAGATTCTTCGACGACCGAGGACTGGCGGCGCCCGCTCGGACGGTGACGAGGACACTTCTCAGTGGGCTGGTCGGAGCAGCCGCGTAGGCCGGGTAATTCACAGCAATTTCTCAGTGGAAAACTCTGTTGAGTGCCAGGATATTGATGTGAGTGATGGCGGACCGAGCTTGGCGTCAGGTAGTGCAGCCCATCGAGCGTCTGGGTGACGCCGACAGTGCTGGCGAAGCGGGTGCCCGCCGGGAGAGCCGGATGAAGGCGGCTACCGCGTGCGCGTCGTGCGGCACCGAGTTGCGGGAGAACGCGAAGTTCTGCGATGAATGCGGCGCGGCCGTTTCGGCGACCGCCGAACCGGCCGAGTACAAGCAGGTGACCGTCTTGTTTGCCGATGTGGTGCATTCGATGGACATTGCCGCGGCGGTGGGGGCCGAGCGGTTGCGCGAGATCATGGCCGAGCTGGTCGAGCGCGCGGCGGCGGTGGTGCAACGTTACGGCGGCACGGTGGACAAGTTCACCGGGGACGGCCTGATGGCGGTGTTCGGGGCGCCGGCCGCTTTGGAGGACCATGCGCTGCGTGCGTGTCTGGCGGGGCTGGACATTCAACAGGCGGTCGCGGGCCTCGGGGCGGAGGTGGAGCGCCGCGACGGCATCGACCTGCGGTTGCGGGTGGGACTGAACTCGGGCCAGGTGATTGCCGGTGAGATCGGCTCGGGCGCTTTGGGTTACACCGCGATTGGCGAGCAGGTGGGGATGGCTCAGCGGATGGAGGCGGTCGCTCCGCCGGGCGGGGTGATGCTGAGCGACTCCACGGCGCGGCTGGTCGAGGGCGCTGCGGTGCTCGGTGACCCGGAGATGGTGCGCATCAAGGGTGCCGCAACGGCGGTGCCCGCGCGGCGACTGCTCGGCGTCACCATCCAGCCGACCGACGCCTCGCATTCGACGTTGGTGGGCCGCGAGTGGGAATTGGCCACGCTGGCCGCGATGCTGGATCGCTCGATGGCGGGCCGCGGGTCGGTGGTTGCGGTGGTCGGCCCTCCCGGTATCGGCAAGACCCGGCTGATCGCCGAAGCCGTGCAACTTGCGAAAAGTCCTGGTGTCGAGGTGTTTTCCACTTTCTGTGAATCGCATGCCACCGACGTCCCGTTCCATGTGGTGGCGCGTCTGCTGCGCGCGACCGGCCGGCTGGGCGGTCTGGACGATGCGGCCGCGCGGGCACAGGTGCGGGCACAATTTCCCGACGCCGACCCGCAGGACCTGGTGCTGCTTGATGACTTGGTGGGCATCGCCGACCCCGCTGTGGAGTTGCCCAAGATCGACCCCGATGCCCGGCGGCGGCGGTTGACCGCGCTGATCAACTCGAACCAGCTGGCCCGCAGCGAACCGGCGGTCTTCGTCGTGGAGGATGCGCACTGGATCGACGAGGTCAGCGAATCCCTGCTTGCCGACTTTCTCGCCGTGACCCCGCAGACCCCCTCGCTGGTGCTGATCACCTATCGCCCCGAATATCACGGAACTCTCGCGCATGTCGCCGGCGCGCAGACCATCGCCCTGGCCCCGCTCAGCGATGCGGAAACCTCCAGGCTGGTCACCGAACTATTGGGCCACGATCCCTCAGTCAGTCAGATCGGCGACCTGATCGCCGAGCGCGCGGCCGGAAACCCCTTCTTCGCCGAGGAGATCACCCGGGACCTCGCCGAACGCGGCGTCCTTCTCGGTGAAAGCGGGCGCTTCGCCTGCCACATCGACGTGACCGAAGTCGAGGTGCCGGCCACGCTGCAAGCCACCATCGCCGCCCGCATCGACCGGCTCGACCCTGCCGCCAAACACACCCTCGCCGCCGCGGCGGTCATCGGCTCCCGCTTCAACTGCGACCTGCTGGCCGGCCTGGAAGTCGATCCGGTGGTCGACGAGCTCATCGCCGCGGAACTCGTCGACCAAGTGCGGTTCACCCCGCGCGCAGAGTATGCGTTTCGGCACCCGTTGATCCGCACCGTCGCCTACGAATCGCAACTGAAATCCGACCGCGCCCGGCTACACCGCCGGCTGGCCGCCACGATCGAAGCCCGCGAGCCCGAATCGGCCGACCAGAACGCCGCGCTGATCGCCGAACACCTAGACTCTGCCGGCGATCTGCACGCCGCCTACGGCTGGCACATGCGCGCCGCAACCTGGGCGACCAACCGCGACATCAACGCAGCCCGGCTTAGCTGGGAGCGTGCAGAGAAGATTGCCGATGCGCTACCCGCCGACGACCCGAACCCGACCGCTATGCGCATCGCCCCCCGCACCATGCTGTGCGGGACAGCCTTTCGCGTCCATGCGGTTGTGGCAGGCGCCCGCTTTGAGGAATTGCGGCAATTGTGCACCGCCGAAGGCGACAAGGCGTCACTGGCCATCGCCATGTCAGGGCTGGTGGCCGACCACGCATACCAAGGCCGGGTAGGCGAGGCGTCGCGGTTGACTTCCGAATTTCGGACCCTCGTCGAGTCGCTCGACGACCCGAACCTGACAGTGGGGCTGTCTATCCCGCCGATCTACGCCAAGATGGAGAGCGCTGAGTGGTGTGACATGCTGCAATGGTCACAACGAGTCATCGACTTGGCCGACGGTGACCCGGCCAAAGGCAACTTCATTTCCGGATCCCCGTTAGCGCTCGCCCTTACCAGTCGCGCGGTTGGCCGATATTGCCTCGGCCGCCCTGGATGGCGCGAAGACCTGCGGGAGGGCATTGCCATGGCACGCGACGCCGACCCCTTGACGTACGCCGGGTCCGTCACCTACGCGTACTGCACGACAATTCCGATGGGAGTGCTGAGGCCGGACGATTCCGCGATGCACGAGATCGAGGACGCCCTGCACACCGCAGAACGATCCGGTGACGATTTCGCATTGGCCCACGCGCAGGTAACGCTGGGCGCCGCGCTGATCAACCGCCCAACAGTCCCGGAGCGTGACCGCGGTCAGCACCTCCTGGCGGAAGTCCGCGACGTATTCCTGCGGGACAGACACCACCTCGGCGACTTACCAATTGTCGACGCGTATTTGGCCCGGGAAGTGGCTCGACATGGGGACCGCGATCGCGCGATACCGCTCATGCGCGCGGCCACTGAAAATGCGGTCCGCGCGGGACAGGTGCTGAGCTGGGGCCTTGTCACGACGGACGTTCTGGTGGAAACGCTGCTGGACCGAGATGTCGGTGGTGATGCGGCCGAAGCGAAGGCCGCAATCGAGTGCTTAGCGGCTGCGCCGACCGACGAGACCTTTACTTTGCGCGACATCTTCGTACTGCGGCTACGCGCGCTCCTGGCTCGGGCTCGCGGCGACAATGTGGCGTACGCAGAGTTCAGGGATCGCTACCGCGACATGGCGAAAACGCTTGGCTTCGAGGGGCATATGAAGTGGGCCGAGGACATGCCATGACGACGATAGTTAACCGGGACCGGACAGCGGTGGAACGATACTGACATGGAGGGTGGTTCGTTTGGCCTCGACGCACCGCTGGTGATGAAGCTTTCCTGTGGCTCGTGCGGCACTCAGTTAGACGCAAAAGCCAAGTTCTGCAGTGCATGTGGCATTCCCGTCGCGCAAGCCACTCACTCTGCAGAATATAAGCAGGTCACGGTCCTCTTCGCTGACGTGGTGGGATCGATGGATATTGCCGCCAAGGTGGGTGCGGAGCGGTTGCGCGAGATAATGGCCGAGTTGGTCGAGCGCGCGGCGGCGGTGGTGCAGCGTTACGGCGGCACGGTGGACAAGTTCACCGGGGACGGCCTGATGGCGGTGTTCGGGGCGCCGGCCGCTTTGGAGGACCATGCGCTGCGTGCGTGTCTGGCGGGGCTGGACATTCAGCAGGAGGTGACCGGCCTCGCGGCGGAGGCCCAACGCCGCGACGGCATCGACCTGCGGCTGCGGGTGGGACTGAACTCCGGTCAGGTGATTGCCGGTGAGATCGGTGCTGCCGCTTTGGGTTACACCGCGATTGGCGAGCAGGTGGGGATGGCTCAGCGGATGGAGTCGGTGGCACCGCCCGGCGCGGTGATGCTCGGCGACTCCACGGCGCGGCTGGTCGAGGGCGCTGCAGTGCTCGGTGACCCGGAGATGGTGCGCATCAAGGGTGCCGCAGCGGCGGTGCCCGCGCGGCGACTGCTCGGCGTCGCCGCCCAGCCGACCGGTGCCTCGCATTCGACGTTGGTGGGCCGCGAGTGGGAATTGGCCACGCTGGCCGCGATGCTGGATCGCTCGATGGCGGGCCGCGGCTCGGTGGTTGCCGTGGTCGGCCCTCCCGGTATCGGCAAGACCCGGCTGATCGCCGAAGCCGTGCAACTTGCGAACCATCTTAGCGTCGACGTGTCTTCCACCTTCTGTGAATCGCATGCCACCGACGTCCCGTTCCATGTGGTGGCGCGTCTGCTGCGCGCGACCGGCCGGCTGGGCGGTCTGGACGATGCGGCCGCGCGGGCACAGGTGCGGGCACAATTTCCCGACGCCGATCGCCAAGACCTGGTGCTGCTTGACGACTTGGTGGGCATCGCCGATCCGCAGCTGGCATTGCCCAAGATCGACCCCGACGCGCGCCGCCGACGCTTGACCGCGCTGATCAACACCAGCCAGCTGGCCCGCAGCGAACCGGCGGTCTTCGTCGTGGAGGACGCGCACTGGATCGACGAGGTCAGCGAATCCATGCTCGCCGACTTCCTCGCGGTGATCCCGCAGACGCCCTCGTTGGTGCTGATCACCTACCGCCCCGAATATCACGGCGCCCTGGCTCGGGTCGCCGGGGCGCAGACCATCACCCTGGCGCCCCTGAACGAGGCGGAAACTGCGACGCTGGTCACTGAGCTGTTGGGCCCAGATCCATCCGTTGGCCAGATCGGCGACATCATCGCCGGGCGCGCGGCCGGAAACCCGTTTTTCGCCGAGGAGATCACCCGGGACCTCGCCGAACGCGGCGTCCTTCTCGGTGGGCGCGGCAGTTACGCCTGCCACATCGATGTGGCCGACGTCAGCGTGCCCGCCACGCTGCAGGCCACCATCGCCGCGCGCATCGACCGGCTGCGCCCGGCGGCCAAACACACGCTCGCCGCCGCCTCGGTCATCGGCTCTCGCTTCAACCGCGATCTGCTCGCCAGCCTGGAAGTCGATCCGGTTGTCGACGAGCTCATCGTCGCGGAACTCGTCGACCAGGTGCGATTCACCCCGCGCGCAGAGTACGCGTTTCGGCATCCGTTGATCCGCACCGTCGCCTACGAATCGCAACTGAAATCCGACCGCGCCCGGCTACACCGGCAGCTGGCGGCCGCGGTCGAAGCCCGCGAGCCCGACTCGGCCGATCAGAACGCGGCGCTGATCGCCGAACACCTCGAGGCCGCCGGTGATCTGCACGCCGCCTACGGCTGGCACATGCGAGCGGCGACATGGGCCACCAACCGCGACATCACCGCGGCCCGAGTCAGCTGGGAGCGCGCGGAGAAGATTGCCGATGCGCTGCCTGCCGACGACCCGAACCGGACCGCTATGCGCATCGCCCCGCGCACCATGTTGTGTGGGACGGCCTTTCGTGTCCACGTTGCGGCGGGCGCCCGATTCGAGGAACTGCGTGAATTGTGCACCGTCGCCGGGGACAAGGCGTCACTGGCCATCGCCATGGCAGGCCTGATGATGGATCACGCGTTTCACGCCCGGATACGCGAGGCGTCGCAGCTGGCATCGGAAGCCATGTCCCTCATCGAGTCGATCGGCGATCCAACCTTGACGGTGGGGCTGTCTTGGACGGCCATCTACGCCAAGATGGAAAGCGCCGAGTGGGCTGACGTGCTGCGGTGGTCACAGCGGGTCATCGACCTGGCCGACGGTGATCCGTCTCAAGGCAACTTGATTTTCGGGTCTCCGTTGGCACTCGCCTTGACGACGCGGGCAGCTGCCCGTTATTGCCTGGGTCGTCCTGGATGGCGTGACGACCTGCGGCAGGGCCCGGCCCTGGCCCGCAGTGCCGACCCGTTGTCCTACGCCGCGGTTGTCACCTTCGTCTACAACCCGGGGATAACCCTTGGCGTGCTGCGGCCCGACGATTCCGCAATGCGCGAGATCGAGGATGACCTGCGGATTGCCGAACGATCCGGTGATGACCTCGCTTTGTCGAACGCCCGGTCGACGCTGGGCCTTACGCTGGTGCACCGCCACACGACTGCGGAGCGTGACCGCGGACAGCAGCTCCTGGCCGAGGTCAGCGACGTGTTCCTGCGCCGGGGACACAACCTGTACGACTTACCGCTCGTCGAGGTGTACTTGGCGCGTGAGTGGGCTCGGCGTGGCGATCGCGATGACGCCCTACGGTTGATGCGCGCCGCCGTCGACCATCTGTTTCGCGACGGGCAGCTCCTGGCATATAGCATTCCAGCAACCGGTGTTCTGGTGGAGACGCTGCTCGATCGTGGGGCCGAGAGTGACATGGTCGGAGCGGAGGCGGCGATTGAGCGGTTGGCGGCGGCGCCAGCCGATGAGGGTCTGATGATCCGCGACATCTGGCTGCTGCGGCTGCGCGCGCTACTGGCCCGAGCCCATGGCGATACCGCGGCTTACACGGACTTGAGGGATCGCTACCGCGAAATGGCGAAAACGCTTGGCTTCGAGGGCCATATCGACCTGGCCAACGCAATGCCGTAGCTACGCCCGATGGTAGGCCGGCGGCAGCGACATGCCGAGCTCGGCCAGCACCCTACGCAGTAGCGTCGGGAAGTCGGTGATGAGACCGTCGACGCCGTAACCGATCTGTGTGCGGATGGCGCTGGCTTCTTCGACGGTCCACGGAATCACCTTGAGCCCCAACGCATGCGCGTGATCGACGTAGGGTTTTCCTGTCACCAGCGTGTAGTCGGGCGAGACCATGTTCGCGCCCACTAGCAGCGCCCCGAGCAGCGGATCGCCGATAAGCGCGGCGTCTTCACCGGCCAGCCACGGCGAATCCGGCGCCCACGTCTGCTCGTCGTACAGGGCCACCAGTGGGATCGACGCCTCCGCCCGGTGCACCATGGGAAGCGTTCGCCAGTCGAAACTCTGGATTTCCACCCGGTCGACCTTGCCCGCCGACCGGACCGCCGCCAGTATCACGTCGACGAACTCCTGGGGTCCGGCCGAGGCGCCCGGCTTGTCGGCCTCGACCTTCGTCTCGATGTTGAAGCGCACGCCGGCGTGATAGGAGTCGGTGAGCGCGAACAGGTCGGGCAGCGTCGCTATCTTGTTGCCGCGCACCACTTCGGCGTTGGGGAACTCAGTGAGGCGCTTGCCGCAGTCGAGCGTGCGGATCTGGACGAGCGTGAGGTCGTGCACGAGCTTGCCGACGTAGGGATACGCCGGGTCGGCCGCGAAGGCGGGCGCCGTGTCGGCGCACTTCGCCGCGTCGATCGTCGGGTCGTGCCACACCAGGGGCTGCCCGTCCTTGGTGATGACGATGTCGAGTTCGAGCGTACTGACGCCCAATTCGAGCGACTTGGCGAACGCCCGCAGCGATTCCTCGGTGGTTTCCCCGCGTCCGCCGCGATGGGCCTGCAGGTCGAAGCCCACGGGTTCCGCGGACGCCGTAGGCAGCGGCGGGAAAAGCACCCCAGTCAGCGTCAGCCACACCGCCAACACCCGTGAGCAGACGCAAAAGCCCCCAAATCTTGGGCGTGTCGGGGGCTTTTGCGACTGCTCGGCCGGAGAAGTCACCTCCTGCGCTGGCGCGCGATCTCGGCGAGCACCACCCCGGCCGCCACCGAGGCGTTCAGCGATTCGGTGTCACCCGCCATGGGAATCGACACCACCTGGTCGCAGTTCTGCCGCACCAGACGGGACAGCCCTTTGCCTTCCGAGCCGACGACCACCACCAGCGGGTCGGTGCCGTCCAGGTCGTCGAGGGGTGTGTCGCCGCCGGCGTCCAGGCCGACCACTCGCAGGCCCCGGCCGGCCCAAT
>Ga0078972_1009096_pt1 | contig 19975 bp, 14 predicted proteins | sample YelNatPaOPGAMG01_FD_67568 | JGI IMG/M metagenome (GOLD analysis project Ga0078972, IMG submission 67568) | Hot spring thermophilic microbial communities from Obsidian Pool, Yellowstone National Park, USA - OP-RAMG-01 (SPADES assembly) (version 2) | ecosystem: Environmental > Aquatic > Thermal...
CGCAATAGCTGCTTATACCTCCACTACGACGGGGTGCGTTACTGCTTCAAGAAGGATCCGAACGTCACCAAGCTCATTGAGGACGCCGAACAGACGATTGCGCGCGAGGAGGCGCAGGCGGGCGGGAGCGGCCCGGTGCGCGGCCGGATCAAAGAGATGCTGGACCAACGGCTGGCGGGGCGCCACAACGCCATTGTCTGGCCGGCCAAGAGTCAGGACATCCCCGATGGGGAGCCGCGCTTCTTGGTGGCCTATCTTCCGCTGGAGTTCGCCCTCGAGCGCAAAGAGGATCAGGAGCGCCAGGCGAAGGAGTACCTTTCGAAGTACGGCGACCGCCCCCGGCGCTTCCGCAATGGCCTGGGGCTGGCGATTCCGGAGAAGAAGCAGATCGAGGCGCTGCGGCGGGCCGTGCGGTACCTGCTGGCCATCGAGCGGGTGGAAGCCAAGAAGCAGCAGCTCCGGCTCACCAAGGAGCAGCTCGACCAGCTCAAGGAGCGGAAGCGAACTGAGGAAGCAGCGGCCGAATCCAGTTTCCGCGAGCTGTATAGTGCCGTTTGGCTGCCGCGGATTCAGGACGGGGAACTGGAGATCGAGAAGGTGGAACGCGGCGGGCGGCCGCTTCAGGCCACGGGGGTGCAAGAGCGAATCCTGGAGCTGTTGACTAGTGTGGGTACGCCGCGGCTGCATGCTTCGGTCACGCCGCGGAAGATGGCCGAGCGGGTGAGGCTGGGCGAAGGCGACCCGTTGGTATTGGGTATCCGGGTGGCCGATGTGGTTGAGTCGTTTTTCCGGGATATTGTCCCACCGCGGCTGGAGTCCGCAGCCGCAGTGCGAAAAGCGATTGCGCGAGGCGTTGAGGAAGGCGTTTTCGGCTACACGAGCGGCGTAGCGCCAGTGCTCGGCAGTGATGGCAAGTTCCAGGTGAGCCGGGAAAAGGTGGTGTTCCAGCGCACGCTTGCCGAAGACGAGATCGATCTCGAATCCGGCTTCCTGATGGCCCCGGCGGCGATCCCGGAGGCGGTGGCGCCGGCGCCGCTTGCACCACAGCCCGCGGCCGGCGTTGAACCTACGGTTGGTCCCGCCGCGGGCGCCGGACCCATGCCTTCGCCGTCCGCGCCTGCGGCGGGCCGCAGAACCCGCGTCGCGCTGGCGTTCGAGGCAACGCGTGAGCAGATCTTCAAGGCCTTCCCGGCCATTGCGAACCTGGCGGACCGCTCCGACAGCGGGAAAGTGAGACTCAAGGTCGAGGGCACATCCGCCGCCGGCTTCGACCCCGCCTGGCTGCGCAACGCGGTTGAGGAGCCGCTGGACGAGGCGGACATCACGAGGACCACGGAGGAGTAAACAAAGGGCGCCTCAAGAGAGCCGCCCCGGGCCGGTTCAGGCTTGCAATGCACAATGTGTCGGGCGGTGAAGAATTGAATTTGCGCTAACCCGGATATTTCACAAGAGCGCCGAGTCGAGTGAAAGAGTCGTCTGGGCGCTCCCTTTCACACTCCGGTTCTGGAAATTTTGCGGCGGGAGACTGTTTCGGGGCTGTCGCGAGGCTTATCTCTCGTTCCATCCGGCTGGTTTCGCCTTGTTTTTGCCCCTTTCGGCAACGCTTCGTCCTTCACGGAAAATTCAGAATTTCGATTTTGCTTTGTTTGCAACACCGTTTTTTGGGGGTCAGCAGCGCAGCGCCGCCCAGACTCTTCCGTACAGCGCCTTCCAGGCATACCCGCCGGCCATCGAAATTAGCACCCGTCTGGCGCTGAAGCGTACCTGCGCTCCGATTTTTAGCAATCGAAGCCTGATCGTCGCCACTTGCGCTTCGGCCATCTCCGTGCCCTTTAACGCCAGCCGCCTCAACGACTCCATCAACACGTAGGCAGCCGCCGACAAATACATCCGCAGTTGATTGGCCCGCATCGTCTCCGCGCTCATCCGGTCGGCGAACAGGCTCATTTGTTCCTTGATCCGGTTCTCCATTTCGCCACGCGCGCAATACAGCTGCTCGTACAGCGCCTGCGGCTGCCACTCGGCCGCTGTATGGGAAGTTACTAAGTAACGCGGATTCTCCTTGCCTTCGATCTGCTCGGCCTTGGCCACCACTCGCCGCCGCCTCGACCAACTATCGAGCGTGCTGTAGCGGAATTCGGTGAAGCAGCGCGCCGCCCTGCCCGTCCGGCGCGCCTGCGCCGCCGCACGGCGCATCGACTTGTCGATAGGACGCCGCAACCGTTCGTTGCGGGCCAATCCAAACACATAATCCACTTTGTGATCCTCGCACCACTTCCTCCACGATTCGCGGCAGAAGCCCGAATCCGCTCGTAAGATGATTCTTACCCGCGGCCAGCGAGCCCGTATCTGCTGGACGATTCGCTCCACCTCTTCCAGGCTCCCCGCGCTGGCGTCTTGGTTCGCCTGACGCAGCCGCACCGCGAGGAGTTGGTCGCCGCAGAAAATGTAGAGCGGCAGATAGCAGTAATGATCGTAGAAGCCGTGGAAGAAACGGCCTTCCTGACGGCCGTGCAGCGGCGTATCGGTGGCGTCCAGATCGAGTACGATTGGCCCCGGCGGACGCTCGTGGGATTCCAGGAATAGGTCGACGAGCAGCCGGTCGATGGCCTCCTCGTCGTATCGGATCTTCTTGTAGCGATCACGCGCGGCTCCCTCCGATTCGGTTCGCTCCAGGCGGCACAGGGTGCTCTTGCTGGCCAGCGCCTGATCGGATTCGCGTTTGCCGGCCAGCAGGCCCATCAGCGGATCGGTGCGCCACTGGTCGTGATCGTTCAGATCCTCGTAACCCAACGCCAGCCCATAGATGCGCTGCGCGATCCTCTGCGGCACGCTGTGCCGGCAACGGTCTTGCGAGCGGAAGTCGGCAAAGCACGCGGCCAGGCGAGCCAAAAGACCGATGCGTCGATCGACTTGGCGAAGCAGCAGGGCGCCGGCATCGCTGGTCAATCTGCCTCCAGCGAAATCGGCCACCACCGAACGAGAAAAATGCGCTTGGAACTCGAAGCTGGATTGGGTACACTCTGTCATAGCGAAAGCCGTTTTTTGTTTGGCGCTAACTGCTGCTTGGAAAACACAGTTATGCCACGAAAAACGGCTTTTTGCTAGACCCCTCGTGAAATTTCCGGGCTAGGTGGCGGCTTGGTTGGTCAGGCGGGCAGCCGCCTTCACGGCGCAAATCTTGCGCCCGCCATCGGAGGTCCGCCGAGGTCATTGATGTGGCCGCTCAATGTGGCGCGGAATTCTTGAGCGGAAAGCAACACTGCCAAGAGCAGAGCGAAGCTGGCGCAGCGAGTCATGAGACAGCCTCCCGGTCCGTAATGAGCATCGGATAGTCCTTCACCAGGACATCGTCGAACGTCCAGCCCGCGCCGCTCTTGGCGGGTTTCACAGGCAGCGTCACGTCGCCGGTGAGCAGGTCCACGAGGACCGGGTTCTCCAGCTTGGCGGCTTTGCCGCTCCAAACCGAAATCCGGGCGCGCCGGGAACCAAATCCCTCTTGAAGATTGGCCGGATACCAGAACGCGCAAACGGCATAGCCATTGCGGGCGAAAGTTCCGCACTGGAGCGCGGGTAATTCCAACTTCGGATCCACGCGCTCGATTTTGAGCAGATAGTCAGCCGGCTGCGTAGCGGCGTCGAAGACGGCGCACAGATATTGCAGCGCGTAATAGGAAGCCTTGGGCGTGTAGTCTTGCCCGCGAAGAACGCCCTTCGAATTCGTCTGCCCGCTTTGACCGCCGCTCCAAACATAGTTGACCATATCCACCGTTTGGAAGTAACTGGTCAGTTCCACGCCCAGGCGGATGTCGGTCAGCAGGCGGCGCAAAAGCCACTTAGCCTGGCGTCCTTCGTCCCACTCGTACTGGCGCAGCGCGCCCGTGGAATTGTTGGTCGAAGGAGCGCCGTTTTCTCCCTGCCAGAGCCCCATGCCGGGCTTATACCGGTGGGCGATGCCCCGGAGAGCTTTCAGGTCGGCTTCGTAGTTTTCCTCTGGAACAGCCCGGTAAGGATGATAGGAGATCTTATCCACTAGCTTTCCTAGGCCAAGCTCGAAACAGCGCTCGACGTAATCGAGCGCCGATGTGCCCGCCAGAGCCAATCCAATCAACACCGAATCGGGGATCCTAGCGCGAATTGCCGGAGCAGTCATCCGGACGAAGTCCATATATCCCTCGGCGGATGGCTTCTCCGGCTGCCAGAAGCCGCTGATATTTGGTTCGTTCCACAGCTCCCAGTGCTTTACCCGTGTGCGATACCGTTCCGCCAACCTTTCGACGTAACGGACCCACGCCTGGCGCGCTTCGCCACTATTGAGAGGAACCCACCCCACAGCCGACGGGTGCTTGGGGCCGGGAGTGTAGAGCGTATTCCCATAGCCCAGGTTGAACCACGGTTGGATGCCGATCTTGAGCAAAGAGTCTACGACGTTATCCAGCCAACCGAAATCGTATTCGCCCTTTCTCTGCTCCGTGCGCGCCCAGCCGGTCTGGCAGCGCGCCCATTTGACGCCCAGCTTAGCCAAGTGGGGGTACGTTCGTTCCGGATCGAACATCATGCGGTCCAGCGTCTCGAAACCAATCGAGATGGGGGAGGCGAGGACTTCTTTCGACGTCCGGGTCTTCAGCCGCCATCCGGTTTCAGGAAACTTGTCGGTCGCTGCTGCGGCTATGGCCGGCAGTTGTAGTAAGCTCCTGCGTGAGAGGTTCATCGGAGGACTCCTTTCAAAGCGCGGCGAAGCCATTTCAGATGCTCCCGGCTCGCCATGCTGTAACTGTAAAAACTGATGCCATCCAAATCTGCGCCGGCCAGAACCTCGAATCGCCGCCGGAGGTCAGCCTCGGCCGCGCAATCCGGCCCGTGGAACACAAAACCTGCGCGAAGCGAAAGCGGACGTTCTTTTCGAGGCGGAATGTGGTCGAGCCTGATGGGGCCGCCGAAGAATGTGACCGTAGCTTCGTGCGCCATGCGGGCGGCGTCTGCGAACGCGAGCGCAGTCTTGCCTCCATGGAAGGTGGGATCGGGCGTCATGCGCAAATTCAAACGCAGACCGGCTGAAACGGAACGTAACTCGGTGAGTGGAGGAGGGCAAGGGACGGCAGGCAGGGGCAGATCTTGGTTGAAGGGCTCTCCATTTAGCGCTGCCCTCACGGCACGGCGCAATCCGTCGTCCGCAGTCACGCCGAAGCGTTCCCGGCAGTGGCGGCAAAAACAGATCGAAAGCAGCCTGGCTATTGGTGGCGCGAGCGGCGCGCCGCGCTTGTCGTGCAAGGACGAGTGTTCGTAACTCATATAACTCAAGGCTTCGACATCGATCCCGCTGATTCCGGGAACCGATGCCACCGCCGCGCACAGGGAAAGAATGTAGTCCCGCACATCCGGGTGGGAAGGACAAAGGGCGTAGGTGTAATGGTCGCCGAACAGGTTCTCGATGCAACAATCCGGCGCCAGCGCGCCCAAGTAGTCGTTATGGCAGAAAACCGTCCAGGCCTCTACCGGAAAGCGCCGGCGGGCCGCGGCTTCCAAGAACGGCGGGACCACGCCGACCAAAGGAGAAATCGCCGGCCGCAGGCGGCCGAAACGCGAAAGATCCGCGGCGAAATAAATCGCGCTGGGATGTTGCTCATACACCACTCGCCAAGGGTGCCGCGGCAGCACCATGCGCCCGCCGTGATAGGCCAGCGCCAGGCTGCACGCGTTGAGCCCGAGCGATTCGAGTTCGTCGAGGACGGCCTCCGGCTCTCTGCCTTCCAAATCCCACGGGCACATCCAGATGGACAGTCTCACGGCGACCTCCGCAAGTCCGACAGGTTCAACAGCGCCGCGTCGCGGCCGCCATCCACCATCAGAAATGTCCCGGTAATCCAAGATGCTTCGTCAGAAGCTAGGAACAGAATGGCGCCCGCTACGTCGTCAGGCTTGCCCAGGCGGCCAAGGGGATAACTGGATAAAACTCTGCGGCGGGCTTCGGCTGGGTCGGCGAAAGAATTGAAATACGGCTCGGTGCGCACGGACTCTACTTGTCCCGGAATGACCGCGTTCACCCGAATGGCCGGCGCATACTCCACGGCCAGCGAGCGCGTGAGAGCCAGCAGCGCCCCTTTGGCGGCCGAGTAGGGGAACGTATTCACCCCGCCGCGAAGTCCCTGATAGGAACCCACGGTCACGATGGACGCACTTGGGGAACGCACCAGCCAGGGATGCGCCTCGCGGGCGCACAGCCACGCGCTTTTGAAGTTGGCGGCCAGACAAGCGTCGACTTCTTCCTCGGTGGCCGAGAGCGTCGTGTTGGAGTAGAGGCGTCCCGCATTAGCCACCAGCGCGTCCAGCCGCCCGTAGCGGCGGCCTACCTCTGCAAACAGTGTGCGCACAGCCTCCGCTTTGCTGACGTCCACTTGCAGGAGCCCTTCGGCCGGCTCCAGATCCACGCCCACGACGGTTGCGCCTTCTGCGGCGAACCGGCGCGCCGTAGCCTGCCCGATGCCTCGGGCGGCGCCGGTCACAACCACCACCTTGTTCTCAAACCTCATGTTTCTCTACCCGTCCGACCAGGAAGATCAGCGACAGCAAGGCCACCAGCGCGGCGGTGCCAGCGGCCCAAAAAATCGGCGCATAGCCCTGGCGTTCCACCAGCCAACCGGCAGCAAAGGTGAAGCCGGCTCCCCCCAGGCTGGCCGCGGTTCCGGTCCAACCCACCGCAGTGGCCATGCTCTCGCTCGGAAAGATATCGGCGTGCAAAGCCAGAATGTTGGCGCTCCACATGCCAAAGCCAAACGTGGCCAAACACACCCAGGCGATCGCAGCGGCGGCGTTCCCGGCGCCCACCACCTGCACCCCGCCAGCCATGGCGACCGCTCCGCATGCCATGACGCTCTTGCGCGCCAACGTGGGCGTCCAATTCAGGTGCAAGAAGTAGTCTGAAAGAGCCCCTCCGGCCAGCTTCCCGATGTCGACAGTCAAAAACGGAATCCAACCGAATATGCCGATTTCGGCCAAACTGAAGCCGCGATCCTTGCCCAGGTAGTCCGGCAGCCAAAATACATAAAACCACCACACGGGTGTGGCTATCATGCGCGTGACCATCAGACCCCATAGCCTCCGCCCCCGCGGCCAGGAGAACCGCTTGCGCGCGCCGGAATCGGCTTGGAGCGAGGCCGGATTGTGGTAAAGACGCAACCAAGCCGCCAGCCAAACAAAACCAATCGCGCCAGTCGCCACGAAGGTTGCGCACCACCCGAATTTCAGCGCCAGTATGGCTACCAGCGGAGGCGCGAGAATGGCGCCTGCAGCCGAGCCTCCGTCGAACACGCCCATGGCGAAGGCGCGGCGTTCCTTGGGGAACCACTCCGCGATGGCCTTGCCGCCCGCCGGCCAATTGCCTGCCTCACCTATGCCCAAAAGCACCCGCAAAAAGGTGAGGCTGGCGGCGCCGCGCGCGAAAGCATGCGCCATCGCCGCCACACTCCACACACAAATGGCGATGGCGAATCCTGCTCGAGTCCCTATGCGGTCAATCAGCGGCCCAGCCGCCATTTGCCCGGCTGTGTAAGCCAGCATGAAGGCTGTGGTAATGGTTCCATACTGAACGCTCGAAATGCCGAGGTCGCTCCGCAAAGTCGGCAACAGGACACTCAGCGCTTGGCGGTCGATATAGTTGATCGCTGTGGATATACACAAGAGAGCGAGAATCGTCCAGCGCTGCCGTTCTACTGTCATACCCTCAGCCCCTGGTGAAGTTCGTTTTCACGTCATTGAGGGAACTGAGGCGTGAAGCCAGCGTCGTGAGTTTGCCTCGGTCAATCTCCATTCCCAGGCCCGGTCCGTTTGGAACCAGCAGGGCGCCGTCCTCAAAGCGGGTGCGTTCCGCTACCACGTCCTCGGTGTACAATGCGGGGCCTACTGGATCTGAGGGGTAGTCGAGGCGCGGAGCTGATGCGCCAACGTGCGCTTGCGCAGCCGTGGCGATACTCAGCTCCTGCGTCGTGCCGATGAGGCATTCGATGTTCGCGGCGCAGGCGATAGCGAACAGTTGTTGCATCCCCTGGATGCCGCCGGCTACGGTGATCGAAATGTTGAAGATATCTACCGCTTGCGCCCGCACCAAACGGATGGCATATTCTGGGCTGCGGACATGCTCGCTCACCGGGTGGTCAATGGAAGCGCGGGCTTCCGCGATCAGCGAAACGTCATCGCGATCCACCGGGCTTTCAACGCTCTGGAAGGGATACTTCGCCAGCCGCCGGTAGACGCGCAGGAAAGCCGCTAGGGTGAAGAGCCCGCTTCCATCCAAGGAGGTCAGCGTGATGCGGTCGCCGTAAGTCCCGGTGATGTGATCGAGCAACGCTTCGTCGGCGTCCGTATCACGGCCGAAATAGAAGCGAAAATCGCGGAAGCCCGCTTCGAATTGCCGGCGCACCAGTTCGCAGCGGTCGGCTACGTCAGCGCGCGATTTCATGCGGAAGATGGGATAACAAATCGGCACGCGGTTTCGTCGCCTCCCGCCTAGCAAATCGCACAGCGGCACTCCAAGCAGGCGCGCCTTTAAGTCATGCACGGCGATGCTCACCCCCGCCCGCACCAGGCAAGCCTTGCCATGAAAGCGGGTGCCAGGAAAGTTGGCTAGCATCAGGTCCTCGATGAGGCTGACATTCAGGGCGTCGCGGCCCGCCAGCAGAGCGTTCAGACAACGCTCGAGGTCGGCGCAGTCCGGCATCATAGCCGGCAGGTGCGACAGGTCCGACATCTCTCCCCAACCCGTTACGCCGTTCGATGCCACGGCTTCCACCACCACATGCTGGCTGGGTTCCCCATAAAGACGCGGGGTCGAAATAGGATAGAGCTTGATCTGTTGAATCGTGACTTCAGGCTTCATTTTTCGTATTGCTCCGCTAACTGCATCGTCATCTGCTCGGCGCGGTTGATGTTCATCTTCCTATCACCCCGGTACCAATTTTTCCACGGGCCGCGAGTGCAAAGCGCCTGGCCTGAGCGGATCTCGGCGATCCCATCGCGGGCGGCCTGGAGATGGCGGGCGACTTCTGCGCGATCCTTGGCGGCGGCGCACAGCGCTAGAGCCTCCGTCCAGCGCAAAATGCCGCACAGGATCCTCTGCTGGGCCAGCAGGTTCGTTTCGAAGAATTCGCGCCCCGCGCCGCTCATCTTGGCTCGCGCCATCTCAGCCAGACGGATACTCAGGTTCAGAGCTTCGAGTTGCTGGCGGATTAGGTCGAGCGGCGCGGACGCCGGCTGGCCTTTCAGTAGCGCCTGGGCGATCCTCTCGCCTTGGTGCAACGCCAGACCGTCGAGCAGCGCCGGAGTTCCCGTTTTCGGATCGAGAACGTAGGATGCGAAGAAGCTCTCGTACGCGCGCCGGGCTTCCTCGGCCGCGGCGCCGAAGCGCTCCTGGCACCAGCGGCGAAACCACCGGTCGGAATCGAACGAGGCAAAGTCCGTAAGCATACGCGCGGAGGCGTCCAGGCCCAGCACGAATTCCCTCACGTTGGCGACATTCAACATGGCGTACCAGGTGTAGCCCCGCTCCACCGCCACCGACAGCATGGCTCGCGTCTTCCAAGGCGCCGCCGCCTGCACCAGATGAGGTCCGCTGCCCCAGAGCCCGTGATGATAGTAAACGCCGTAATTACGCCCCGGCTGTCGCGGGGTTTCATAAAAGTCGCTTTGCCAGATCCAGCCAGGGCTGTTGTCGGAGAAAATGATCCCCACCCCCTCGGGGAATTTCAGGAAACCTTGCCGGTTCAGCGCCGCTCCTTCCATCCACAAAGTGGTGGTGGCCGGGGGATTTGGCCGTGGGTCGACCGCCCGGACAATGCTCCACTGCTTTTCCATCGCGCTGGAAATCAGCTTGCCGCGGGCTTCATCGGTCTTCGGGGCATCAGGGTCGCTGACCCATACCGGGCGGTCGGCGATGCCCCTGAGGCCGAGCTGCCAGACCACGTTCGGATAACGCGCCCAGAGGTTCGCGTAATGTTTCCATATCTCCTCGAAGGCTTGCGGAAAGCGGAAGAACGAGAAGGGCACTTGACGGCCGCGGGCTTTGTAGAAATTGGCGAAAGCAAAGCCGCTCACACCCATCGGCTCCACGTGGTGCATGGTGATCCAAAGCCCGCGGCGGGTAGCCTGCTGCACCATGCGTTCTTCCGGTGGATTCTCAATGTCCGTGAACGAAGCTGGAATCACCAAGTTGTAGCGCAGCCGCAGCATGGCTTCGAAGATGCGCTCGTGGACCTCGGCGGCGGTCACTTGGTGGTAGAACGGATAGTCGATGAATCGCTTTCCCCCGCCCTCTTTCCACTCGGTCAGCAGGTCTTCATCATTGATGAACCAGCCTCGATAGCGAAACGTCGGGGGCTTGCTCTCGATTGCAACGGAATCCCACGCCAGCCGTTTGCGGCGAGCGGGTTCGCGCCCGGCCCAAAAGTAGACCGGATCGACGCCCAGGTACTGCTCGGCAAAGGCGTAAACTCCATAAATCGTTCCCAGATCGTCGCTGCCGGTAATGCGCAGCTCGTCACCTTCCGATTGGACCCGGAACTGCTCCCACCGTCCGTCCCGGCGGGTCTCAATGATGACGCACGGCGCCGAGCACGCCGCTGATGATCGAGGCGCCCGCCCCGTAATTTTCTGGAAATCTTTGATCAAGTCCGCTGCAGCCAGATGGACCGCCTCAGATTCCCCACATCCAACCACAACTGTAGGAGTCTTTCGCTCGGTCACCAGTTCCAGAGCCACCGCCGGCCACCGCACCAGCAAAGCGGCTAGGAGCCACTGGGTCACCCTTCTCGTAGCTCGATTCGAGACATTTGTCATGTCAATGTGGAAATGTTTTCACAAAACATTCCGGATGTCAAGAGCAGATCCGTGATTCTCCTTCTGCGCCGCGCTACGCCAAGTGGTGAGCTGCGAGAATGACCCTCCGGGGAAAGCGTCGGTTCAAAGTTCTGAAAGTTTCCAATGAGTTGGTATAATTAGCTGTCCCATAAAGACGGGCTGAAGGGTAGATCCGGCAAGACAGCGTCACAATGGGGGCCTTTTCCTCGACCGATGCGTACCCCTCCCCTATGCGTGAGCCCTGACCGCCAGTCATCCGGTTCCGCGCGCCCTTCCGTGGTGTGTTAATCACTGCAAATCCGGCTCCCACCCGGACAAACAGCCGCTGCCCCCCGCCAACGGGAATAGAACCTGGGTGTCCGATTTAAACACCTGGGGCGGCGGCTTTTCGGGGCGATGCTGCGGAGGATCGCATGACCTCCCCGGGCGGCGGGATAGCCGAGCTCTCGGAAGCGGGGCGAACTGGGTGAACGAAGCGACAGAGGGTGGACAGGTGTCGCAGAAGCGGTTTCCGGCAAGTGCGATGTTCGGCATTCACGGCCTCGACAGGCAGCAGGACGGTCCCATGCGGGCAATGCGGAAGCCCTATGGCGTCGAAAGTCATGCTCGGGGGTTGACGCGGGGAGGCGGGTACGGTATATGTTTGACTCGTGCGGGGGTTCAAAATGAAAATTCCCGAACACACGGTTTTTTTGTGCGCTCACCGTGCAGCGTCAACTGGCGTGCGTCATCTCCCTGTTTGTCGAAACACCAACTGGCTCACTGCCAAGCATCCTCAACTCCGTATGAACCTCGAGAATATGCCCGCTCCGCTGGCTCCCGAACAAGTCGACCCTTACATGGGCCGGGTTCTCGAAGCGGCTGTCTCGGGCAATCTGTCCATCATCCGCTGTCCGCCCGCACCGGAATAGCTCCAAGGGAGGCTTGACCATGGATCGCCGCTCCTTTCTTGCTGCCACGTTAGCTCCTCAGGCTGATATCACACAGTTCGGCGCGCAATCGTCCACGCCCGGTCGCTCGTGATCCGCGCCCCTTACAACCACTACAACACCGACGGCATCGATGTGGACGGCTGCCGTAACGTTGTAATCTCGGACTGCGACATCCTCGCCGGCGATGATTGCATCGTTCTCAAGACGACCGAATACCTCGGTCCGCCCAAGCCTTGTCGCGATGTCACCGTGGCCAACTGCATCTTGTCCACCCGCGCCAGCGCCTTGAAAATCGGCACCGAGACTTTCGCTCCATTCGACAACATCGTGTTTTCGAACTGCAGCGTCTATGGCGAGGGCGACTTCCGCCCCGACGCCGTTTGCCTGGAAGCGGTGGATGGGGCGGAGGTGCGCAACGTGGCGGTCTCCAATATCACCATGCGGCACATCCGCACGCCAATCTTCATTCGCGCCGGGGCCCGGCGCGCGCCCAGCTTGGTGGAGAATGTCGTCATCAGCAACATTGCGGCGCGCGATGCCGCGGTGACCTCCTCGATGACAGGTGTCCCCGGCCACCCCATCCGCGGCGTTACGCTCACCGGGATGCGCTGCCTGTCGCTGGGCGGTGGCACGGAGGAGCAGGCCCGGCGAACCATCCCGGAAAACGAAGCCGCTTACCCGAAAGGGGACATGTTTGGCGTGCTGCCGAGCTTCGGCCTTTACGTGCGCCACGCGATCGATGTCCGGTTGCACAACCTCAGCCTCTCCTACGAAAAACCTGACGCTCGTCCCGCGTTGATCGCCGACCGCGTCGCCGAACTGGACGTGGACGGGCTCGCGGCCCCTGGACCGATCTGGCTTCACGATGTGGTTGGTGCGTCGATTCGGAACAGCCAATCTCTGGTGCGGATTAGCGGCGAGGATTCCCGTAGAAGCCGTAGGAAGTAGCGTGTGATTTGTTCCCACTGGGCGCAGCAGCGCCGGACAGCGGAGAGACGGTTCTACGTCTGCCTTATTCGCTTTTTGCGGGGACGTCTCGCCTTTCAGCTCGCATCCTGGTAGCGCGACAGAATCCCAGTTTCCGCCTGTGCGGGCTGTTTCGCTGGTAACACCCCGCCACCTTTAAGCCTGTTGCGGAATGCCGGACAGCGTCATCCGCCCAGTGTCCAATCAGGTTGCGGGCAAGCTCCGGCGTCAGTTGGTCGAGCAGCGCGCTCGAATGCTGGGCCCTCAGAATCAGGATACAGTCGCGAAAGCCAACCTTTCTCCACCCCTCGGCATCCAGTGACCCGCCGGATAGCTCCAGCCCGATCGGCGGCCATTACTCGGACCGACTCGAGGCCTCACCCAGGCTCCGATACAGATCTGACGCGCAGGGGACCGCGCACATGGGACATGGGAAAGAGCGTCAGCGGGAGCAACTCTTCACCATAGGAGCTTCAGTCCAAACTGTAACTGCCGGGCAAACGTGTTCGTGGAGGTGATCACGCCGAAGTTCGCGCTGCCGAAGGTGGTTCCCGGCGAAGAATATTCGGGGTGATTTAAGGCATTGAAGGCTTCCGCCCGGAACTGCAACTTGAGCTTTTCGGTGATTCCGGTGTTCTTGTAAATCGAAATGTCCCAATTGTTCTTGCCCGGAGAGCGCACGTCCGGAAGACGGGATAGGCCCACGTATTCGAGCGTCTCCCGCTGCCGGAAGGCGGTGGTGTCGAACCAGCGGTTCACCGATCGTCCGGAAGTGAGCTTGGCGCTGCGCCCCAGGCTTTCGGCGCCGCTGATGTCCAAAGGAATGCCGCTCTGTGCGGCATAGATGAGGTTGAGCTGATAACCTTCGATTAGCTTTCCCCTCACGCCGCGCAGCGCCCCTAGGTATCTCCTTCCCCGCCCGAGCGGCAGCTCGTAGACTCCACTGGCGACGAAGCGGTGTGGAACGTCAAAGCTTGCCAAGCGTTTGTACAGGACGGTGTCTTGCGGATTGAGGTAGCCAACCTGGTCGATCTGCTTGGCGAAAGCATAGGAGGTTTGGAACGAGACGCCGTTGGAAAAGCGTTTGTTCAATTTCGCCTGCAAGGCGTCATAGCGGCTTTTGGCGAGGCTCTCGTCCTGAGCCGTCAAGCCGGCAAAGTGCGGATAGGCACGGACAAGCTGGGCGCGCGTGATGGTGGCCGAAGACAGAGGTCCGGTGGCGACCACACCGCGGAACGGATTGGGAAAAACGTCGTTCAAAACGTTCCGCCCGGTGGCGATGTAGGTCTGCCGGGCTGCGTCGTAAATGGGTTTGGGAACGAAGTTCAGGTCACGTCCCATGGGCACTTGGCCGCTGGTGGACCCTACGTATGCGAGGTCGAATAAGAAGTTCTGCCGGATTTGCCGCTGGATGCTGAACTGATACTGCCAGCTCGTGGGGTTTTTGCGATAGGGGTTCACATAGGAGATGCTCTGGCCAATGAACGTTAGCAAACCAAGCGAGGCGCCGGGCGGCGGTTGAATGCCTTCGGGGAAGGGATTGGACAAGACATTAGCGGGCGTCAGCCCTCCATCCGTCGAGGTGATCATGGTGGTCGTGTTGGAGAACCCCTGGCGCACTTCCGAGTACTGCGTAGTAGCGCCGAAAAATCGACCGATGCCGCCGCGCAGTACAGTCTTCGGCGTGAGCGCAAAAGCTGCGCCCAGCCGCGGCGCAACGTTGTCCTTATCGAGTTCGGTGAGCGCCCGCGGCACGCCGCCCACGCCCGCAAACAGTAGACCGCCGCGCAGGTTGAACGCTGAAACGGGCACTTCGGGAATCGGACTGCGCGCGTAGTTAGCCTTCACGGCGGCGTTGATCGGCGAGTCGACGCTGAAGTCATAGCCGCGGTTGAGCCTGTTGTACCGCTCCACATATGGCCCTTCGATCTCATAACGCAAGCCGACGTTTACCGTCAGGCGGCTGGTCAGACGCACGTCATCCTGGAAGTAAGCGCCGTAGTAAGTGCTCGAATCAGCCGGCGCAGCGTTGTAGTTCACGGTGCCGGACGCAGTCGCTCCCAGGAAGAACGACGCCAGTCCGCTGCCCGCCGTCACGCTGGCGGCTTGCGGATTGGGTCCGCGGGTAAAAGTTGAGTTGAACGAGTAAGCGCCAACCGCCGCAGCGGCGATGGATGCCGAATTGGAATGAAACAACCGCCCTTCGGCCCCAAAGCGGAATGAATGTCGGCCTTTCACTTTCGTCACGCCCCCGCGGAGCGTGTGCGTATCCTCCGCTCCCACGCTGCGTTTGGCGGACGTGCTTATGCCGGTATAGCCTGCTATGGAAATGGAGGGAATCGCCTGTACGTCGAACTGGGAGATGAGGGACGCCGGGAATCCCAACGCCTTCATATCACGGCCAAGATTGTCTGAGGCTTGCTCCGTCAAATAACGCGTGAAACCGTACCGCAGATTGAGCACCGTGGTGGGGTTCAAGGTAATGGTATCGTCTAGAGCTGCGCCCGGAGTGTTGCGGTCCTCATGGTCGCCGGTAACCTCATTTTTGAACGCGCCCTGACGCCCCACCCGGAAGTGCCGCCAGGAGTAACGGCCGAACATCGCGTGGCGGTCTGAGAACCGGTGGTCGATGCGGACCACATAACCGTTGTCCAGAACCGGGTCCTTAAACGAACGGAGGTAGTTGTTCGCTTCCGTCACCGCATCGCCCGGCGCATTGGGCGCGGGGAACAAATTGATCAAGTTGCGAGCCACCGGATCGAATCGTCCCGATGGGATGGCGTTGGCCGGAAACGGATCGCGGATATACGCAGCGCCTTGCAGGCGTGTGGTCGCGGGATCGTAAATCGTGATTCGCTGGCTGGTTGTACCAACCCGTACGCTGGTCTGGGAAAAGTCGCCGCGGCGCTGTAAATCGGTCGGCACCGTCGAGACAAACGCCCGCGGCACGCCCTCGCGCGACCCTTCGTAGTTGGCGAAAAAGAACGTCCGGTTGCGCCCTTTGTACACCTTAGGCAGGTAGACTGGCCCGCCAACGGAAAAGCCAAACTGGTTATAGCCGAACTGGGGAATCGAGGTGGCGAAGGGATCGCGCGCGTTGAAAGCAGAATTCCGCACGAACTCGAACGCCGCCCCGTGCAGTTCGTTGGTTCCGGAACGGATGGTGGCGTTGATGACCGCGCCTCGGAAACGCCCGTATTCGGCGTCAAACGCATTGGTTTGAACTTTGAACTCCTGGGTGGCGTCCACCGAGGGCACGTACTGAATGAGCCCATCCGAGCCCGTATTAGGAACGCCGTCCAGAAGCGACTCGGTGTTGCGTTCCGCAGCGCCTGACACCGCTATGGACGATATGCCGTTGTTGGCCGTAGGACGCAAGAATGTCGAAGCCTGCCCGCGAGCGGTGAACAGGACGCCTGGGGTGAGCGCCGCCAAAGCGTATGCGTTGCGCCCGTTCAAGGGCATGTCCACCACGGTGCGTCCGGTGATGACGTCGCCGCGAGATGCGGTGGCGGTTTCCACTTGCATCACATCGCTCGTCACGGTGACCGCCGTGGTGATCTCGCCGGGCTCCAGTACTACGTCGATCACCGGCTTGTCCTGAATCTGAAGGGTGATGCCCTCACGCACATAGCGTTTGAAGCCGGGGCTTTCCACTTCCAGCCGATAGACGCCCGGCACGAGCGAAGGAATCACATAGTCGCCGGTCTCCGTCGATCGTGTGGTGGCTGAAGCCGAAGTTCCGGTTTGCGTGATGGTGATCTTGGCGCCAGGCACGACGGCGCCTGAAGAATCCGTGATCCGCCCGGTCACTGTCGCGCGAAAGTCCTGCCCGAAACACGCCACCGCCGCGCTCAGCAGCGCACCCACAATGAGCGACCGCTTTGTCAGTTTTGCTGTAAACATTTACATAACCTCCACACTCATGCTTTTGGCTCCAGGCTTTCAGCCTGGCGGCGGGCCGCAGCTCGCCCGCTCCATCAGTTGACAGGGGAAGACCCGCGATTCGATGCGGGCCTTGGGATCTTCCATGCGCTGAATCAGCATCTCCGCTAAGCTGGCGCCCAGTTTTTGCGGGAATACCGAGACGGTGGAAAGTGCGGGGCGCAAGATTTGGAACTCCTCTCGGTCGCCGAATCCCACCAAGCTCATCTCGGCCGGGATCCGCACACCCTGCTGCATGAGTTCCATCCAGACTCCGGCGGCGATCTCATCGTTTGCAGCCAGAATCGCGGTTGGGGGCCTGCTCAACCGCAGCAGTCTAGCCGCCGAAAGGCTACCATATTCTACGTTCGAAACGCGCCAATCCTCGCAAACTTCGAGCAGGCTACGCGCTTGGGAGGCCAGAGCGGTTCGAAACGCTTCCAACCGACGCCTGAACCAGGGCAGCGCCGCGTTACCCACAAAGGCGATGCGCCGGTGCCCCAACCGCGCCAAATACCGCGCCGCATCCGCTATGCCTCCTTGCTCGTCATAGTACACCGTGAACTGGCCGGTGCAGCGCGCCGGACCCACAAAGTTGTTGCCTGCCAGCACCCATGGAATCCGCGCCCGGTCCAGCGCCTCTAGCAAATTGGCAGAATGCTGCCCCACCAGAATCACGCCGTCAACCACGTTCCGTTCCGCCAGCACCCGCGGCAGAAGAAGCTGAGAGGCCTTGGTTTCGGCCGAATACCGAAAACTGGAGAACACGACGTCCAGTCCCCGCTCGTAGCAAACCCGCTCGCTGGCCACCAACAAGCGCATCTGCATCGAGTTCATCGCCTCCCGGTTGCCCAGAAGGAAGCTGATCGTATCCGACGAATTGCGCTTCAGACGTTTCCAATGCACGTTGGGGCGGTAGCCCAGCCGCTCCACCGCGCCCCGCACCTTACGCGCAGTCTCCTCGTCGAAATACCCCGACCCGTTGAGAACACGGGAGACTGTGGCAACGGACACCCCAGCCTCGCGAGCCACGTCTTTTATGGTCGGCAGCATATGATGTGGAAATGATTACATAACTTGGCCCCTGTGTCAATAGCAAGTGTTGCTTGCCCTCCCCCAGTTTTCGGGGCTTGCGCTTGGGCGGTCGAGGCGGTTGAGGCGCCCGCGCACCGGGAGGAGGCGGGGGATGACACGGGTTGGCTCGCGCTTGGGGGTGAACCGATCAACCAGGGGCCGGGGTCCGGGGTGGCGCAGATGGCCGTGGAGGTCAGCGGGCACTGCGCCGAGCGGTTCCTTGGCAGCGGAGGAACGAGCGACGCAGCGAGAGATGGGATTGCTGGCGCAGAGGGTAAAGCTGGGGAGGGGTCAGGGCGAAAACACGGGGGGCAGTGGGACCCCGCGCCTGCCCCTCAGACGGGTCACGATCTGCTGGAAGCGCCGGAGTGCGCGTTCGCGCCAACGCGCATCCGCGAGCAGGTAGAGAGCGATGGAAAGCACGCGGAGCACCCGGCGCGTGCCGTGGGCGCGGCGTTCGCCGCGGCGGCTTAAAATAGGCCCGAGCTCTCTCGGCCAGCGGATCTTGTCCCCGCAGCAGCGTCAGCAGATGGGCCAGCGTAAAGGCCATCAGCAGGCGCAACAACCGCGACGTGCGCTCCACCTCTAGGTGCAGACCGCGCAGGCCCAGGTGGCTCTTCCAATCCCGGAAGCAGTGCTCGATCTCGATGCGCTCGGCGTACAGCCGGATTACCCCCTCGGTGGGCAACCACGCTTCCGAGTCCGGCGCCAGGATCAAGAACCAGGCGTCCTGAAAGCCCGGGCCGCGGTAGACGCGTCCCCTTTGCCACGGATCAGATAAGGTTGCGGCCAGCGGTTCAGTTCCTTCATCAACTCCACGCGGGCGTACCCGCGATCAAAGACGAACAATGAGCGCGCGTGGGGCGGAGCCGCCTCCGCCACCCAGGCCAGCAGGTAGCGTTCGGCCAGATTCTGGGAGGCGGGTCGGAGGGTGGTCCAGGGATACTCGAACAGGAGATTACCCAGAATTTGGAAGCCGAGGAGGTCAACCGGTGAAGAATGAGTGCGTTAGGGACATTCAGTAATGGCGACGGGAGTTTCCGCGCTGGGCAGCACTGAGGGCGCTCGGCAGGACCGCCTGAGGCCCAATTGGAAGGTGCACGCAGCTCCCGTGTCACAGACCGATTCGCGCTTTTTCAACGAGATCCATCGTTTGTGGGTACGGCCTGGGCGGAACCATGCCGAGTGCCGCACTCGGGAAGCGGCGTTCTGTGGGCGGCGGACAGAGATGCAGCCCAAAAAGTGGGTTAACTCCTGCAATCGGCCTCGGCTTCAGAGCAGCATGGAGCCTGGGCCTCCCGGAGCCGCTGCTGGACGTGGCGGGAGAGGGGATAGACAAACACCAGCTTGCGGGCGGAGCCGTCGGCTTGGTGGTAGCAGTCCATCCGGCCTCGCCCTTGCGTTTGGCCCAGCGGGATCCAGTTGGCCGCCCGGTAGCAGGTCCTGGCGAAGCGCTGGCCGTCCACCAGGGTCTCCAGTAGCGCCTGGCAGCGACAGCGACGCCAGCCTTCGACCCGGAAGTTTAATAGTCGCCCGGCACGGTTTCCCGTTTGCCGAACCCATTTGAATTGTATACATTGCCGGTGTCTCTGCCCCGCCGCACAGGGCCGAAACACTGCGTGGTTGCCCTTGGGGAGCCATTCGTGATTGAGCCGGCTGCCACTTGGTAATCCCCTTGTCCCAGAGTGGGTGTGGACCGTCATCGGGCATCCCATTCCTGATGACTATCCCGGCAGTGGAGTCCCCACTTCGCCGGAGTCGCCCCCGAACCATTCAACCCTGACCCAGAGCAGCCGCGCCGAACCGCCGTCGAGCGGGGAGCTATCGCTCACTGGGGCAATGCAGGACAAACTCTGGCTCGTAATCGACCAGGTTCATTCCGGCGCACCATCGCGCCGGGCTCCTGCAAGCTCCTGTTCCCCGTTCACGCCGACCGCCCGTTTCCCCGAAAACTATTAGTCTGCCCACCTGCTGCTGGGGAAGTCACCTTCCGCCTGCCGCCCCCATATTGGCGGACACTTGGGTCTACCGAGGATCTCATGACCCTGCCACGCCACTCGGCTCGCCCTAAGCCAACCACGGGCCCATGGCGGGGCTCCCACTTGCCCTTCGGCGCCAAGCTCCACGGGCGGATGCACGCCAACTGTCCCCCTCCTGGCTGAACACCAGCAGTTAATGAAAATTCACCACCACGCATCTCGCAAAATCGCGAATTTCACAGGGTGTCGGTG
>Ga0078972_1009097_pt1 | contig 19974 bp, 19 predicted proteins | sample YelNatPaOPGAMG01_FD_67568 | JGI IMG/M metagenome (GOLD analysis project Ga0078972, IMG submission 67568) | Hot spring thermophilic microbial communities from Obsidian Pool, Yellowstone National Park, USA - OP-RAMG-01 (SPADES assembly) (version 2) | ecosystem: Environmental > Aquatic > Thermal...
CTTTCAGGGCCTGCAGGCCGATTGTCGGCCTTCGCCGACAGGGTCCGGGCTTCGTCCATGGAGATGGACGACCGGCGCGCACGCCCCATAGGGGTGATTTCCAATCGCCGGGGCTTTCGCCGGATGCGGTTGGGTGGATGCCGGGAAGCCGAGGGCCAGCATCAGCAAGCGCTACGCACAATCAACTTGGCAGCAACTAGACTGATTATACCACAAAACTCCCTTCTCCATCAGGGCTACACATGACGGGCCACAAGGTCTGCTTGCACCTGCCAACAGGGACCGGCTATCTGCAGATACATTCCGGAAGAGTTGCGGGCTTGAGACAGCTGGGCAACACAGGCCGCCGGCCCATCTCTACGAGGTTGCTGCCCGGCCCAACCCAAGGAGGGGAGGTCCATGCCGGGGTAGCGCGCAGCCGGAAAGCCGGTCACCGGTCATTTTTGCCAAATTCATCTAGTCTTTGGTATAATCAGCACTATACACGGGCGACGGGCGGACAAGCGTATCACTTGTGGGTATGAGGGACGGCCGGGCGTAGGCCGCCCCTCTTTGTATTGGGATTAGGAGGATTGGAGATGCAGTACCGCAAATTCGGACGATTGGATTGGCAAGGCTCGGCCTTGGGTTTTGGCTGCATGCGCCTGCCTGTGATCAACGGCGATTACAACAAGATCGATGAGCCAGAAGCGATCCGCATGATCCGTTATGCGATCGATCAGGGCGTGACCTATGTGGACACAGCTTACGGCTATCACGGCCACAACAGTGAGCTGGTGGTAGGCAAGGCGCTGCTGGATGGTTACCGCCGAAAGGTGCACCTGGCCACCAAGCTGCCCGTCTGGCTCGTGAATGAAGCGGCCGATTTCGACCGTTTGCTCAACGAGCAGCTGCAAAAGCTGCAGACTGATCACCTCGACTTTTACCTGCTGCACGCCTTGCACGCCGATAGCTGGCACAAGGTGCGTGACATGGGCGTGCTCGATTGGGCGCAAAAAGTGCAGGCCAGCGGGCGCATCCGCTACCTGGGCTTTTCCTTCCACGACAAATTGCCAGTCTTCAAAGAGATCATCGATGCCTACGACCGTTGGGATTTCTGCCAGATCCAGTACAACTATATGGATATCGAAGAGCAGGCGGGCACGGAGGGCCTGCGTTACGCCGCTGCTCGCGGGCTGGGGGTGGTGATCATGGAGCCGCTCCTGGGCGGCCGCCTGGTGAACCCGCCGGCAGAGATCCAGGCCCTGTGGGACGCAGCCCCCACCAAGCGCTCCGCAGCCGACTGGGCACTGCAGTGGCTCTGGAACCAACCCGAGGTTTCCGTGGTGCTGAGCGGCATGAGCACCATGGAGCAGGTCGAACAGAACCTGGCCAGTGCGGAGCGCTCGGGCGTGGGCACACTCTCGGCCGAGGAGCTGGCGCTGTTCGAGCAGGTGCGGGCTCGCTACAAAGAGCTGTGTCCCATCCCGTGCACGCACTGTGAGTATTGCCAGCCGTGCCCCAACGGCCTGCCCATCCCTCGGCTGTTTGCCCTGTACAACCAGGGCCGCATGTACAACAATGTGGCGGAGGTTCGCCAGGAATATCGGGACCTCAAGGCGGAGGAAAAGGCCGATGCCTGCGCCAAGTGCCGTGAGTGCGAGGCCAAGTGCCCACAGCACATCGCCATTGCCGATTGGATGGAAAACGTGCACGCCGTGCTGGGGGAAGGCAAGGACTATAGCGCCTGCCCGGCGGTCTAGTGGGCCCAGGGCATAGCACATGACCAAGAGATCGCCTGCCTGGAACAAGAACCCTCTAACCAGTTGAGGTAGGGATGGCCCTTGCGGGCCATCCCTACCAAATAAGGAGCGAGTCGGGCTCCTTGCAGCACGCCTATTTGAACGGTATTGGCATGAGGGGACCTTGATCCACGCGGCGGCGCCCTGTTACGCGCGGCAGCGCTTTCGGATCAGACGGCGGGCCGCACTTCGGCGGGTTCCGCCAGCGCGCGCTGCAGGGCAACGCAGAGCATATGCTCGACGATGATCTGTATGGCCTCTACCTGCTCCGGCTGTTCTGTGCCTGCGTGAAGCGTGATGTCGGAGGCTTCACGAATGCCAGAGCCTTTTCCCCCTACCAGACTGATGGTGACTGCACCGAGGGCTCGGGCCGCCTGCAGGGCATTGACCACATTGGCGGTATCGCCCCGGCGCGAAATGGCCAGCACCACATCGCCGCGCCGGATGCGGCCACGGATCTGCTCAGCATAAATGTCCTCATAGGCCCAATCGTTCTGCCAGGCCACAATCTGGCGCGGTGATCCCAGCACCTGCACCAGGCGAAACCCGGCCGCGGGGGACCTTGCTGAGCCACCTGCAGCTTGAGCGCCGCCCAACCCCGGGTTCATGCCCTGGCTCAATTCGCGTACAAAGTGCTCGACGCTGGAGCTATCTTCGGGCGGGCAGAGCACGAAAATCGTGCCACGCCGCCGGTGCACCTCGACCAGAGCGCTGGTGGCCTCGGCGATGGCCGCCTCGGAGATGCTGCGCAAGGCATCGTACACCTGATCCTGGTACTGTCTGAGAAAGCCAAACATACATAGCTCCTTACGGCCACGAAGTCTCCAGGAGCGGCGTCATGATGGCCTCCTGGATCACCGAGTTGTCGGGCCGGGTCACCATAAAGACGATCAGCTCAGCCACCTCGCGTGGGTCCTGCAGCTTGTCGGCATCGGGCATGGGAATATCGGTGCTGGCAAAGCGATCGAAAAAGTGGGTGCGCATGCCGCCCGGCACGACGATGCTGGCTTTGATGTTAAACGGTCGCCCCTCCACGCCCAGCCCCCGCGTAAAGCCGACGAGCCCCCACTTGGAGGCGTGATAGGCCGCAGCCTGCCCCCAGGCCCGCTTGGCGGCAGTGGAGGCGACATTGACAATGTGGCCGCGCTGCTGACGCTTCATGATGGGCAGCACGGCCTTGCTGAAAAGAAAGGGCCCGCGCAGGTTGATGGCGATCACCTGGTCCCACTGGGCAATGCTCATCTCATCGACCGATACCGTGTGATCGATAGCGGCATTGTTCACCAGAATATCGATGCGGCCATAGTCGGCGGTGACGCGGTCAACGGCGGCCTGGATCTCCACCTCGTTGCGCACATCAACGGGCAGGGCCTTGGCCAGGGCGCCCTGAGCGCGGATTTCCGCCGCGACACGCGCGGCATTATTGCCATTGACATCGGTGCAAATGGCGAGTGCGCCAGCGGCAGCCAGCGCCCGGCTTGTCGCTTCACCCAACCCACTGCCTGCGCCAGTAACGATGGCGACCTGATCGGTGAGAGGCAGGTCCATGCATGGCTCCTTCTTGTAGAGAGTGTATTGGCGGGCGTCGGGGCCCCCGCCCGGCAGCCCTTGTCTTTAAGGTATATAGCAGCATCTGTGCCAGGGGTCTGCGGGCGGTGGGGTATCCTTACATCTGGGGGGGAGACCGGTTCTGACCCTATGGCGCGTAGATCGGCGCGAGCCGGGGGAACATGTGGTCGGCTTTGACGTCGCGGTCGCTCGTCTCGCTGGGCAGCTCCAGGTGATAGGCTTCGGCGGGCAGGATGGCGCAGCCGCCATAGCGCCGCGCCAGGAGCAACTGGGCCAGCACCTCTTCCCCCGAGTGATTGGGGGGCAGCTCCGTCCACCAACTAAAGCCCCCTACGCTGAGGAGCTTTTCGCGGTCATAGACGACGTTGGCCCCCACCCAAGCAACCTTGTAGCGCACGGTGCGGCCATCGTGCGCATAGAGGCGACTCAGGTGCAGGGGGTTGGCACGCGTGTGCAGCCGATAACGCGGCCAGGGAATCGTCTCCCAGGTGTGTCGCTCTGGGCAGACGGGGCCTGTCCAGGGTTCAAAAGCATCCAGGTCGCCGGGTAACAGTTCGTGAGCGTATTTGAGCCCGCTGATGCCCGCACCAACAAAGCCACACTGCTCCTGCCGGATGACCTGTACCATGCGCTCGAGCATGGTGGGCCCCAGCAGGATATCGTCATCGAGAAAGTGCACCAGGGGCGCCTGCGCCTGCTCCAATAAGAACTGGCGCTGTTGCGCCATGCCACGACGGGGGTGATTGCTCAGAGTGCGCACCGGGTGGCCGGCCAACTCCAGCGCCCGGCACAGGGTGACGATCTCACCATCCTGCAGATAGGGCTGTTCCGGCGTCTGGTCGGAGATGATGACGGCATAGTCACGCCAGGTTTGCCCCAGCAGCCCGGTCAGGGTGATAGCCAGAGCCGTTTTGCGGTTGCAGGTTGGGATCAGCACATCTACTGCCGGCATAATACTTCCACCCAGACACCTGACAGGTTTGCGAAACCTGTCAGGTGTCTCACAGGCTATCGCTGCGCGGGCTGGGCAGGCGGATGGCTGAGAGGGGCAGGGCCACGGCCGCGACCGCTGTGCCCGCTTCAGCGCCCCCAATCAGCGTCTCGTACAGGGCAGCTGTGCGCTCTACAACTCGCGCCCAGGTAAACTCGCGCTCTACTCGCCGGCGTCCCGCGCGGCCCATACGGTGCCGCAGTTCGTCATTGCTCAACAACTGTTGCAGCGTGTTGCGCAGGGCAATCGGGTCCCGCGGGGGCACCAGGAGCCCGGTCACCCCCTCTTCCACCGTGTAGGTAATGCCCCCCACTGCCGAGCCGATAAAGGCGCGCCCGCAGGCCTGCGCTTCCAGCGGGGTAAGCCCAAAGGGCTCGTACCAGGGAATGCTGACCATAACGTCGGCGGCGCCATAGTAGAGGGCCAGCTCATCGGGCTGACGCTTGCCTACGAACCAGACTTTGTCGCTCACACCCAGCGTTTCCGCCAGGCGCCGCAGACGCAGGAGCTCGGGGCTCGAATCTTGCGCCGGGTCGCGCTGTTCCCCGCCGACGATCAGCAGACGCATCGGCCGCGCACTGGCGCAGCACGCCAGCCCAGAAAAGCCCTCAATGAGGGTATCGACCCCTTTGCGCGGCACCAGGCGCCCCACATAGCCCACGATAAACTCGTGTTGCGAGAGCCCCAACCGCGCCCGGGCGGTGCGCTGCGGCACCGGGTGAAAGCGGTCGACATTCACCCCCGAGGGAACGACGCACACGTTGCGCACGTCGGCGGTATAATACCGGCGCAGATCATCCACCTCGGCCGGGCATTGGGCAATCAGGCAATCCACCTCGCGGATGATGCGGCGCTCCACCGCCCGCCGCTCGGCAGGGCTGGTATCGGCTTTGCCCTGCTCCAGGCGCTTGATGGCGCCCAGGGCATGGAAGATGTGCACCACGGGCAGCCCCAAAAGGGCCTTGAGCTCACAGGCGACCCATCCACTCATCCAAAAGTTGGAGTGGATCAGGTCATAGGGCCGGCGCTGGCGCCGCATATAGGCGGCGATGCCCGCCAGGAAATCTGGCATGAGCGGCCAGAGCTCATCCTTCTTGATGAACTGGGCCGGCCCAGCGGCAATGTGAACGACCTGCACCCGCGGCGCCAGACGTACCACCTCCCCCGGGCGCGGGCTATCGCGCCGGCAAAAGACATCGACCTGATAGCCGAGCTGAGCCAGACCGGTGCTCAGCTCATAAACATAAACGTTCTGACCGCCGGCATCCTCGCCGCCCAACAGAGCGAGCGGATTGGCATGTTCACTGATCATAGCGATGCGGCCGAGAGCTCTCATGGCAAAGCCTCGCGCGCCTTGGCGGCTGTGAAGAGCGGGCGCGGGGCGCCCGCCACCTGGCGCAGCACCTGGTCCCAATCGCGCACAAAGCGCTGCAGGTTGTAGCGCTCGCGGGCTACCTGCTGGCCGCGCCGCCCAATCTCAGCAGCCAGCTTGGGATCTCGCAGGAGAATGTGCATCTTGTCCACAAGTTCCTCCAGGTTGCTGGAGATAAAGCCAGTGACGCCATCCTGGATCACCCGCGGATGCTCGGTGACCGCAAAACAGAGCACCGGCAGCCCCACCATCATGGCTTCCAACATGGCCAGGCCAAGGCTTGTATAGCGAATTGGGTGCCAGTAGAAACGGTAACGCGCCTCTATGGCGTGCAGGTTGACGAAAGGAATATCGCCCAGCCCCCCCAGTTCCTCGGTCCCCATACCGATCAACTCGAGCGGCACACGCCGGCGGACGTCCAATACCAGGTCCAGACCCGTGATGCGGGGGCGCTTTTGCATGCCGTTGGCCACCACCACACCGCATTCGAGTTCGCCCGTATACTGCACATCGGCGGGCACACTCACCCCGTGCTCCACCACCGCTGTCGGCGTGCGGCCCGTGTCCCACATCAGCCGGTTATAGTGGGTCACATGAACCAGGAGCACATCCGGATCGTTGACCGGGTGCTCGGTCGCGACGGCATGCGGCCGCGGCACATTGTGCTCCAGGTAGACACGGGGCAGGCGCTGCTGGTCTGGGCTCAGGATCTCGTACTGATCCTCGGTATAGTTCTGCAGACTCTGGTAGAGCACCAGGTCGAGGGGCAGATGGCGCACCTCCTCGACCGGCACTTCGTGTACCCACTCCGGCCAGTGAAAGGTCGCCCCTTTTCCCCCATAGCCAACCGGCCGCCCCTCTCGGACGGGCAGGTACCAATTGTGCGGCACCTGGCACAGGTTATTGAGATAGGTCCCGTGTATGTGCCAGGTGAGGATATTGAGCCGTTCGTCAGCCATGTTCTCTCCGATTGCTGATAGCTTGGTAGATCTCCAGATGCCGTTCGGCGATAGTCTCCCAACTATAGGCCGCAGCCGCAGCCTGGGCGCGCTCGCCCAGTTCCCGGCGAGCATCCGGGTCGGCCAGCAGTTTGGCCAACGCATCGGCCAGAGCTTCAGGGCTGCGGCTGGGCACGAGCCGGCAGGCGCGATCCAATTCGGGCGGCGATACGGCGGGGCGTGTGGCCACAACGGGCAGTCCATGGGACCACATGGCCAGCAGCGAGCCGCTCTTGAGGGTGACCCCATCGTTAAAGGGCAACACGCCCACATCGGCGCCGCTGAGGTGCTGCGAGATGATGCTGTCGGGCTGATAGCCGGTCAAACGGACAGCGTTATCCAGGCCCAGCTCACCGATCAGCCGCTGCAGCTTTTGTTGGTATTGGAGCGCCTGGTTGTCATGCAGGGCCAGGCTATGAATGCCCCCGTTCAGCAACAGGCGGGCTTGCGGATAAGCGGCCAGTACGCGTGCAAAAGCTCGCAGCAGCGTCTCGATTCCCTTTACCGGGTGCACAAAACCAAAATACGAGATGATCGGCGTATCGTGTGGCCAGCCAAAGCGTGCGCGCAGGGCCGCCCGAGCCATCTCGCGGTTAGTGGCGAGCAGGGGGATATTGGGCCCAATGGGCACCTGGGCGACCCGTCCACTGAGCTGCGGCAGCCTGGACACGAGCGTGCGCAAAGCGCCATCGTGGGTGACAATGATCTTGTTTGCCCCGACCAGGAGGCCAAAATCCTCGCGATCCCACATCCCATGCTTTTCGCCCCAAGGCCCCAGGCTCTTCCACAGGGGCCCCTTCCATTCCCACCACCCATACTCGTGCAAGGTCACGACGATGGGGCCGCGCCAACCGGCGGCGCGCAGCGCTTGCGGCAGCCAGAACACGGCGCGCCGGAAGTCAAAGCTGCCGGCCGCATGCTGGATGTGCAGGATATCGGGATTCAGGCGCCGAATCGCGCCCGGCAGAGAGAGGAGCATCCCCGGCCCCCAGCCCACTGTGCCGCCCATCACCTCGCCACGCTGGTGGTGCTCTGCGGCAGCCTGCGTGGTCATGACACTGCACTGAACGCCACGGAACCGGAGCGCATCCATCAGGTGGGCCGTATAGTGCGAAACCCCACAGCGGTCGGGGCGGAATGAGCCGGGTAGGAAAGCAACTCTCATGCCGGGCGCTGCCTCGATCGAGCCCAGTGGAGCGCTGCGCTTACCGTGGGCCAGACCTGTGCCAGGGTCAAGTGCTGCAGGTTATGGTCGGGGCTGATGACGGTGCGGTGGCGCCGCGTGTCCAGGGGCGCCCAGCGCGCCGGCTCGGTAGGGCCGAAAAGCACGACAGAAGGCACGGCGCGCGCCCACGCAATGTGCGACGGCCCCGAATCGTTGGTGACCAGCAGGTCCACCCGCTCCAGCAGGGCCGCCAGAGAGCCAAGGCTCGTCTTGCCTGCCAGATCGAGAACCGGGGCGCGGCATGCACGGCGCACCAGAGTATTGATGCCGGCATCATCGGGGCCACCGGTGAGCACGATCTGGCACCCCTGCTGATCCCAGAGTTGGTCAGCGAGGGCCGCAAAGCGTTCTGGCGGCCAGCGGCGGGCTGCGCTGCGCGAGCCGGCATGCAGCGCCACAATAGGCCGCGAGCGGTCGAGGGGTGACAACATCTCCTCTGCTTCAGTGGCTTCGGCCGCCAGTATCGGCAGCTCGGGCCGGGGCAGCCCCGTAGCCCCCACATGGGCCACCAGGGCAAGCCATTTGCGCGCCTCATGCACCCGATCGCCCGGGTAGACGATGGGGTGCGAGAGGGGGCTTTTGCTGCCCGGCGGCGTATAGCCCAGGCTGACCTGTGCACCCAGGCCGGCCACAAAGTCGTTGCTTTCCGGGCCACTGCCATGCATCTGGATAGCCAGGTCAAAGCCCATCTTGCCGGCCTTGGCCAGGAAAGCCTCGGTCGCCGCCGGCTCATAGGGTACTTCGGAGATGCCCTGGCACCCGGGAAAGGGCAGAAAGCGATCAATATAGCGATAGCGAGCCAGAAAAGGCTCAATCCAGGGCAGGCCGATGTAGGTGAGCTCGGCGCGCGGGAAACGGGTCTTGAGGGCGCGCAGGGCCGGTTCGGCACAGATGAAATCGCCCACGTAGAGCGCCCGTAGAACGGCGATACGTTTGATGATCATGATGCCTCCATTGCGATGGACGGCGCCGCAAACGACCGGCCCTGCAGCAGATCGAGGGCGGCCATGACGACCTTCTCTGGTTCGATATCGAGGCAGGCCAGGCCGTGCGGGCAGGCGAAGCCGAAGCAGGGTTGGCAAAGGGTGGCGCGCCGCAAAAGGCGCGCGGGCCCATGGCGAGGCGCCCATTGCTGCTCCAGCTCTGTACCGGCGAAAAGGACCACTTGAGGCCGGCGCTTGGCGTCGGCCAGGTGCATGGTGGCTGTGTTGTTAGTCAATACCAGGCGCGCCGCCGTGACCAGCGCGGCGAGCTCTCCGAAGGAGGTCTCGCCCACCACGCTCACGGCGCCCGGGCCCAGCTCTTCCAGCAGGGCCTGCGACCGGTCACGATCGTGGGCCGCACCAGCGACGACAATGGGAAGCCCCGTCGTGCGCATGAGCTGCCGACCGGCGGCGCCAAAGCGCGTGTAGGTGCGAGCCGGGCAGCTGGTCCAGGGTGTCAGGAGCACATAGGGAGCGCCCGGCGGCAAGCCGCGGCGAGCCAGAGCTTCGGTTGCGCTGAACTGATCGGCAGCCGGAATGCGGATGGCCAGACTCCGGTCTTGCACCACCATACCCACGCTTTCTATCAGGCGCAGATTGCGCTCCACCTGGTGCGCCTCCAGCGGCGTCGGCGACGGGGGCATATCGGTGAGCACAGCGCCGCCAAAGTCCTTGGGCTCGCCCAGGCGCAGGGGGATACCGGCCAGGTAGCAGGCATAGGCGGCCACATGGGGCGTCTGCGAGAAGCTGGTAAAGATGATCGCCGCATCAAAAGCCTGCGCCTGCAGGGTGCGAATCAGCCCCATTTCGCGTTCAGGGGCAAAGGGTAGCTCGCCCAAATCCTGCCACAGGCTGCGCCAGGCCAGCACATCGTCAACCCATGGCAGCAGGCGCGCGGCCCCATCGCCGGCTGGGCTGACCATCAGCGTCAGGTGCGCCTCGGGCAAGTTCTCTTTGATGGCCCGCAACGCGGGGCCAGTCATCACGACATCGCCCAGGTTGTCCAGGCGCAGGGCAAGAATGCGGCGGGCTCTCTCCCAGTTCTCCCTCATCTCGCTCATAGAGTGCGCTCCGAGAGGGGTTTGCCCCACCAGACGGTCATATCCAACAGCGGCTGGGCGGCCTCGAGCACATCACCCACGCTGATATCCTCCACGCAAGTGCGCCATTGAGCAAAACCAGGTGCGGGATTTTCCTTGCTGAGGGGGCAAGCGCCCGCGTACCAGCAGGGCTGGCGAGTGAAATCGGCCACGTCGCGCAAGGGACATTCGGGGTAGCCCTGACAGTTGGCGTGTGGAGGCTGCAGGCCATAGCGGCCGTGCCAGGTAGGCCCGTAGAGCGAGACGGTGAGCGCCCCGGCAGCGGCCGCTGCGCGCACCGGGCCGGTATCGGAGCCCACGACCAGGTCCATGTAGCTCATGGCGGCGGCGAAGCGGCCCAATGAGATGCTGGGCAGGATCTCTGTATCCGGGCCCAGGGCGTGCGCAAGGCGCCGGGCCGTGGCCATTTCGGCGCGTGTGTTGCCGGCCGAGACGAGGATATCGAGGCCAAACTCATCGCGCAATATCGTGCCCAGGGCGATATAGCGTTCCTCCGGCCAGGTCTTGATCGGCATACCGGCATGCGGATGCAGCAGCGCCCGCCGTCCGGGCCTCTGAAAACGGGCAGCCGCCCACATGCGATCTGAGGTCGCCAGCGCCAGGCGCGGCTTGAGGTCCACCGCCCAGGGCTCAATGAGTCCTTCCCCGGCCAGGATCTGCAGGAAACGCTCCTCGATGCGCTGGTCGGGCGGCGGGCGCCGCCACAGATTGGCCACCACCCGTGTGCCCGTGGACTCGAGCAGAGCGTCGATGCCAGCATAGGTCGTATCGGAGACTACCAGGTCGAAAGATTCGCTCGCCAACAGGGCTTCCAGGGCCTGTCGTGGGCGGTCTGGATCCGCGGCACTGCCCCGCTCGGCCGTCGTTACGCGCTGCACCAAGGGGTCGGCTGCCAGGAGCTCCGAGCCGGGCGCAAAGGTCAGGACGGTCAACTGGGCCTGCGGGTGCGAGAGCGCCAACGCATGGATCGCCGGCAGAGCGATCACCAGGTCGCCGAGGCCCCCCAGCAGCTCGACAAAGAGGATCTTGTTCATGGCACAGCCTCTGCCCTGGCTGCGGCGTGCTGTACTTCCTCGAGCAGGCTGCCCGCTGCTTCAGCCACGAGCTGAGGGGCAATATCGAGGCAGCTTTGCCCGTTGGGACAGAGGCGCTGATAGCAGAGCTGGCAGGGCACAATGCGGTTCAGCAGGCGTTGGGGCACCCGCCAGGGGCGCCACTGCTCCGGCGGGTTGGTCAGCGCAAACAGCTCGACGACAGGCGTCTTGACGGCGGCGGCCACATGAGCCGGCCCAGTATTGTTGGTGACGACCAGGTCCGCCGCCTCGATCAGGGCCGCCAGGTCCACCAGGCCGCCCTCGCCGGTCCAACGGAGGGCGGGGTGCGCCATACGGCCGAGCACTCGGTCTACCAAAGGCGCCTCTGCCGCGGAGCCGGTGACCACAATCTGCGCCTGCAGCCGCTCGATCATCAGGTCGGCGGCAGAGGCGAAGCGGCGCCAGTCGTAAGTGCGGGCCGGCATGGCGCACCCGGGATGCAGCACGATCAGGGGGCGTCGAAGGTCCACACCCTGCTCGCTCAAGCGCCGGCGCACACGCTTGCGGTTCAGGGCCGGCACCCAGAGCACCAGCTCGGCGTCGCGCGTATGATAGCCTATGGCGTGCACAAGGTTGAGCGCCCGCTCGACCTCATGGTAGAGGCCCGCCGGCCAGTGGTGGCGCGTCGTCAAGAGCGAGCCAGCGCCCTCGTCGGTAGCGCCTACGCGCAATGGTATGCCCGCCAGGTAGGCGAGAAGAGCCGCCGGCAACGGGCTCTGATGGTAACTGGTAAAGATAATGGCGCCATCGAAATCACGCTGGCGCAGCTCCTCCACCAGCCGCCATTCGCGCTCCGGTGTGTGCGGCGCTTCGAGCCAGGGGTCCGTCAGAGGAGAGGCATATTCGATCACCTCGTCCAGGTCCGGGTCCAGGCGCCCCGCCTGCGCGCCCGTCGGGCTGGTGAGCAGGGTGAGATGTGCGCCCGGCCGTGTTTCGCGGATGGCATGGAAGGCCGGCGTCATGAGGATCGTATCGCCCAGGCTATCGAGCCGGATGAGCAGGATACGCTTTGCATCGGCCCAGGCGTTGAGATTGGCTTGCTTGCGCTGCTGCCAGGCCAGTATATTCATGCTCACCCTCAATACACCGGCGCGCCAGGGCTGACCGGCAGCGCATCGATGGCAATCTCGGCCAGGCGCTCCTCTGCTGCGGGCAGGCCCGGTGTGATCTGACCCGATAACCGGCTGATCTTGCGTACGATGTTGGTAGTCGATTTGCCCTCGACCAGCGGCAGCAGGACTACCTGGCCGCCATAGCTCTGCACAATCTTGGCTTCGGGTAGGCGGTCAAGGGTATAATCAGAGCCTTTGACATAGACATCGGGGCGGATCTGGCTGACCAGCCGTTCCGGTGTGTTCTCCTCGAAGAGCACCACGTGATCGACCGCCTCCAGGGCGGCCAATACAGTAACGCGGTCCGACTGATTGTTGATGGGGCGCGTCTCGCCCTTGATCCGGCGCACTGAAGCATCTGAGTTGACGCCGACCACCAGCACATCGCCCAAAGCACGCGCCTGCTGTAAAAAGGTCACATGCCCGCTGTGCAAGATATCGAAGCAGCCGTTAGTAAAGACGATTGTCTTGCCGCTGGCGCGATATTCCTCCAGTTGCCGCAACAGGTCAGATGCATCCGCCAGGGGGTCGCCGCGTTGGCTGAGGCGCTGCAAAAGCTCTTGCTGCGATACGCAAGCCGTGCCCGCATGGGCTGTTGCGACAGCCGCAGCCTCGGCGGCAATCTCCGCCGCGGTCTGGATATCGGCGCCCACATCGATGGCAAGGCTGAGCGCTGCGATATAGGTATCGCCTGCGCCCACCGGCTGCGGGTTGAGCACCGGCCGCGCCGGCACCCGGTAGAAGGACCCGTCGCGCCCAAAGATCGCCGAGCCTTCCTCACCCAGGGTGATGATCACCCATTGGGTGCTCAGGCGGCGCATGAGCTGCGCGCCCAGCTCGTCCAAATGATCCTCTGCACGCTCCGGCCGCCATCCGAGCATGGCCGCCGCTTCATAGTGGTTGGGTTTGGCGACATAGAGCGGGCAGCGTCGGAAAGCCAGCAGGCGCTTGGAATCGAGGAGTAATTTCTTTTCGCCGCTGGCATTGAGCGTGGCCAGGGTTTCGATCAAAGACTGGCTCACTAAGCCGGAGTGGTAATCGGAGATGATGATCGTGTCGTGACTCGCATACAGCGCGCGAAAGCGGTCCAGGAAACGGCGCCGCGTTTCGCGGCTCAAAGGGGTCGTGTCGCCCTCATCAAAACGCACCATATACTGGCCATCGGCCAGAATGCGCAGCTTGTGCATTGTGGAGCGGTCAGGATCAACGATCAGGTTGGAGTGATCCACGCCGCGGGCAGCAAGCTCGCAGCGGAGCTGTTCCGATGCCGCATCAGCGCCGATCACGGCCAGGAAGGATACCTGCCCGCCGAGGCTGGCGACGTTGGCCGCCGTATTGGCAGCTCCACCTGGGGCTACCGTCTTTTGACGCGCCTCTACCACTGGCACGGGGGCTTCCTTGCAGACCCGCGTGGCGTGGCCATGCATAAACGCGTCGAGCAATGCATCGCCCACGACAAGCACCCGCCGCCCCCCAAAGCGGCGGACCGTGGGAATGGCAGCATTCATTGCGCTCCCTCCTGCGCAGCCTGGATCGCCCATTGAGTAGTAGGGATGGGGCTGGGGTTGCCAGGCAGTAAAGGTCCCTGAGTAAGCCGCGGCCGGTCGAGCACGGCCAGTGGCAGGGGGTCCACCGGCCGTCGGCTGAGCCCGTCTGCAGCCAAGATGAGTTGTGCTGCATGCGGCAGGTTCCGGGCGATAAAGGTCGGCGTGCGCAGGCTAGAGTCGGGCACCGGCTCGGTGCCCAGATCCAGCAGCACAGTACGGCAACCTGCCCGGTTGCCTGCCTCGATGTCATTCAGCACATCACCCACATACCACGACCGGCGCAGCGCCAAGCCATGCTCAGCCGCTGCCCGGAAAAACAACCCGGGCTCCGGCTTGCGACAGAGGCAGGCGCCGGTATAGCCGGCAGCGCTGCCCGGGCCATGGGGGCAGTAGTAAACGCCGGCCAGCAACACCCCCTGGGCAGCCAGCACCGCGCGCAGACGTGCGTGCACAGCCGCCAGGTCACGCTCACTCAGCAGCCCACGGGCTACCCCCGACTGGTTGCTGACGACCAGCAGCCGGTATCCGGCAGTGCTCAGCCACCGCAACGCTGGCGCAACACCGGGCAAAAGATGAACCTGTTCGGGATCCCGGCAATAGTGGTAGTTGTGGATCAGGGTGCCGTCGCGGTCGAGCAAGATGGCGGGTGTATCTACGCATGGGATCATGCCGCCCCCCTGTATCCCAGAGTATGAGGTTGACCCGAAGGACTACCACCCTACAGCGCGCCCGGGCGCCCTGTTCCAGGTGTGGGCAATGTGTTGGTGTCACAAGAATGACCCATACATACGCTGACAGGGTTAGCAAGAAATGTGCCAGTTCTTCTCAGGAGAAAAAGGGGGAAAGGGCAAGGGGCAGAAGGAGGCAGGGATTCTCCGTTGCCGGTCTATCGTGCTTCGCCCGATCGGGCATGAGTGACGGATCAGGAAAGGGGGGTCATTTGCAAATCTGTGAGGCGACGGGGCACATATTCCCCCTTTCGCCTCTTGCCCCGCCCCCCCTTTTCCCCTCGGCAGACGGGATCAGGGAACACTATCGGGCTCCCAGGCGACGGTGACATTCCGGCCACCGAGGGTCACCACATCGCCGGCGTGGAGCTTGCGGCCGCGCCGCGTCTCGACCTGGCCGTTGACCTTGACCTCACCGCTCTGGATAAGCAGCTTGGCCTGGCCGCCTGTTTCCACCAGCCCCTTCCACTTGAGGAACTGGTCCAGCTTGATAATCCGCTCTTCCTGCATGCTTCGCCTCCGGGCGCAAGTGAGTGCAACAGCGAGGGCCCACAGTATGGCTCGCACCATTTCGCCTGTCAAGCGGGCCGTGCTCGAGTCCAGTTGCCATAATTGACGCCCTCTCAGGCCATGCTATAATGTTCATGTCTAGTAGTCTCGCACGCTGGTTCTGACGAGCCAAGGTTGACCCTCTGTAGGGAACGGGTACCCATGAAAGCCAGTCCGGAGACCCTACGAGTGCCCTGTTCGCTGGGTTATGGGAAAGGTATCTTGCATGAACTCAGTTTCCGGCAAGCGTCTGCTTGCAGCCCTGCCGCTGCTGCCCAGATTTCTGGCGGTGGTGGCGCTCTGGCTGCTCAAGTCCTTGGTGGTTTTGGTTCTCTGGTCGGGCAGGTTCCTGGTGCTGTTGACACTCTGGCTGCTTAGCCAGTTGGTTGTGATGGTCCGTCGGCTGTACAGGCGCCTGGCGGCGGTGGTTTCCCGCCTGGATCGATGCCTGGCGGCGACGCGCGGCCTGGGCAGGCGACTACCGGCGCCTCCCAACCTGGGCCGAGGTCTTCCGGTGACAATCCCCTCGCTTTCCAGCCGTCTGTCCAAGTTGGCTTCTGCATACGGCTTCTCTCTGCTCTTGGTCGCCCTGGCAGCCGGCATGGCCCTGGCACCCGCCGCTCTCCATCTGCCGGTAGCTCACGGGGCTGTGGCATCGAGCACTGCCAAGGCCAAGCCGGCCCAACCGACGCCGGAGGCAGCGGGTTGGTGGCAGCGCTACACGGTAGCTGACAACGGCTATTCTCTGGCCCTGCCTCCCGACTGGCAGGTAGTGCCTGTGAACGGCCAGACCGACGTGCGCCCGGGCCAGGAACAGGATGCGGCGGCCGCTTCTGCGCTTGCGCAGCGTCTTCAGGAACGGGCACAGCCACGTCTGGATGCCGGGGCCGGCTTGTGGGCTGCTGTGGAGCCTCAGCAGGCCGGGGGCAGCACAGCCGCTAGCATCAACATCATCCGCCAGCCCTTGAGCAGTGCGCTCTCGGTGGATGCTTTTGCGCGCGCCAACATCGCCAGCTTGCAAAGGGCCGACCGGGCCGTCCGGACGACCAGTCAAGAGTGGCTATCAACCTCTGCGGGCCGCGTCCTGCGTGTGCAGCTAACCTATACAGCCCCAGCGGGCCAGAGCAGCAAGCCCCTGCAGGTGACTCAGTTCTTCCTGGTGAACGGTCGCAATGGCTATTGTATCACAGCCACGGTCAGCGCCGACCAGGCAACGGGTTATGCCGATGTTTTCGAGGGCATCGTGCGCTCATTGCGCTGGACAGCCTGAGAGCCAAATAGCCTGTGCTCATTTGCCCCTTTTTGTGAGATTGGATATCCTAGGGCTGTTGTGCAAGTCCTGGCCGCGGGAATGGCGGCGGTAAAGGAGTCTCTCATGGCGGACAAACTGAAACTGGCAATCGTCGGCTGCGGGAATATCTCGCGAGGATATGCCTCGACGATTCAGGGGCATAAAGATGTGTTGGAGATCGTCGGCGCGATGGATGCGATCCCAGAGCGCGCCAAGGCCCTGGTCGCGCAATATGGCGGCAAGTTTTATGCCACCCTGGATGAGGTGTGCGCCGATCCCGAAGTAGATGTGGTCGTCAACCTGACCATCCATCACGCCCACCCCACGGTCATTGCGCAGTGCCTGAACGCCGGCAAGCACGTCTACAGTGAAAAGCCACTGGCGCTGACCTATCCTGAGGCCAAGGCGCTGGTCGAATTGGCCGAGCGCAAGGGGTTGCGCCTGAGCTGCGCGCCCATGACTTTCATGGGTGAGGCTCAGCAGACGGCCTGGAAGGCCATCCGTGACGGCGTCTGCGGCACGGTGCGCCTCGTCTATGCCGAAGTGAACCACGGCCGGATCGAAGCCTGGCACCCCAATCCCGAGCCGTTCTACAAGGTAGGTCCCCTGTTTGACGTGGCGGTTTACCCCCTCACGCTGATGACCACCTTCTTCGGCCCCGCGCGGCGTGTGACCGCCTTTGGCAAGGTCCTCTATTCTGATCGTGTGACCAAGGAGGGCCGGCCCTTTACCATCGATACGCCCGATTTCTCGATTGCAGCGGTCGAGTTCGAGAATGGCGTGGTGGCGCGCCTGACGACCAATTTCTACGTCGGCTCCACCAAGCAACGCGGTCTCGAGTTCCATGGCGACAAGGGCACCGTGCACATCGGCTGCTTCCAGGAGTTCAGCACGCCCGTCTCCTATGCCGAGTTTGGCAAGGAACTCCAGCCCATCCCTTATGTACGCGAGCCGTTCAAGGGCATCGAGTGGGCACGCGCGCTCGTGGAAATGCACGAGGCGATGCAGGAGGGCCGCCCGCAGCGCGTGACCGGCGCTCAGGCAGCCCACGTGGTCGAGATCCTTTGCGGCATCACGACCTCGTTTACCGAGGGGCACCCAGTCGATATCACTTCTAACTTTGTGCGCCCCACCCCCATGCCCTGGGCCCTGTAGCCTCAGAGCCGTGGAACGGAGGAAGCAAGCACGAGGCTTACGGTTGCGCAGCCGTAAGCCTCGTGCTTGCTTCCTCCGTTCCGCAAGGGGCTAGACAGGGGGCGCTGAACCGGCTATACTGCCCTCATTCCCCGGGGCCAGTTGGGCCCGACATTACGAATTGCTGGGGGTCTTATGCGACTCGATCTGCATATCCACACCAATCGCTCGCCCGATTCCCTCATGACCCCTGAAGAGGTCATCTGCACCGCCCAACTCCGTGGGCTCGATGGGTTGGCCTTCACCGATCACAACACGATCGAGGGAGCCCTGGCCGCGCGCGATCTTGCTCCAGACTCCTTTACGGTGATCGTGGGTGAAGAGGTGGCCACCAGCCAGGGCGAGATCATCGGCCTTTTCCTGGAGCGGCCCATCCGCAAACGCATGTCGCCGGAGGAGACGATCGCGGCTATCCGCGAGCAGGGAGGGATTGTCTATGTCCCGCACCCTGTGGACCGTCTGCGCCATGAGGCTATGGGCAGGGCGGTGCTCGAGCGCGTCGCTCACCAAGTCGATGCGCTGGAGGTCTTTAACTCGCGCGTCCTGATCCAGGCCGATAATGTGCTGGCCCGGCGCCTCGCCGAACAGTACGGGCTGGCGATGGGCGCCGGCTCCGACTCTCACCTGCCCTATGAGATCGGCCGCGCCTATGTGGAGATCGAGCCCTTTGATAGCCCGCAGGCGTTCCTGGCCGCTTTGCGCCGCGCGCGGGTTGTGGGGCGGATGACCACCCCCCTGATCCATTTCGCCACCACCCTGACCAAACAATGGCGGAGAGCCACCTGCAGGCTGCGCTCGCCAAGTTGACTGATTGCAACACTGGGGGAAACCTTGGAAAGCACCCTTTCGCGCCTCTCTGCGCCCCTGACCTGCGCCAAATGGCGTACCCCATAGCTCTTGACGCCCCGGCCTTTTCGTGTTATGATGTGATTGTTCACATTGTTTATCTACTAACTCAGGAATAGGCCATGAAGATCACTCAGAAAGGCGAATACGGCCTGCATGCCCTGCTGGAGCTGGCCGGGCGCTATGGCGAGGGGCCGCTGCAAAGCGCGCTGATTGCAGAGCGGCGGCGGGTGCCCGTCGCGTATTTGCAGCAGATCATGCTCAGCCTGCAGCGCGCGGGGTTGGTGCACAGTGAGCGCGGCCCCCGCGGTGGGCATGAGCTGGCCCGGCCCCCGGCAGAGATCAGCCTGCTCGAAGCCATCCAGGCGCTGGAAGGGTCAACCGCCGCCGCAGCTTGTATGGAGCCGGGTGCCCCCACCTGCGCCCAACACGACCGCTGCGTGCTGCTGCCCATCTGGCGGGAGGTGGATGAAGCCGTGCAACGCATCCTGAGCGGCGTCTCACTGGCCGACCTGGTGCGCCGCGAGAGGGAATTCGGCTCGCCCCTTATGTATTACATCTAAAGGAGAAACCCATGAGGATCGCCAATGACGTGACAGAGCTCGTCGGCCGCACCCCGCTGGTGCGTCTGAACCGGGTGACGGATGGCGCCGCAGGCACAGTCGTCGCCAAGCTGGAGAGCTTTAACCCGCTGCACAGTGTCAAGGACCGCATCGCCGTGAACATGGTCAGCGCGGCCGAGAAGAGCGGGCAGTTGCACCCGGGGATGACCCTGGTAGAGCCCACCAGCGGCAACACCGGCATCGGTCTGGCCTTTGTGGCAGCAGCTCGGGGCTACCGGCTGGTGCTGACCATGCCAGAGACGATGAGCATCGAGCGGCGCAAGCTGCTGGCCGCCTTGGGGGCCGAGATCGTGTTGACGCCGGGGGCGGAGGGCATGTCGGGGGCCGTGCGCCGGGCCCAAGAACTGGTCGCTGCGACCAGAGGGGCCATCATGCTGCAGCAGTTCGAGAACCCGGCCAACCCAGAGATCCACCGCCTGACCACCGGCCCCGAGATCTGGGCCGACACCGAGGGGAAGGTTGATTTCGTGGTCGCGGGCGTAGGCACCGGGGGCACGATCACCGGCGTCGCCGAGTTCATCAAGGCGCACAAGCCCTCCTTCCGCGCCATCGCTGTGGAACCAGCCGCCTCGCCCGTGCTCGCTGGAGGCAAGCCAGGGCCCCATGCCATCCAGGGGATCGGTGCGGGCTTTGTGCCCAAGGTACTCCAGCGGGAGGTCATTGACGAGATCATCCCGGTCGGCAATGAGGAGGCGCTGGCCATGGCCCGCCGCCTGGCTCGCGAGGAAGGGCTGCTGGTGGGCATTTCCTCCGGCGCCGCCGTCCACGCGGCCGCCCTCGTTGCCCGTCGTCCCGAGAACGCTGGCAAGCTCATCGTCGCCATTGCGCCGGATACGGGCGAGCGGTACTTGAGCACGGCGCTGTTCGAGGGATAATGTAGGAGGTAGGGGGGGAGGGGGGGGGCGCGCTATGAAAAGAAAGAAGGATGGCCCCCTTTCATAGCACGCCCTCCCCCCCCCCCCCCACCCCAC
>Ga0078972_1009098_pt1 | contig 19970 bp, 21 predicted proteins | sample YelNatPaOPGAMG01_FD_67568 | JGI IMG/M metagenome (GOLD analysis project Ga0078972, IMG submission 67568) | Hot spring thermophilic microbial communities from Obsidian Pool, Yellowstone National Park, USA - OP-RAMG-01 (SPADES assembly) (version 2) | ecosystem: Environmental > Aquatic > Thermal...
CTGTGAGTATGCCCATCTGGGAGGCTTTTTATTTAGGAGTTCCAGTTTTATCTTCCAATGTTTGTGCTTTGCCAGAGCAAGTTGGTGATGCAGGTCTTTTATTTGACCCATATAATATAGAAGATATGGCAGAAAAGATTTATAAAATTTGGGTAGATGAGAACTTAAGAGCAGAACTTGTTAAAAAGGGGTATGATAGAATAAAGAATCTAACATTAGAAAATTATGCCAAACAATGGGAAGATGTAATAAAAAAATATGAGAAGGATGTGAATAGTTTAAAATAAAAGGAAGAAGATAATTTTATTTATTTGATATTATCTTCTTCCTTTTTGAGAATTTTCTTAAAAACTGTATTACTTTGCTATCTTTGCCAATTATTTTTTTTAATATATATTTAGTACTTTTGTAAATAAACCAGAAATTTGCTTTATAAGCAGGATATCCATAATTTATACTTATTTCTCTTGTTTCTTTTAATGCCTTTATAGCATTTTTATCACTTTTTCCCTCATATCTCATATTGGCTAAAATATCATTTATGTAATAAAATTTGACTCCATTAATGTAAAATCTTAATAATAATTCATAATCCATAGCATACTTATATTTTTCATTGTACATCCCATATTTAATATAGATATCTTTTTTTACGAAACATGTGGGGTGGTTATATATCATATCAGTCCAAATTTTTTGAGGATTATTATGTGGAGATATTACAAAAAGAGGAACATTATCTTTGAAAAATCTTAGATCTCCATGTATAATTTCAATATTTTTATCACTCTTATATACCTTGACAACTTTTTCTACAGTGTTTGGCTCATACCAATCATCACTATTTATTATTCCTATGAGTTCTCCATTTGAAAGTTTAATACCCTTATTGAAAGCTTCGCTTATTCCATTATCTTTTTCACTAACACAGTAATCTATTACATCTTCATATTTTTTTATAATATCTAAAGTTTTATCTGTAGAGAAACCATCTATTATTATATATTCAATATTTTTATAAGTTTGAGAAATAACTGATTCTATTGTTTTTTTAATATATTTTTCTCCATTTTTTACAGCGGTTATAATACTAACTAAAGGATAATCTTCTGAAGATTTCTTAAATATATTCTTTTTAACTCTCAATCCAAATTCTACTTTTTCCATTATTTGTGATAATATTAATATTAATTTTTCAAATTTATTATAACAAATCTTTTTTGGTAGTATAAAATAATTTTGTGTATGGAAAGGAAAGATAAAATGAGGAATAAAGAAAGGAGTTTTCAAATTAAGGAAAATAATATAAAATGCCCTCCTGATAGCTATATACAAATTAAAAATTTTAAATCAGGAGGGCATTTGTGGAAAAGATATACAAAACTCTAAAAATATTATACAACAAATAGTGTAAAAAACTATCTTAAAGAAATAATTGAAAAAGATGAATTTAGAAAGAATTATGAAAATTTCAAAAGAGTTGGGGAAAGATTTATCAAGAATTAGTAAATAGCTGGGAGAGTAATTTGGATATATTAACAACCTATCTAAGATATCCATATGAGATAAGGTGTATGATTTATACTACAAATATTTTGGAAAGATTCATAAAAGAGGTAAAAAGGAGAACAAAGATTATAGAGGTTTTTCCAAATGATAATTTGGTAGAGAAGATTTTATACTTAGTAAGTGTAAACATGAATGAAAGATATAAAGAGAGGAAAGTAAAGAATTTTGAATTAGCCATTGATGAGTTAAGAACTATCAGGAGGGCAAGATATGAAGGGAAACAGGAAAATAACTATAACTTTAAAGGTGAGATATTAAGCCAAGCAATACCTTAATAATTTATACACAAAATTCTTGACACTATGTTTAAGACAGCTTCTTCTTTTAATTCTGGATATTTTAGATCTTATATAAATGCGTAAGTTTGGAATATAAGAGAGTTTAGAGATACTATAAAGCAAAGAGTAGTAATACAGAGTAAAAGAAAAGTTAGTGATAGAGAAATAATAAAGCATATGGAAATTATTTCTTTTCTCTATTTAAAGAATTATGAGTAAATACATGAATATTTATTTTTTATTCTATGCTCCTCACCCTTTTCATAAAAGTTTGGCTGATATTATAGGTGCTGTAGATTTAGATATATTAAGTAATAAAAATAGCACTCTTAAAAGAATCTTTTCATATTTGAATTATACTTTTAATTCATCATCAGATGATATTTTATTATGTGAAGGAACTTTTTAATACCATCATTATTTAAACTTCTTCCTATCAAAAGATTTAAGAAGACTATTATTAATATATCAGCAGATCCTAAATTATTTTATATAAAAATAAAAAGAATGCATTTTTTAGAAAGATTTTTGCATCTGTTAGCAATACCTAAGGTAGATTTGTTCATTTGTATAGGTAACATGGAAAAAGATATTTTAAAGGAGATATATCCTAATGCTAAATATATAGTTGCTTATCCTTTTATTAATGAAGAAAGATATAAATACCTTTTGAACATTCCTGTAAAAAATGAATTTAATCATAATGTATTATTCATAGGAAATGGACCAGATTACTTCTGTAAAGGCTTAGATATTTTAGTGGGAGCTTTTAAAATTGTAAAAAAAGAATTTGAGGATTCTCAGCTTTTCATTTTAGGAAATTGGGATAAAGAAATTATAGATAGATTCAGGTATGAAGGAATAAATTTTGTTGGTTTTTCTGATATTTACGAATACATACAAAAATCATCTATTTATGTACATTTAGGAAGAGGAGAGGTTTTTTCAATTAGCACTTTAGAATCTTTATTGGGTGGAATTCCTTCAATTGTTTCAGAATATACTGGAGCTAAAGAAGTTGTAAGAGAATTAAGGAAAGATTTTGTTTTACCTTTGGATTCAAAAAGGGTAGCTGAAAAAATAATAGAATATTTCAACTTACCTAAGGATGAAAAGATTATCTTATCTTTGAAAGCTAAGGAGTTAGGTAAAAGATTTAAAAAGGAAATAGATTTAGAGGATTTTATGAAGAAATGGAATAATTATTTTAAATTTAAACTTTAAATTAGTTATATAAATCCTTATATTTTTCTATAATATAGTTGTGATTAAACTCTACATTTCCTATAAAAATTTCTAAAAATAGTGCTTTCAATAGATCATTAGTAGAAAATTTTCCATAGTTAATTATAAATTTTAAAATAGATTTTAAAAATAGAGGTATATATACAAAAGGTTTTCCATGTTTTTTAAAAAATCTTATTTCATTTCTCATTCCATATAGTTTTTTCCATTTAGGTATTTTATTATCAGGAGAGGTTTTATGATAAATAATACTTTCAGTAATTAAATAACCGGGTCCATAAAATCTAAAAAGTCTATATGTATAATCAGTATCGTCATATAAGATAAAAAAACTTGTATCAATAGACCCCACTCTTTTAACTGCTTCTTTCTTTAAGAGAGGTCCTACAAAAGAGTTAGCTTCAAGTTTATATATAGGTTTAATCATTTCATCGCTCTTAATATATTTTTCATTTATTGAGAAAAAATCAATTTTTAATTTATGAGCAGAAAATTCAGGCTTTTGTGAAAATTTATTTAAGATTAATGGAGCCAAAAACGAAGCTTTATTCTTGTCTTTAAAAGATAATAATTTCTCCAATGCATCAATTTCAGGTACAGCATCATCATCAAGAAGCCATATCCAATCAAAATCTTTTTTATGGCTCTTTGAAGTCCTTCATTAAATCCCCTGTCCACTAATATTTCTATTGAGAATTATATAGTTTATTTTTGTTATATTATTATAGCTTAAATATTGAAATTCTTTTTCATTTATAATTTCATTATTATGAATTATTCCCCTTTCTTCTAAGAAGGATTGAGTACCATCTGTAGATGCATTGTCAATTAGAAAGATCTCATCTATAGGATAGCTCTATTTCAGTAGAGCTAAAAGGCATTCATAGAGAAGCTGTTTTCTATTGTATGTAACTACAACACATCCTATTTTTTCTTTTTTCATCTTTTATATCGCGTTAATATACTTTTGAAATATTTTTTCGTCTATTATATCATATATTTATGCTTAAACTTCTTATTGATGCGAGAATGATTGATTCTTCAGGTATAGGTACGTATCTTCAAAATTTAATTCCTTTTTTGAAGGAACACATGATTTTATATCTTTTAGGAGATAAAGAGAAAATAAATAAATATATTGATATTAATGAGGTAAATGTAATTCCTATGAAATCTTCTATATATTTTCCCTTGGAGCAAGTAGAATATATTTTAAAAGTAAAAGATGTTGATGTTTTTTGGTCTCCCCATTTTAATGTACCTATATTTCCTGTAAGGGCAAAAAAAAGAATCGTTACTATACATGATGTTTTCCATTTGGCTTTTAAGGATTTATATAATCTTTTTGAAAGAAGTTATTCAAAACTTCTTATAAACTCTGCAGTAAGGTTTTCAGATTTGATAATTACAGTATCTCAATTCTCAAAATCTGAGATATTAAAGTATACAAAGGTAAAAGAAGATAAAATAAAGGTAGTATATAATGGAGTAGACACAAAAAGATTTAAAGTATATCCTGAAGAGGAAAAGATAAGGATAAAAAATAAATATAATCTGCCTGATAATTTTCTATTTTTTGTTGGAAATGTAAAACCTCATAAGAATCTAAAAGGGTTATTAAGAGCCTTTGAAAGGATTATAGGAGAGGAAAAGGATATATTTTTAGTGATTACGGGTAAAAAGGAGGGTTTTATAAAGGGAGATAAAGAGATTTTTAAGATATTAAACAATAGATATCTAAAGGATAGGGTAATTTTTACCGGATATGTGAGTAATGAGGATCTTCCTCTTTTATATAATCTTGCAGATATTTTTGTTTTTCCCTCTTTATATGAAGGATTTGGGCTTCCACCTCTTGAAGCTATGGCTTGTGGCTGTCCTTCTATAGTTTCAAAGATAACACCTTTAATGGAGATATGTGGAGATGCTGTATATTATGTGGATCCTTATGATGTGGAAGATATGGCAAAGGGAATTATGAAAGTTTTAAAAGATAATAATTTAAGAGAGGAAATGAAAAGAAAAGGATATGAAAGGGTTAATAATTTTTCATGGGAAAAATCTGCTATAGAGCATTTAAAATTAATAAATGAGATATTTAATTAATAACTCTCTCCCTTATCTTTCAATATACTTATATCAATTAGCCATTCATATCTTGATCTTTCGTTGAATTTTTGAATAGACTCTTTTTTATGTTCTTCAAAGGTTAATCTATCACAATTATTTACTTCCATAAAATGCTTTATAAGATCTTCCAACTTTATTTTACCTTCACTTGCAAGTATAGTGGCCATTCCCCAATGTTTTATCAGATGACAATTTTCGCAGAGAGCCATAAATCCCTTTAATTTCAAGATATGATTCTGGTCATCATATTCCCATACTTCATGGCAGTGAAGTTTTCCTCTTTTACCACATATACTACACTTGTAATTTGCCCTCCTAAATACCTCTTTTCTTATTTTTTCCCATATTTCTTTTCGTAGATACTTTCTAAGATTTTCTCCCCAAGCACTTTCTGGAATAAGTTCTATGGTTAGCTTAAGCTCTTTCTTCATTTAATATTTTAAAATAACGATAATACCTTTTCAGGATATATTTCTCTCCAGAAGGATGGTAATATTGCTTTAAATTCCATCTCCGTCTTTTTAACTGGATGGGGAATTTTTATAGAATAACAATGAAGGAATATAATATCATTGTTAATCTTTCTTCCTCCATATTTTATATCTCCCAATATAGGATGACCTATTTTTGCAAGCTGAATTCTTAATTGATGCTTTCTTCCTGTTTGAGGTAATAATTTAATGAGAGAAATTCCTTTATGTTCATAAAGAACTTCATAATAAGTAATAGATTCTTTTCCCATATTATCTTTTTCACTTATTATTTTGGCTTTTCTTCTTTTATCATCCCAGGTAAGATAATCTTTTAAAACTCCTTCTTTTTCCTTAAGTATACCATGACAAAGAGCAAGATATGTTTTTTCAACTTTTCTTTCTCTAAAAAATTGAGAAAGTCTACTTGCAGATTTGGAATTCCTGCCAAAAATAACTACTCCTGATACTGGTCTATCTAATCTATGCACTATCGCAAGAAATACTTCTCCTTTCTTATTATATTTAATTTTTATATATTTCTTTGCGAGTTCAAGAAGGGTAATTCTTTTAGTAATATCCCCCTGAACTAAAATTCCAGAGGGTTTATTAACCACAAGAAGATGATTATCCTCATAAATTATGTTAAGTTTTAAAAAATCTTCCATACAAATAGATTATATCATCCAGAAAAATAAATCTTATGCTAAAATATTTTCTATGTAAAAAATTATATGAGGTGATATCTTGGTTGAGATTATACTAACATTGGTGTTTATTATTTTTATTGGTTTTTATGCAAAAAGAATATTTAGAAAGGAGGATAGAGATACATTATCAAAATTTGTATTCTCTTTTACAATGCCATCACTTATATTTTCAAGTCTTTATAAAAATCCACCTGAGGGGGATTTTTGGAAGATAATCGTAGGTGTATGGATTATAAGTATAATTGTAGGATTTATATCTTTAACTATTGGAAAAATTTTAAATCTTTCAAAGACAACAAGAGCAAGTCTATTTTTAGTTACCACTGGTGGAAATGTTACTTTTATGGGCTATCCTATTTTAGAAAAATTATATGGAAATTCAGGTCTTACCTTAGGTATTATATATGATCAATTAGGAATGATAACATTTATTTATATCATAGGCTTCTTAGTTATTCAAATCCTTACAATAGAAGGAGATTTTAACTGGAAACTAATCTTTAAAAAATTTATTTCAAATCCTCCTTTATGGGGACTTATTGCAGGACTTATATTAAGATCAATTCCCTTTCCTAATTTTATTATTGATGGTATATCTCTTTTAGGAAGAGCAACAACCCCTATAATGATGTTTGTTTTGGGGCTTTCCTTAGAAAAACCTAAGGAGAAAAATAATATTTTACCAATAACATGGGGTATAATTCTAAAGCTTATTGCTCTTCCTTTTTTTGCATATATTTTTACACTTCTTTTTCCATTACATGGTCTTTCTGCTAAGGTTTTTGTAATTCAATCTGCAATGCCTTCTATGCTTTTCTCCTTAGTTCTTGCTCTTCAGTTTAACTTGGATTATATTTTTACCTCTCAAGTTATATTTTATTCTACTTTTCTTTCCCTCATTACAATAAATTTTTGGATAGGGGTGATATCATGATAGCATTTTTAAAAGTAACAATTATTTTTGTCTTAATTGTTAGTGCCATTTTAAATAAACTTCCATTAGTTTGGGCTCTTCTTGGAGGAAGTTTTATTTTAGGAGTTAGTTTTGGACTATCTTTTATTGATATTATAAAAACAACTGTTTCCTCCACAATTGCAGAAAATACTATAAAACTTGTTCTTATTCTTTATTTTATAGCTATCCTTGAGAATATTTTAAGAAATAAAGAGCTTTTAAAAAATATGGTCCAATCCTTAAAAAATCTTATAAAAGATCCCAGATTAACTCTAATATCTATGCCAATGATAATGGGACTTCTACCCTCTGTAGGAGGAGCACTATTTTCAGCACCTCTTTTAGAGGAAGCATCTTCAGGAAATGAGATTTCTCCAGAAAAGAAAGGATTTTTAAATTTTTGGTTTAGACATGTTTGGGAGCCATTTTTCCCTTTATATCCAGGAATTATTCTTGCATCTACCCTTTCAGATATTAAACTTCCCATATTTATTCAGGAAACTTTACCTTATGGACTTTCTGTTTTTGCTATAGGTCTTCTTATAGGCTTTTATAACTTACCTCTCAAAAAGGAGGAATTAAATGATATAAATTGGAAAGAGGAACTCTTAGTTTTTCTACAAACTTTTTGGCCTTTCATTTTGCTAATCTCAGTAGTTTTAATCTTCCATATAGATCTATTATTTGCTCTCTCTGGTTTATTGGTACTATTATTTATCCTTTATAAATATGATCTTAATGATATAAAAAGGACATTAAAAGAATCTTTAAAAATTGAGAATTTATTATTGATTGTTGCTGTCATGATTTTTAAGGGACTTTTGGAAAAGACAAATGCTGTCAATGACATTTCTCAATTTTTATCCTCACTTAATATCCCATTAATTATAATATTTTTCATTCTTCCTTTTATAGTGGGACTTCTTACTGGTGTTACTCAGGCTTCTATAGGAATAACTTTTCCCATAATCCTTTCTATTATTCCATATGGGGAAAATATAAAGTGGGTAATATTTTCATTTATAAGTGGATATACAGGGGTTATGATGTCTCCCACTCATCTCTGTTTAGTTTTGACAAGAGAATATTATCAAGCGGAATGGAATAAATTATACAAAGAGGTAATAAAAGCAGGAATTTTATTAATAATTTTTACATTTATAAAAGCTTTAATTTAAAAAAATTTGTTATAAAATAAAATAGAATACTTAAAAACTGGAGGTGTTTTATGAAAAGAATCCTTAATTTATTAATTATTTTTATCCTAATTTTCTTGCTTTCTTCAACACTTTATTCCCAAGTTCCCAGTATTGATTTAACTATTCTTCATATCAATGATTTTCATGGACGTTTATTACCTTATACTGTAAAAAGTATAAGTGAAAAAATTCCAGTAAGCGGGGTAGCTTATTTGGCACAGATGATAAATGAAGAAAGATCCAAAAATCCTGAAGGAACTATTCTCCTTTCTGCAGGAGACATGTTCCAAGGAACACCACAATCTAATATTTTTAGAGGTGAACCTGTCGTTGAAATAATGAACTACTTAAAATTTGATGCAATGGCTGTAGGAAATCATGAGTTTGATTGGGGACAGGAAGTTCTTCAAAAACTATCAAGTATTTCTAATTTTCCATATCTTTCTGCAAATATTGTAGATAAAGATGGAAAATATCTACCCTATTTAAAGCCTTATGTAATTATTGAAAGAAAGGGATTAAAAATTGCAATTATTGGTTTAACCACACCAGAAACTGCATATATTACAAAGCCAGATTATGTGAAGGACTTAAAATTCTTAGATCCTGTAGAAATTCTTCCAAATATTATTGATGATGTTAGAAACAAAGGAGCAAATTTAGTTGTTGTTCTTTCTCACTTAGGGTTTGATGCAGATAAGGAATTAGCAGAAAAAGTTTCTGGTATTGACGTAATTGTAGGGGGACATAGCCATACAGTAGTAACAAATCCAGTTGTGGTAAGAGGAGTAATTATAACTCAAGCAGGATATAATGGCATATATTTAGGAGTTTTAGAAATTAAAATCCAGCCTGAGACAAATATAATCTTAGGATACACAAGAGAAAACGAATTAAAAACAGTCTTTGCTGGACCTGAAAATAAATTTGATGAAAAAGTTGCCCAAATTGTAGATAAGTATAATAGTCAATTAAAAGAAGAGTTTGCAAAAGTAGTAGGAGAAACATTGGTAGATTTAGTGAGGAATTACAATGAAGAATCTAATGTAGGGAATGTAATTTGCGATGCTATGAGAGAGGCGGTATCTGCTGATATTGCCTTCCAAAATAGTGGAGGAATAAGAACAGATATTCAAAAGGGACCAATCACTATGGAACTTGTTTATACTTTACTTCCTTTTGACAATGTATTAGTTACTATGGATCTTACAGGTAAACAAATACTTCAATTATTAGAACAAAGTGCTACTTTACAGAAAGGAATATTACAACAGTCAGGTCTTAAGGTGAAATATGACATGACAAAACCTGTTGGACAAAGAGTAGTTGAAGTTTTTGTGGGAGATAAACCTTTAGAATTAGATAAAGTTTATAAAGTAGTAACTAATGATTTCTTAGCTGCTGGAGGAGATAATTTTGTAACATTTAAAGAAGGAAAGAATTTAGTATATGGAGATATGTTAAGAGATGTATTTATAGAATATCTTAAGAAACATTCACCAATTTCACCAAAAGTAGAGGGAAGAAGTATTATTATTAAATAATGGCAAAAAGTATAATTGTATATGTAAATGATATACCCGTAAAGATTTATCAGGGCATGCAAGTAAAGCATGCCCTTATCTCCTATGATTATTCTCTTTATAAATCTTGTGAAAATGGTGATATAAGAGTATTTGATGAGAACGGATTTGAAGTTGGCTTAGATGGTGCTCTTCATGAAGGTGCAAAAATTTACACAAAAAATATAAGGGAGGGATGATTCTGTTTAGAAAAACAAAGATTATATGTACTATTGGTCCTGCAAGTGAAGATGAAAAAACATTAAGGGAGCTTATATTTTCTGGCATGGATGTAGCAAGATTAAATTTTTCTCATGGGGATTATAATGTTCATGGAAAGAGAATTGAGCTTATAAGAAAAATAACACAAGAGTTAGATAAAAGTGTTGCAATTCTTCAAGACTTACAAGGACCTAAAATAAGAGTAGGTAAATTTGAGAATGATAAAATTTTCCTTAAGGATGGTCAAGAATTCTTTCTCACACCAAAGGAATGTATTGGAAATAATAAGTTAGCTTATGTTAATTATCCATTTCTTTTAGAAGATGTAAAAGAGGGAGAGAGAATTCTTTTAGATGATGGATTGATAGAATTAAAAGTAGAAAAAATAGAAAATGATAAATTAAAATGTATAGTTATTCATGGAGGAGAATTATGCAGTAATAAAGGGGTTAATTTTCCAGATACAGAATTAAGAGTTTCCGCATTAACTGAAAAAGATAAGAGAGATGTTCTTTTTGGAATAGAGAATAAAGTAGATTTTATTGCTTTATCCTTCGTAAAAAAAGCAAGTGATATATTAGAATTAAAGGAATTTTTAGAATTAAATGATGCAATAATACCAGTGATTGCAAAAATTGAGAAGAAAGAAGCTATTCAAAATTTTAAAGAAATTTTAGAAATTTCAGATGGAATTATGGTAGCAAGAGGAGACTTAGCTGTAGAAATCTCAAATGAAGAAGTCCCATTATTACAAAAGAAAATTATTAGAGAAACAAGAATTGCAGGAAAGCCAGTGATAACTGCAACTCAAATGTTAAGCTCAATGGTAAATAATCCCACCCCAACAAGGGCTGAGGTAAGTGATATTGCTAATGCAATATTAGATGGAACTGATGCGGTAATGCTTTCTAATGAGACTGCAATAGGTAAATATCCTGTAGAAAGCTTGAAGATGATGGATAAAATAGCAAGAAAAGTTGAAGAAAATTTCCCTTATGAAAATTTTTTAATTCCTCCTGAAGATGAAAATATAACTCAATCTATTACTTACTCTGCATGTGAGATATCAAGACAGATAAAAGCAAAAGCTATAATAACTGCAACTCATAGTGGATTTACTGCAAGACAAATTTCTAAATATCGTCCTTTTTCTACAATATTTGCTATAACCCATTCCCCTGAGGTACAAAGGAGACTTAATCTTTCTTTTGGAGTTGTTCCCTTAGTTACAGAAGTATTTTATACAACAGATGAGATGTTTGAAAAATCTATAAGAATTCTTCTTCAAAAAAATTATATAAAAAATGGAGATATAGTAGTTATAACTGCAGGAATACCGATGGGAATTTCTGGAATGACAAACTTAATAAAGGTTCATGTAATTTCTGAGATTATTGGCAAGGGACATGGTCTTGGTGGAGAATCAAAGATTGCAAAGGTATGTATAGCTGAAAATGTAAAAGAAGCAATAAGTAAAACTCAAGAGGGAGATATCTTAATAATTCCAGAATTTACTAATGAACTAAATCCTATTTTAGATAAAATTCAAGGTTTAATTATTGAAAGTGAAAAATTACCTCCTGAACTTATCCCATGGCGAAGTAAAGGCTTAGGAATAATATTAGGAACTGGCATGATAAGAAGTAAAGTTTCTCAAGGAGAAATTATTACCATAGATCCAGAAAGAGGAGTTATTTATAAAGGTGTTATACGCATCACGTAAAAAAAGGAGAAGAAATTTTTTAATATTTTTATTGATATCTCTGTATTTATTTCCTTCCTATTACTATGGGATAAGAGATTATCTTTATTATAGAAGGGAAGTAATGAAAAATAAAGAAAGATTAGAAAAATTAAGTAAAGATGTAAAAGAATTAAGATACATTGTAAATAACTTAAAAAGTCCTTATGTTATTGAAAAATTAGCAAGGGAAAAACTTTTTATGGTGAAACCGGGAGAAATCCCCATAATTATTATAGAAAAAAATAATAAATAATTTTAAATGGGCTGAAGTGCAAAAACTCTTGCAGGAATCAATCTTAAACCCTTTATATTTAATGGTGCAATAACAATGAATATTTTATCTTTTTTTAGAGAAACAAGATTATACAAGTTATGGATTATAAAAATATCTTTTGAAAGAAATAAATCACGGGCTTCTTTTGTCAAAGGAAAGTCAACACCTATAAATTTTATTCTCTTTCCAACTAATATATCACATGCAGAAAGAGAAAGAATAGGAGTATCTATATAAATATCACCAGAGACCCAGCGAGAATGCCATTTTGTCTTCAATATTACCCCAGCTCCACTTTCAATCTGCAATTTTTCAAATCTTGATTCTGTAATTATATCTTTCATCCATATATCCATAAGATCTACCACTTGTGCTTCTCTTAAAAGAAAGTCTGTTGGGAATTCATTCCATGGCATCTCTATAAATGTTCCTGTTTGTGAAGATATCTCTATCTTATATATGTTCTTCTCTATCTCATTAATTTTAACAAAAGAATATGCTTCTTGAGGAAAAGGCATATTATTGGAAAGCTCTAAGGTAAGATCAATTATCTCAAATTTCATAACTTTCAGCCCCTCAATAATATTTTTTTATGTTAATTATTATATCATTTTTTGATATAATATTTGACGATTTTATAAAACTAAAATAGGAGGAGAAAGGGAATATGGGGAGACAATGGAGAGTTAGAAAGAAAAGAAAAAGAAGAAAAGCAAGAGAAAAAAGAAGAAAACTTGCAGAAAAAGTGAAGACTCAGAAATAGGAGGAAATATATGGAAAAAATTGATTTAAATGGAGAATGGATATTTAAAGAAGCAGATAGCGATAAATGGTATAAAGCTAAAGTTCCAGGATGTGTTCATTTAGATTTAATGGCAAATAACTTAATTCCTAATCCTTTTGTTGGAATAAATGAATTGGAAGTTCAATGGGTAGAAAAGACTGATTGGATATATAAAAAAGTTTTTTATTTAAATAAGAACTTTTTAAATTATCCTAATATAGAACTTATTTTTCAAGGCTTAGATACATTTGCTGAAATTTTTATTAATGGGGAAAAAATTGGCGCAACAGATAATATGTTTATACCATGGAGTTTCAAAGTTAAAGATTTTTTAAAAGAAGGAGAAAATTCATTAGAGATTTATTTTCATTCTCCATCAAAGATTTTAGAGGAGAAAGCAAAAAAGTATCCAAAACTTCATGGAGCTTTTTATCCTCCTCGTGTATTTGGAAGAAAGGCTCAATATTCATTTGGATGGGACTGGGGTCCAAGGCTTGCTACTTCTGGAATTTGGGAACCTGTTTATCTATTAGGATGGAAAACAGCAATTTTAAGAGATATATGGCTTCCTGCAGGTATAATGGAAAATAAGGCCCAAATTAACTTGGAGATAGAAATAGAAATTGCAGAAAATTCTACCTTAGATATCCCTTTAAGAATTAAACTTAATAATAAGTCTGTTCTTGAGAAGAAATTAAGACTTTCCCTACCTGAGGGAAAGATAATATTTAAAATACCATTATCTATTCAAAATCCACAACTTTGGTATCCATCAGGCTATGGTTCTCAACCTATATATACTCTTCAATTAGCATTGGTAAATAACAATGGAGAAATATTAGATAAAAAAGAACAGAAATTTGCAATAAGAAAAATTGATTTAATTACTCAACAAGAAGATGAGGAAAGATTTACCTTTTATATAAATGAAATTCCTATATTTGCTAAAGGTGCAAATTGGATACCTTCAGATTCATTTCTTCCAAGGATAAAAGAAGAAGATTACAGAGATCTCTTAGAGAAGGCAAAGAATTGTGGAGTAAACATGTTAAGAGTTTGGGGTGGAGGAATATATGAAAAAGAGATATTTTATGATATTTGCGATGAATTAGGAATAATGGTTTGGCAAGATTTTATGTTTGCATGTGCAGAATATCCTGAGGATGATGAATTTTTAAATAAAGTGCAAGAGGAAGCAGAAATTATAGTTAAAAAACTTAGAAATCATCCATGTATTGTTCTTTGGTGTGGAAATAATGAGAATGATTGGGGATATTATACTAAGTGGTGGGGTGAAAGAGAGAAATTTTGGGGAGAGAGTATATATCATAAAATTATTCCTGATGTTTGCGCAAGATTAGATATGACAAGACCCTACTGGCCAAGTAGTCCCTTTGGTGGGAAAGACCCAAATAGTGAAAAAGAAGGCGATAGACATAGCTGGACAGTATGGTCTGGATGGATGGACTATAAAGGTTATATTTTAGATAATGGAAAATTTATCAGTGAATTTGGGTTTCAAGCACCACCCAATAAAAAAACTATTGAAAGTTTTATTACAACTTTAAAGGAATATCATCCTCAAAGTAGAGAGATAGAATTTCATAATAAGCAGAAAGAAGGAACAGAAAGAATAATAAGATTTCTTGCAGGAACCTTCAAAATTCCTATAAATATGGATGAATATATTTATTTATCACAAATAAATCAAGGCTTAGCTCTTAAAACAGGAATAGAACATTGGAGAAATAACAAATTTAATACCTCTGGTGCATTAATTTGGCAATGGAATGATTGCTGGCCTGTTGTATCATGGAGCATAATTGACTATTATAAGAGAGAGAAACCATCTTATTATTTTATCAAAAGGTCATTTAGTCCATTAAAAGTAAATATTGAAACAACTGATAATGAATTATTTATATATGGTGTAAATGATACATTAGAAGATTTTGAGGGAAAAATCATTGTAGAACTTTTAACCTTTAGGGGAGGAAAGAAAAGAAGTTATAATTTAGATATAATAATACCTTCAAATTCCAGTAAAAAATTATTCGCTGTTTCAAAAATTAAACCTAATATTTATCAAGAATTTTTAAAAGTAATTTTATTATCAAAAGATAATGAATTGATAGATAGAAATGAATATTTCTTTGCGCCATTTAAACATTTAGATATACCAAAGGCAAAGATCTATTATAGGATTGAACAAGAAAATGAATTTTACAAAATCACCCTTACATCAAATTTTCTTGCTCTTTGGATAGCTTTAACACTTGATGATACAGAATGGTTTGATAATTATTTTAATCTTTATCCAAAGGAAAATTATAGTATAAAATTTAAAAATTACCATGATTTAGAATATGTAAAGAAGAATTTAAAAATATATGGTTATAATGTGAAAGAAGTTGAGATAATAGAATAACAATAATTGCAAAAATTGTAATCTTTATTATCTGTATCCCTTAAGGTATTAGAAAAATACATTACACATTTTGAATTGGGACAATGAAAAAGTCCAAAAGTATGTCCTAATTCGTGAACTGCTTCTTTTAATGCTCTTTTTTTCAATATTTCTATGTCTTCTTTCAATCCATAAAAAGTGTTATTTAATCTTGCCAAACTAATTATTGCTTCTCTCCCCTTTATCTTTGCTTGTCCAAAAATAAAGTTTAAATTTGGAACATATAAATCTACATTTGTAACTCCAAGAATTTTTAATGCAGAAGGAAGATTAATTTTTGATATTTCATCTAAAAAGATTGATGAGAGATATTGTCTTCTTTTATTATTAAAGCTTTTTTCAGGAATATTTATATTTTTATATATTTCAAAAGAATAAGGAAATATACTTGTCAATTTCTCTTTTAGAAATTCTAAAATCTCTTGATTTACTTCTCCTATAGGAACTAAAAAAATTATCTTCTCCACATAATTATTTTAATTCAAGCTATTGATTTTTTCCATCCCCTTATATATAATCTTAATCAAGAATCGCTCCTCGGTAGCTCAACGGTAGAGCGGCCGGCTGTTAACCGGCGGGTTGCAGGTTCGAATCCTGCCCGAGGAGCCAATTTTTTGTATATGCTTACTTTAATAATATTATCAATAGCACCCGGTTTTGCCTTAGCATGGTATGTCTATAATAAAGATAGATTGGAAAAAGAGCCTCTATCTTTACTATCTTTCTCTTTCCTTCTTGGTTTACTAATAACAATTCCTGCTGGAATTTTGGAATTAATAATTGATGCTTTAAACATATTTAAAAAAGATGACCTAATATCTCTTTTTTTCTATTCACTTTTTGGAATTGGAATAATTGAGGAAGGAAGCAAGTTTATAATAATATATAAATTTTTATATCCGAGAGATGAATTTAATACACCTTTTGATGGTATAGTATATTCAGTTATGGTAGGACTTGGTTTTGCAACATTAGAAAATATTGGATATGTAATTATTGGAGGAATAAGTACTGCAATATCAAGAGCTATACTTGCTGTTCCCGCTCATTTCTTATTTTCATTGATTATGGGATATTCTTTTGGACTTGCTAAATTTACATACAAATTTCCACAACATATAATAAATGCTCTTATTTATCCTGCATTAGCTCATTCTTTTTATGATTTTTTAATTTTATCTAAAAAATGGTGGTTATCAATCTTGATAATTCCTTTTGTATATATATTTATTAGAAGATATTGGAAGAAAAGTGAGAATTTAATTGGGAGGTAAAAAGTGATAAAAAGTATATGGTTTGATCTTGATGGAACTTTACTTCTTAACAATATGGAAATCTTCTCAAAGGAATATTTTAATTTATTATCTCAAAAAATATCTTCTCTTGAAAATCCTGAAACTTTTATCCCAAAATTACAGAAATCTATAAATTATATGTTCCAAAATAAAGGACCAAAAACCAATGAGGAAGTATTTTGGTCAGCATTACTTCCCCAGACAAACTTAAAAAAATCACAACTTGAAGATTTTTTTAATGATTTTTATAAAAATGATTTTCCAAAATTAAAATCCTTAACAAAACCTCATCCCTTTGGAAGAAAAGTGTTAGAATTATCTTTTCATTTAGGACTAAAGGTTGTAATTGCTACTAATGCTGTATTTCCTCTTATAGCAATAAAAGAAAGACTTTCATGGGCAGGCATTGATGATTTTCCATATTATCTTATAACTTCTATGGAAATAATGCATTCCTGCAAACCTAATTTAGAATATTATAAAGAAATTTTAGATTTGGTAGGAGAAAAACCCGAGAATTGTCTTATGGTAGGAAATGACTTATTTGAAGATATTATTGCTAAAAAAATAATGGTAAATACATATCTTGTTGAGGATAGTTATGTTATTGATTCAGAAAAAGGTATATGTCCAGATTTAAAAGGACCATTAGAAGAATTGCTTAATATTCTTCCATTACTATCTAAAATCTAAATTATAGGTTATAATTAATTAAAATCTCTTATTGGAGGTGAATGAGGTGGTAACTAAAATATTGGCGCTTATAGCTGGTATAATTTGTATTATTATAGGAGTTTGGGGGTTAATTTCATGGTGGAGCTATTTTATTAAAGCACTTATGGCAAGTATACCTGCACTTCTAATTCTTTTAGGAATTATATTAGCCATTTTTGGGTATTCAGAATTAAAAAGCTTATTAGCAGAAAAAAAGGAGAAAAAGGAAGAAACATAATATTTTAATTTGGGGGGGAGATCTTCCCCCCTTTTTTAATCAAACAATATTTTCATGCTTTCTTCTTGATCTAAATCCATCACATAGGGAATTCCAGTTACCTTTGCTGCAGTTTCTGTTAGGGAAACAAGATCATCTCTTGAGATATATTCTAATTTAAATTTTCTTGCACCAGCCATAAATTGTTTTAATCCTACCGCAAGTCTATCAAAATATCCATAAACTCCAAATGCAGATGGGGGAATCTTTTTCCAATCATCTCCATAAATCTTTTTTATCTCTGCAACAGCAGTAAATATCTCTTCTATATCTTCCCCATATCCTTTATATTCTGCAGGAATTTTCCCATTTTTTATCATCTCTCCAATTGTTTTACCTACCATAGCAGCAGTAAGAGTTGCTCTTCCCATAGCAACTAACTTTACATAAGGAGCTCCTAAAGCAAGTCCTTTAAATATGTGATCTTCCATTGTAAATCCTCCTGCAATAGCTATGGTTGGTACATATTTCCCCTTTTCTGAAAGCATCTTTGCATATTTATATGTTAGAGATTCTAAATAAACTGTAGGAATACCCCATTCATTCATCATCCTCCAAGGACTCATTCCTGTTCCTCCACCTGCTCCATCAACAATTAATAAATCTATTTTCCCTTCTGATGCAGCTCTCAATGCTAAAGCTAAATCTCTTGGTCTATAAGCTCCTGTCTTTAGAGATATATATTTTGCACCTGCTTTTCTCAACTCCTCAACTCTCTTTAGAAATCCTTCTAAGGATGCCATTCCAAGACGGGAATGTCTTTCAAACTCTTTAATTCCACCCTTTTTTGCTATTTCTTGAATTATAGGGTCATCAGGATCAGGATGAACAATATATCCTCTATCCTTTAATTGTTTTGCTCTTTCTAATGATGGAAGTTTTATTTCTCCTCCAATATCTTTTGCTCCTTGTCCCCATTTAATTTCTACAAATTGAATTCCTAATTTCTCAATTACATATTCCAAAGTGCCCAATCTATTATCTTCAACATTCTCCTGAACAATTATTCCGCCATAATTATCTCTTTGCCATTCCTTAAATAATCTTACTCTTCTTTCCATTTCAGGAGATTTAATTACTCTACCATTTTTAAATTCTGCATTTGGATCAACACCACATACATTCTCTCCAATTCCCACCATAGTACCAAATATGGCAGAGCCTATGGCAACACCCTCCCAATTATCTCTCGCGATAAAAGTAGATCCTAAACCTGTAGTAAACCAAGGAGCTCTAAGTTTTATATCCCCTATTTTTGTCTCAATATCTACTGCTGGAAATGTTGCTTTATCAGGATCTGGCTCAACACCCATTGCTCCTACACATGTACCATTAATATTTAAATGGGAAAAATCAACAGGATAATCTTTTTGGGAGCCAGAGGTAACTTTTCCATAAGGCTGTGGATAAATAAATTCTCTTCCTCTTATTGCGGATTTTGCTATTTCACAATACCCAATACATCCATCTAAACAAGTAACACACATGCCACTGAAAGGAGAATAATCTTTAAGACGAAGTCTTGTATTAGTAGCTTCTGAAAAATTAGGCTTTGAAAAAGACATATAAAGAACACCTCCCTAAAAATATTTAGACCAAATTTTATCTTAAAAAAATAAATATGTCAAAGGGTAAATGATTGCCGATATAATAAGAATATTAAAATTTATCTTTAAGATTACTATTCTATTAAAATATTTTTCTATGAAATATTTTTATTAAAAGTTTCATAATATATTCGGTAATATATTGCCGTAAGCCTTTTTATAAATAAGTATTTGACAAATTTTAATTTTTAAACTATAATTTTTTACCATTTTTTACCCGACAAAGGTGTTTGGGGGAAAAGAAAGGAGGAAAAATTATGCTTAAAGAAGGACAAATAAGGATTCCATCAGCTTGCGGTCTTATAGGTTACATTAATAGGCGAGGGAAAGTTACATCTGGTGATCATATAGTTAGTGCTATGACCGTAATGCGTGAAAGAGGTAATGGTCTTGGAGCAGGTTTTGCTGGTTATGGAATATATCCTGATAAAAAGGAATATTATGCTTTTCATCTTTTTTACGAGAATA
>Ga0078972_1009100_pt1 | contig 19955 bp, 10 predicted proteins | sample YelNatPaOPGAMG01_FD_67568 | JGI IMG/M metagenome (GOLD analysis project Ga0078972, IMG submission 67568) | Hot spring thermophilic microbial communities from Obsidian Pool, Yellowstone National Park, USA - OP-RAMG-01 (SPADES assembly) (version 2) | ecosystem: Environmental > Aquatic > Thermal...
TATTGCATAAAATAGTATATGCAGGGGTAACAAATACATCATTCAAACAAGCGGAAAAGACATTAAAAGAATTAGCAAATATAGAAATAACAGATTCGCATATACAAAGAATAGTAGCAAGGATAGGAAAAGAATTTAATAAAAATGATGAAAAATACAAGGAAATAAAGGAGAAACAAGAAGTAAAACAAGAACAAAATCAAATAGAAGTAGCGTCCATTTCAATAGATGGTGGCAGAGTACAAATAAGAGAAGAGAATAAAGGTGGCGGAGCAAATAATCCTAAATGGATGGAAACAAAAGTATCACTTATGCAAATATTACAATCTCCAAAATATGATAAAGACCCGCATCCATGTTTACCAGAGATTTTCTGTAATAAAGAAAAAATTTTAATCCTTGTTTCTGGATTAAAAAATGAAACAAATAAAATAAAATCAAATCAGAAAAAAATAAAAGAAAATAATAATCAAAATAAACCAAGACAAGAGAATGCCAGTTATCAAATAATAAAAAAATTTATATATGCAACTATAGATGAAGCAGAAACATTTGGGAATATAATATATAATAAATCTGGTGAATTAAATTTACATAGTGCAACAAGAAAAGCCTTTTTAGGAGATGGAGATAGAAAAAACTGGAGCATATTTGAATATGGATTTAGACCACATGGCTGGATACCTATTTTAGATTTTATACATTCTATAGAATATGCATTTGAAGCAGCAAAATTAATAACAAATACACAAAAAACTTTATGGAATAAATATAATGAATTTATTACTCATATATGGCAAGGAAGAGTATTAACTGTTATAAGAAGATTGGATAAAGAAATAGCAAATTTAGAAAAAATAAATAAAAAAACAAAAAGGATATTAGAAAAAATAGATAACATAAAAAGAATAAGAGAATATTTTAAAAATAACTATAATAAAATGAATTATCCCGAATACAGGAAATTAGGATTACCAATAACAAGTTGTCATGTTGAATCTTTAATAAAACAATTTAATTTAAGAATAAAATCATCAGAAAAATTCTGGAATAAAACAATTGTAAGTGGAATATTAAAAATCAAATCTTCCCTTTTATCTGATGATAATACCTGGCAAGAATTCTGGGATAATAGACATCACGAACAAATTTATTCTAAAAGAGATTATATTAGAAAAGCCGCTTAACTACAAATGCGGGGATGCACCCTTTGTGGAGAAAAACACAAATATTTTTATAATAATTTCCTCAATAAAAAATAATTGTAATTTTAACTTTCATTTTTTCCTTTCTTTTATTTAAAATAATTCATTAAAATTATTCCTCTTTAACAATTTCTGTTATTTTGTGCCTTATTATCCCCTGATATAATAAGTTTATCTTTATCCTATTTTATCTTTTTTACCAATTACACCTTTATTCATTTTTATTACAAAAAATATCAAACCCTTATTATTTATGTTATTAATTTACCCCTAAAAATCGCTATCAAAATTTTGCAATTTAATTTGTTCCTTATAAATTCCCCTGATTTTTCCAAGTATTCTTTTGTATTCTTCTGTTCGGAAATCCGGGTAAGTCCATTCAAATTCTTTAAAATTTTTTTGAGTCCAACGCAATGTTACTTCTGCAAAAATCCCCTTGCCTATGTATATTCTATGGTCATAATTTTTTGTTGTTGCTAAAACAAGTTTTGATAAGGAAAGCAATCCAGGGTCAATATTTATCATTCTATTATTTGTTCCATTATATAGAAATTTTTGTTCAATGGAATTTGTAAAAATTTTTATGTCAGAAAGTTTATCTGGATTTACAAGTTTTTCAAATGAAATAAATTTTTTTAAAAGATTTTCCCCAATTTCTTTATTATAATAATCAGTATGGATAAAATTTAACGCCGCACTTTCAAAGTCAATTTTCCCAAATTCATTTATTAAAGCATCCTTTACCTTTTCAACAATTTCTTCGTTTTTATAAATAAACCCAATTACAAGTTTTTCAGGTAAAATTTTTTTTATTTCACCCATGGACCACCTTTAAAAATTACTTTTAAGTCGGTCTTTAAATCCTTAAATTTTGAAAATATATTAATTATGCCATATAAAATAAGACCTAAACCGGTTAACAAAATTATTTCACCCGGTTTTATTAACAAAGTCAAAGGACCTGTTAATATTGAAGCAATCACAGTTCCTATGTTTCTTAACACATAATATGCTGCAAAAATTCTACCGCGTAAATTAACAGGGGTTTCATTCTGTATCATTGTCTCTGCTATACTTAAAATCATAACCCCACAAATGCCTGATAAAAATGCCATAAATAACATATAGTAAAAATTTTTAGTTATATAAAATATAATTATTAAAATACCAACAAAAGGAAAAAGTAATCTTATTAATTTAAAAGGTGAAATTTTTTTTAAAATTTTTTCTATTAAAAAAATACCACATACAAGACCTAACCCTAAGAAACCTTGCATAAAACCGATTGCCTTAATGTCCTGCAGGTTAATTTTTGATGCACTTATTACATTATGCACAAATGAACTTGTGAAAGATATATAAAAAAAGCCAACTATTATCATTAAAATAAAGACCCTTCTTACTATGAATTGAATTTTTACTTTACTTTTTATAAACAAGAATCCGTCTTTTAATTCATTCATAACCTGGCTTAATTTAATTTTTATACTTTCTTGTATACTTTCTTTAACATTTATCAAAGATAGAGTTGTAAATGAAATTATATACGTGAATACATTGATAAGTAATGTTTTATCAATACCTATTTCAGCAACAATTATGCCACCAATGGCATAACTGAATATCTGAACAATTATTGTTGTTGTGGCAGATAAAGAATTTGCTATTAAAAGATTATTTTTTTCAACAATTTCCGGAATAAATGATGATTTTGCAGGAATAAAAAACTGTGTAACAATTGAAATAAAAAATACAATAAAATAAACAAACCAGATATTTTCTTTTCCCATAATAATAAAAAACATAATTAAAACAAGAGTGCCCCTTGATGCAGCAGCAAATTGCAAAATAAATTTCTTTTTTAATCTATCCACCCAAACACCGGCAAATGGTCCTAAAGCAATTATTGGTAACCCAAGCCAGAACATTAAGAGTGACATATAAATTGCATTTGAACCTTCTTTTGAATGTGAATTTATCACCCATGCAATTAATGCCATAAGATTTAAACTGTCGCCAAACTGTTCAAAAATCTGTCCAATCCATAAAAGTAAAAAATTTTTATTTGCTAAAATTTTTTTCATTTTTATTCCTTTGATTTAAGTATTTTAAAATTTCGCTTATAACTTCTTCTTTTGTTTTGTTTGTAATATCAAGCCAGATTGCTTCTTTATATTTTTTAAACCACGTTATCTGTCTTTTTGCATAATTTCTCGTTGCTTTTTTTATATTATCTTTAATTTTTTCTATATTATCAAATATATTTTTAGTTGTAAAATCAATTACCTGTTTATAGCCAATCGCCTGCATAGATGTTGAATTTCTTTTTACCCCATTTTCCAGCAATCTGGAAACCTCCTGAATTAATCCATTATTAAACATTATATCAACTCTTTTATTTATTCTTTCGTATAATTGCTTTCTTTCCATTGTTAATACAAAAATTAAATAATCGTCATCGTATTTTGTTTGTTCAGTTAATTTCCTCAATTCCTTTAATTTTTTTTTATTTGTCAGTAATATTTCAAGTGCTCTTATAACCCTTCTTGGATTTTTTAAATCAATTAATTCTGCTGCTTCCCTATCTTTTTTTTTAAGTAAAGCAACAAGGTAATCCAGCCCTTTTTCATCATAAATTTTATTTAATTTATCCCTTAATTTCGTATCTTTTTTTTCCAATGCAAAAAGTCCTTTTATTATAGAATCAATGTAAAGTCCTGTTCCCCCAGCAAGTATTGGAATTTTCCCTTTTTGTTTTATTTCATCCATATACTTTTCTGCCAATTTTTTAAAATCAGCAACAGTAAAATTTTCATCCGGGGATACAATATCAAGCATATAGTGTTTTACGCCTTTCATTTCTTCTTTTTTAATTTTATATGTACCTATGTCCATACCTTTATAAATTTGCATTGAATCAGTTGAAATGATTTCGCCATTAATTTTTAAGGCAAGCTCAACAGCAATTTTTGACTTTCCAACACCGGTTGGACCTGTAATTATTAAAAACATTCTATTTTACCCTCTTAAACATTTTTTCTATTTCATAAAAAGAAATTTTAATAATTGGTGGCCTGCCATGGGGACAGCTGAATGGCTCTTCAATTTCCAGATAAGTTGAAACCAGATTGTTTATTTCCTCTGGTTCAAGTTTATCTCCTGCCTTTATTGCTGCCCTGCATGCAGCGGTTGCTATAAGTTCTTTTAATAATTCTTTTCTTTCAGGTCTTTCTTTTTCTTTAATATCCGATATCATTGCTCTTATTAAATCAATATTTAATTTATCCTTGATTATCACTGGATGGGCAACTATTTTGATTTGATTTTTTCCAAATGGTTCCAAATAAAAACCCATTTCTTCAAAGATATTTTTGTTATTAATTATTAAGTTAAATTCATCTGGCTTTAATTCAATTATTTCAGGTATAAGCATTTCCTGTATTTTTACTTTATTTTCTTCAACTTCTTTTAAAAACTGCTCATAAAGAATTTTTTCATGTGCGGCATGCTGGTCAATAATAATTATATTATTTTCATCTTCACCTATTATGTATGTATTATGCACCTGTCCCAAAATTTTAAAAGATAAAGACACTCTTTTTTTTGATGTTACTTTTTCTTCCAATTGTGGTTTTTGTTTTTGCACATAGACGTTTTTATTATTAAACAATTCTTTTGTTTCATTTGCAAAATAATCTTTTATTGCATTTTCCACAGAAAACTTGTTAGCAGGTTTTATTTCTGGAACCAATTCGGACTTTTTCAATACTTCTTCAATGGCATATTTAATAAGATTAAAGACAGTTGTTTCCTCTCTGAATTTAATTTCTGCTTTTGCCGGATGAACATTAACATCAATTAAGGAAGGATTAATGTCTATAAAAATATAAGTTACAGGATATGTTCCTTTCATAAGTAATGTGCCATAGCCCTCATAAATCGCATAAGATAAACGTTTACTTACCACAGGTCTCTTATTTACAAAAATATTTATTGAATTACGGTTTTTTGCAATTTCAGGTTTTGTTATATAACCATAAACTTTTATATTATCTGTAAATTTACCTATTTCAATAAGTGCATCATAAATTTGCTGCCCGTTAATTATTTTTATTCTATCTTTTAACTTACTTTTCGGGGGAAAATAAATGACCTCCCTGCCATCTATTTTTAAATCAAAGGAAACATCTTCATTGGCAAGACCTGAAAGCGTAACGGTTTCAATGATATGATTTTCTTCTGTGTAATCAGATTTTAAAAATTTTAAACGAGCAGGCGTATTATAAAATAAATCCCTTACTTTTATTATTGTTCCGTGATTTAAAGCAACTTTTTCTTCTTTTTTTATTTTACTGTTTTCTATAAAAAGCCGTGTTCCTTCTTTTTCTTCTTCGGTTTTTGTCATAATTTCAATTCTTGACACGGACGCAATTGCAGCAAGCGCCTCTCCCCTGAACCCGAATGTTTGTATGTAATTAAGGTCATAAACAGTATTTATTTTACTCGTTGCATGCCTTAAAAAAGCAATTTTAGCATCCTCATAACTCATTCCATAACCATCATCAATTACTTCTATAAGCTTTTTACCTGCCTTTTCAATATTTATCTTTATATTTTTTGCATTTGCATCAAGCGAATTTTCAATAAGTTCTTTAACACAGGAAGCAGGTCTTACGATTACTTCGCCTGCTGCTATCTGATTTGCCACATTTTCTGGTAAAATTTTTATTTTACTCATCTTTTCACCTTTACTTAATTACTGCAATTTTTTCTATTACTTTTTCATTTTTTATCTCAAAAATTATCAGATAAATTCCAGAAGCAACCTTTTCCCCATTACTGTTCTTTCCATCCCAGAAAAATTCAGAACTCTCGTATGGATTATTAACTGATGTACCGTCAGGTATTTTTTCATCAATTAAAGTTGTAACATAATATCCGCTTAATGTAAAAACTTTTATTTTTACTTTTTCTGATTTTACCGCCTGATATTTTAATTTTAACTTTTCATTTTTGGTTAAATTTATTAAATTTGAATAAAGCATTAATTTATTTTTTGGAGCTGGCAATTCAACTTTTAAAATAGGATATGTTGCATCCTTATTCAATTGCGAATCAACTGTCTTTATCATATAGTAATAAATATTATCCCATTGTGTTGATGTATCAAAAAATTCCGGATTGGCTGTTGCTGTCACATATCCAATTTCGCTGTAATACGCTCCTCCATCATTACTTCGTAAAACAACATAACCTATAACAGGATAATCTCCATCTACTGCTTTATTCCAGTAAAGATAAATATCTTTTTTATTTTTTATTTCATATTTTATCTGGGAAGCGGAAGGAAGTGAGGCAATTTTATAAGGTGTTATTTTTACTTCATTTGATTTTGGTCCTTCCCCTGCTGAATTAACAGCAGTTATTACATAATAGTAAGTTATTCCCTTTTGAACAGTATAATCTGTATATTCTTTGTATGAATTTACACTCAGAGAATAAGCAAGCGGTTCGCCATAATAACCAGAAATTGTGCTTCTGTAAATATTGTATGCTTCAGCGGTTAAAGTTACGCGTTTCCAGTTCAAAGTTACCCAATTTTCACCAGCATAAGCAACAAGAACATCTGGTGGAAAAGAAACATCGGTTAAATTTAAACTGTAATATGTATTTATGGAATCTTCGTTATTATTATCATCAACGGATTTTACTTTGTAATAATAAGTTAAACCAGTATTCACATTGCTATCTATAAAATAATTATCCTTACATTTTGATTTTAAAAGAGCAAAATTATTTGGTGAAGTATTTCTGTAAATATTGTATTGATTCTGTGTCTGATAAGTCCCTTTTAAAGAAGGCGGGTCCCATGATAAAAGTATGGTATTATGCATATTTTTTAAACTGATATTTACAGGTGGATATGGTTTGATAAATGGAATGCCTGAAACTTCATCTGAAGCCGCACTTTCTGTTATGCCAACGCTTTTAACAACATAATAATATTGATTCCCTGCTGTAACAGAAATATCAACATAAAAAGTAGTGCTTGTATAAGTGTATGGTGTTGAATCATAAACCCCTGATAAAGTTGATCTGTAAATATTATAGGCTGTTACATTATCCGCGGGTTTGGCAGGGTTCCAGTAAATTTTTAAATTGCCATCCCCTTCTGAAACCAAAGTAACCCCTGCTGGCTTATCAATTAAATTTGAAACATAAGGCGTAACTGCAACATAAGCTGTTAAAGTTGATGCCCAGCCCAAATAATTTTCAGCATTTATTTTATAATAATATGTTGTATATGTATTTAGTCCTGTATCATAATAATAATCATTAACTGTTTTTGTTATATACTGATATAAATCAGAAATATCAGCAGTACTTCTAAAAATATTATAGCCAGATATTTTTTCCATAGCGCTGTTTTTGTCCCAGAAAATTTTAACATAAGAATTAAATGCAGTTATTGATAAATTTTGTGGTATCTGTGGTATTGAGACCGGTGTTATGTAAAGTGGCGCCGTTACAGTTCCGGTAACATAATTTGAAGAAGCATTCACAGTTACACCTGCAACAGCATAAGAATAAAATACCCCTGTATTTGCAGATGCATCTGTGAATTGCAGTGCGCCTGATGTTATTGTTGTTGAAAATACATAATACGGATTATTAACATCTATGGTCGCTGGTGGTAAAGTTCTATATATATTGTAAATTGCAATATTTTCATTGTCACCATTTGCGTCCCACAAAATTTTTACTTTGCCCGGTTCTGTTTGATTTAAAGAAAAATTTGAAGGCATTTTTGGCTTTACAGTTATTGTTAATGCTTCTGAAAAATCACTTAAGCCATAGGCATTTAATGCCCTTATGTGATAATTAACTGTATCCCCAGGGTTAAAATTAAAGTTATCTGTAAAAAAGTTAAAAGATGTCTGCCCAATCTGTTCATAAGTTGCTCTGTAAACAGCATAAACAGTAACATTTTCATAGGTAGAATTTTGCGTCCAGGAAAGTGTTACAGAACCAAGTCCCTGAGATGTTATTGTTAATCCCTGTGGTTTACTTGCAGAGCCATTTATATATGTTTCAAAATAAACAGCACTTGATGTATTTCCATTTATATCCTGTGTCTTAATTTTATAATAATATTTTAACCCGGGTTGTGGAATTGTATCCACAAAGCCAGTAGAGGTTGAAAAACCAGAAAAATCACTTTCATCATTATAAATTAATGACCTGAAAATTTTAAAACCACTGACAGGATATGTGCCCTGTATGTTCTGATTTGACCAGGTTATTATCACATTTGTATTTCCTGATAAATCAACTGAAATATTATATGATAAATTTTTGGGGGCAAAAGGTGGTGCAAATGGTTTTGCTGACTTTGTGATGGAAAAAGGTGCTTCAGATGAATTATAAATACCTGCTATTTTATAAAAATAAGTAATCCCATTTGTAACTTCTGTATCAAGATATTCATTAGCAGTAACACTTGTTTTTATGGCAAAATATCCACTGCCAATTGAAGTGCTTCTGTAGATATTATACGAACTTATCGCTATATTATTATTCCATAAAAGAAAATTTTTGGCATTAAAAGCAGTTATGGTTAAATTATAAGGGAAAGCCGGTTTTAAAGTAGATAAGGAACTTGTATTTCCTGCTGAGTCAATTGTTTGAACAGCATAATAATAGGTCTCATAGGTGTTAATTAAACTATCAACATATTTTGTCACATTCCCACCTGCTGAAAAGGTTATACCAAAATAGGTCTCATTCAAATTCGAAAAAGTTGCCCTGTATATTTTATAATCCGCAACCGGTGTTGTTGAATTTGCATCAGCCCAGGTTAACTCTATTGCGTTATCCCATCTTGTTAAATTAAAATTTAAAGGTGGATTTATATCAGCCATTAAAGAAAATGGTATAAAAATAAATATAACAAATATTATTCTTTTTAAAAACATCATAAATCCTCCTTTTAAAAACTCGCTGTAACAGAAATTGTTATTTCCAGAGAATGATAATTATACTTTTCGCCACGAACAGCATCTACATTTTTTTCATAGGCGAGCGATAAAAACGAGTCAATATTTTCCATAAATTTATAATTAAATTGTGTCTCAGCCCTGTATTTTTCACTTGATTGTCTGTTTGTGCCTATCCCACCAACATCATCTCCACGTATAATTTCTGCTGATATTCTGTTTATCCAAAATATATTTTGTTCAAATTTTATTGCTTTTCCGCCAAGCAATGGGAACCATACTGGAAAAACAAACGGTTTATTAAATTTTAAAGAATAATTTATGCTTAACTCTGGTTTTAATGTATAATTCCATATAAATAAATTTCTATTCCTGTTATCATTTTTTACATAATTAACACTCAATTGACCAGTTAAAGGATTTTCCTGGGCATCATTATCTTTATAATTTAATGTTACATTTGCATTATTGCTTATTACTTCATTAATAATATCCTTTTTTGTTACTGGGTCTAAGGTTTTGTTATTGGAATAAGAGTACTGCCCTGTAATAATCTCGTCTTTTACAAATTTTTCAAGACCAGGTATATTTACTTTGAAAATCTGTATATTGTATAAACCAAAATTTAATGTGTTTGTCAGGGTGTTTAAAGCCTGCGAAGATGAATTTCTTAATACACTGAAACCGCCCCTTGGCGAAAAAGCAATTTTATCCCATAATTTTATTTCAGATAAAGTAACATCATGATTTATTCTCATAGAACCATTATAAGAAATTGCTTCCAATTCTTCTATCTTTTTATCATTAATTATATTCTCCCAGTTATTTATAAACCATCTTGTTTCAAATGGTAATTTACCAAATTTATCTATTGAATTATTATAATATGTATCATTATAACTTTCATTAACATTTACGCTTATATTGTAGTTACTAATATTTGGTAAGATATTCAGTATTTTATTTAACTCAATTTTGCTTGTTAAACCCAGTTCGCCAGTTGTATAAAGTGTATTTACCGTATAATCCATAGTATGGCTTGTAGAATAATTTATTTGCGGGTTAAAAATAAAAATATCCCCAAATGAAAATAAAACAGATGGTTTTATATCCCTTCTTAAAATTATGTAATCATCGGCATAATTTCTAAATGCACTTATTCTCCCTGAATAATACTGATATCTATTTAAAAGATTTCCTTTTTGCTCATTAAGTATGTATTGATATACAGGAGAAATTGTTATGTTATTAATCTTATAATTCCCTGTCCATTTATAATCCTGATTTCTATCCATTCTCCAACTATCATAACAGTTAGCACAATATGAAACTGCTTCAGGATAGAAATATCTACTTTTTTCGTTTGTTAAAGTAATTTTACTTTCAATTGCATTGTTCCCAAGTGGTATTTTATTATCTAAAGGAAGTGAAATTTCATTTGGCAAATTCAATTTAGCATTTGGCTCTATTCTAAACCTTTCTTCATCATGATCCTGATAAACATAATATTTTAGGTATCTGTATTTATTGTTATTCAAAGAAAGATAATTTGATAAAGTTAAATTTGGTATTAAAGTAAAACTTTCAGAATTAGTATAACCTTCTGTAACAACATCAGGTATTGAAAAATTATTTGTATATTCAGGGTCATCTCTATATTTATTTTCTGTAAATGCTTCATTTTTAGTAAATGTATTATTAATGGGTAAAAAACTTATTTGGTTATAATTAAAATTTACAGTATTATTTATTGTATGCTGTTTAGCCATATTCTTTCCAATATCTGCAATTGTTATAAAATCACTTTCCATTTCTTCAAATGAATGAGATAAATTGCCAATTCCGGTATAATTTATATTTGTTCCAGCATATTTACCGGTCCCAACTTTTTCAATTGGGTCTGTTAATCTTAAATTATTTAAATAAATAATTTCATTTGCGGCAATAGAATTTGGATTTATAACACCAATTGATATATAATTTATTTTATTTAAATTTGGTATTCCAACAGCAGGACTTCTTTTTTTATCAGAACCATCGAGATTTATTTCAACAGTATGCCAATTATTATCTGCCGGAATATCATCAAGTTGAATATTGTATTGATAATAATTGGTATTATCCAGCGTCCCTGTTCCGAGACGAACAAAAAATATCTTTCCAGAACCAGAAGCCCCATCACGTTTTGAATAAAATACATCAAATTTTAATTTTTTAAATGATTGATAATCATAACCATTCCCCTGTGTTAAAATTTTTGTAGCATAATAGATTGGAGAACCATTTGACAGTAAATCAAGATTTGATTGATTATAAGTTATTTTTAGTGATTTTTCTGATTTTTTATCTTCTTCTTTTTGATATTCAAAAAAATTAACATTTGGCACATAAGAAGGTTCTGTATATTGATTTACTGTTGAAACATTAAATTTATTTACATCCGGACTATCAATTAAATTTCCAGCCCTATCATAAGAATTTCCCAATACTTTTAATGTCCATGAATTACCTGTAACATCAAGTGAAGATAATTTTACATATCCACTAACCGGATTCCCAGAAATACCACGTATAACAATTCTCGCATGTTTTACAAGTGATAAAAATTGATTTGATGTTGGATTAGGTTGAACATTATACCCGGTAAATGCCCCTATTTTCTTTAAATCTATTTTTATATTTTTCCATACACCGGTTTGAGTTATTTGCTGTCTGTATTGATAATATGAATCCAGGGTGTCAAGAATACCATTGTTATTTGTATCTTCTGTGTCAAGCATCCTGTTATTTGCTCCCCAGTATTCATCTCCTGACTGGTCTATGCCAATGTCTTCGCCTGTTTCCAGAATGCCATTAGCCCTGCCACCGTATGTATCTTCTGTATCCAAAACAGAATTTCCATTTGAATCTTCACTTATAACTCCAAGGTCAACTCCTATTTCAATTGGCTGTGTGGTGTAAACCCACATTTCTATATAAGAATAATTATTTAAATTTTCCCCATAAGAGGATATAACATATCTGAATGCATCCCAGGTATTATTTGTTAAATTATCATAATTGAATTGAAGCATTGTCTTTCTCTGTGAAGAAGAACCATATATGTCACTTCCGGAACTTGGTGCAGGGTCAATATCATTTATATTTGTTTTTCTTATTTTTATTCTATTGCCAATATCAGATGCCTGAGGTCTTGATGCCGGAAACCAGTAATTAATATCCATTGATGTACTTATAATATTATCAGCACCTTCCATATTATCAATCATTGCAACACCATGCTCATTGTTTTTATCAAAAATATTAGGATTAAAATTACTCTGTGCCATTTCTGCCTGAAAAGAAAAGTCAACAGGAACATCTGGATTTGTTACAAAAGGTAAAGCGTCCAGGACCTTATTTATGTTTTCTTTTGTTAAATTAAATTTCACATCACCGTCAAGTATATACATCCTGTATGGCGTTGCCAACCCCTGATTCGTTGAACGGGCATCAGGAATAATTCTGCTGCTCGCACTTGCACTTTTATATAAAAAGGTGGAACCGAGAGAAAGATTATCCAGAACTTTATATTCAGCCCTTCCTCCGAATAAATTGCTCGGAAATGCCTGCAGAAATGGAAAATATTCATATACAATTGTTATTTCTGAATCTGGTTGTATGAGATTTTTATCAATAAAAGTTATATCCCCTGTCTCATATAAAATGTAGTAATCAACATCCTTTTTTAACAAGCGCCCGTTTAAAAATATTTTTTCACTTCCATATACAACATTTGGATAATCCAGTTTAAAGGATGCTGCATAATATTTATATTCAAGATAAATTATATAGCGCGAATTTATCGGCTCAACTGTTTTATAGGCATCATCCTCTGTGCCTATTCTTGTATTATTCGGATTGCCAGGTGAATTACTCGGAAATACAAATGGATAATAACCTTTAAATTTTAAAATCCCAAAATCCGTATCAATTTCATACCAGTTAGTCGCATCTGGTTCCCATGGTTGTGGAATATAATATTCAGTTGCTTTTGCTTTATCATAAATTCTAATTCTAAAGTCCTTATCAATTAATGGATTATAAATTTGAGTTTCGCCCATATAGTAATAACTGACAACTTTATGAGATATATCCTTTGGATTCTGCTGTGTTCCATCCTGAATTAAATGTGCATTCTGTGATGTTATACCATTTGAATCTGAAATAAGATTTACTTCATTAAAATCAAATGCGCCGCTTGCATCAAAACCAATTTTTCTACCATCCATAGTTTCAAAAGCAACCGCAATAATATACTGGTCATTTATAGGCACATTGAATTTAATTATTTTATTTTTATAATCAACGGTATAATCAATACCTAAAATTTTTAAATCAAAATTAAATTTACCTGTTGGATAGGACTGCCTTGTTTGTATGTTATCATAGGCATTGGCATTATCAATATAAACAACGACTGACCCAGGTTTTATCTGCACATTTTCTTTTGTAATATAATAATAAGTATTTTTAATAAAGTCAGTATCATTTATTTCAATTCCCTTTTTGCCATTTATTTCTTTTTCTCTTAAATTACCTTTAAATTTTTGTACAGCTGTAATACCTTTTGTTTGTGCCCCTATCCCGGTGATTTTTAATTTATCTCCCAATTTTACCGTTGTTTTTATTCCAAAAAGTGATTGTGAATAACTTACAAAACGTGTTGCCGGTATATCCAGCATAATATCACCAAAACTTGCTTCCTGTATTGTTTCTTCCTTTTCCCCTTCATATTTTATTAAAATTTTTCTTTGTTCATCCTGGGGTCTTGAATCATCATAATCAACATCAATTGATATTTTTTTTCCGATTCTCCCATTAACTGTAACTTTTAATGGTTGTTTAATATCAAAAGGTCTTGATGATTCAATAGCAGTTGCAGGTGCAACCCATTTTGATGATATCTGAACCTGTTTATTGCCTGTAATTGTTAATCTTGATTCTGGGGGTAACCCGTATTCTGAAATATCTGCTGTTAAAATTCCGCTTTTTTTTGTTTCAAGTAATTCAATTTTTGTATTTGCTAATTTACTTTCTATTCCTTTATTTCCTTTATCATCCACAGGGACAATTTTATAATAATACATTTTCCCTGGCTGTGGTGGCGTTTCACTGTTAATTATATTATCAAAATAAAAAACTTTTCCTTCTTCATCATAATAAGGTTTTACTAATTTTAAATTTATCGGTTTTTCAGGAAAAGAAGCTGGATTTTCACTTCTATAAATATTGTAACCGGAAATACCATAAGTGCCTTTTATATCCGGTTCAAACCAGGAAACTTTTATACTTTCGCTTGAGACAGCCACTGCTGTAACCTGAGTTGGTTCTGAAGTTTGGGTAAATGGTAATGCTTCAATTGGTTTTGAAAATGCTGATGTATTTCCTTTTACATCAACAGTTTGTAATCTATAAAAATATTTGACATCATTTTCTATATTTTTTGTATCTTCATATTCAAAAGCTCTGATAATTAAAGTATTTATTTTTTCCCCTTCAAAATTTACATCTGTTGCTCTGAAAATATTATAACCATCAATGTCATATTTTCCTTTTGAATCGGGCTCTGCCCATTTTAACAAGACCTTTCCAGGAGATGGAATTGCAGTTATTTCATCGGGCGGAGATAAATTCCCTGAAGGTATTGCAAAAGCCATATTTGATTCGCCTATTTCCTTGCCAGAATCAACTGCTGTAACTTTATAAAAGTATTTAATATCACTTAAAGGTGGGATTATACTATTATTTTTATCATCAATATATTCATTTGTTTTTACATCTTCTTTATTAATTTTTATAAACTCTGCCTGTTCATGCGTGCTCCTGTAAATATTATAGGTTATCCCCTGTATGTTTATTGCATCCCAAGTTAGTTTTACCTTTATCCCATTAACTTCGGCTTTTAAATTTTCAGGTCCTTTAAAAACTATATTCTCAACTGAAAAATTTTCTTTTTTATCCGGCTCTTTTTTTTCGGTATTTGTTTCCTGAGCTAAAATAACACCTGAAAGAATAATAAATGATAATAATAACAAAGATCTTTTAAGCATTTGGTTATTTTTTAAGATTTTCAATGTCAAAACGCAACTTTTCAACTTTTTGATAAATTTCTTCCAGTCCGGAACGCAAATTTTCAATGCTCGCCGTTTCCTGTTCAATGGATGAAGAAATTCCTTCTATATTTGTTGCCATATCATCAATAATACTCTCAACATCTGTTATAATTTTAATAATATTTTTAATTTTTGAAACTTCATCATTTGTTAAATTATAAATACTGTTTGTTATGTTCATTGTCTCTTCAATTGAATTTTTAATTTTTTGAAAAGAAATGGCGGCTTCTTCTGCAATTTTAACGCTTGTATTTATTCTTTTTGCAGCAGCGCTTATTTTATCAACTGTAAAAATTGTAATTTTATTGATTTCCTTTACTTCTTCGGATATTTTTTTAGATGCATTCCCTGTTGATTCTGCAAGTTGTCTTATTTCCTCTGCAACAACAGCAAAACCCCTTCCCGCTTCCCCTGCCCTTGCTGCTTCAATTGATGCATTTAAAGCAAGAAGATTTGTTTGTTCTGCAATTTCTTTTATAAGGGCTGCAACTTTACTTATCTCAATTGCTTTTGTATTCATATTTCCAATCACATTATTCAAATCGCTTATTACCCCATGCATTGAGTCAATTTCTTTAATAGTTGATATTATTGTTTCTTCTCCTTCTTTGGCAGTAACACCCATTTTTTGCGAATAAATTGTTCCCTTATTTGTTTCGGTTCTTATTTTTTCTATATCATCAGACATATTTTCTGTTAATTCTTTGGTATTTTTTATATTATCAGAATAACCAGTAACCTTTTTTGCAAGTTCCTGGGTAGTAGTTGAAATAGAGTCAGCAGCCAAGGAAATTTCAGAAAAAGAAGTTATAACACTTTTTAAAGAGTCCTTTATTGTTTTTGCTTTTTCCTCAATTAAAGCACTGTTATTATTAAAATTTTTAATAATTGATAAAAATCTGTTTACTTCATTTTTTAAATCAAAAATTTCACCAAAATTTTCCGCTGCTCTAAAATCCACTTCCCCTTCTTCAAAAAGATATTTTGCTGAATTTTTTACTTCAAAATAAAAATAAAAAGCCCAACCAATTATAAGTGAAATAATAATTATAATAAATATAAAAAATGAAATATTCTGTCCCTTTATTTTATTTAAGTTCTCTTTTTTTGTTATAATTTCATTTTTAAGCAGAACTGTCCATGCATCTAATTTTTTCAAAAAATTTAGATTTTTGTTTATTTCTTCAGTTAAAATTTTTGTTGATAGATTATCCCAGTCAATTTCTCTGAACCCTTCGTAAAATTCGGATAAAGCAGTCCTTATATTTTCTTTATTTATTTTATCTATCAGTTCTTTTATTTTTTTCGTTTTATACCTTACAAATTTTACTTTTGAACTGTTATTCCATTTTAAATTTCTTGCATATATTAAAATGTCATTATAACTTTTCAAAGCATTATTGATTTCACTTATTACCAAAATATCTGATAAATTTTTTTCAATAATTTCATCGCAGGACTTTATATTATGTTTTATCTTCCAGTTTATTACAGAAAATAAAATTATAAAAAGTGTAAATACAGTTATTGATAAATAAATCAAAAAATCCTTTTTTAATAAAAATTTTTTTAAATTCATTTACTTTCCATATCAATTAAATTTAATTCAATTTTTCTTATATTATCAACCTTTTTTACAACCCCTATATCTTTTGCGAACCATATAACTTCATCAATATATGGTGGTGCTGTATAGGAGACCTTATAACTTTCAACAACACCAACCGGTAAAGAAAGTGTTTCCTTATTTTCTATTTTCCCTTCTATTATTTTATCTTTTTCTTTACCTGCTGTAAATGTTAGCCCTTTTTTAATTCTCTGTGGTAATAATCTAAAAGCAACCTTTGTTTTTTTCCCAAAATTATTAGAAATCGCCAATCTTACTATGCCTTCTTTTTTACCTATGAAATAATATTCCTGTCTATTTGAAAAATTTCCTTTATCTTCAATATTTAAAATTTTACATTCGTAATTTCCAATATTTTCTGTTTTATCCATAAAAATCCATTCTTCCGGGTTCATATTTTTTTTATTGTAAATAATTTTTGTCCCCGGTTTAAAAGGAAAATAATTTTTACTTTTTTCTCCAAGTATTTTATCAATAACAAAAAATGATATAAGTCCCAAAAGAATTACACCAACAATAACAGATGAAATTAAAACAATTTTATTTCTTTTTTTTGCCTCTTCTTCCATTTTTTCTTTTTTTTCAAGAATTTTATCTATATCTATTTCGGGCATTTTTAACCTCCTTAACTTATAAATTTAATAGTTCTTTTAATTTTAAAAAAACATCTTCTTCTTTTATTCTATTCATACATTCAATTGTGCCAAAAGGACAAACTGTTTTATCACACGGCGCACATAAAACATCAGGTGCTAAAGCCAGATGTCTTTTATTGCCTGATGGTGACCAGCTTTTTGGATTAGTTGGTCCATAAATTGTTAATGATTTTGTATCAAGAGCAACCGCAATATGACTTGCAGCACCATCATTTGTTACAATTAAATCCAAATTTTTTATTAATGCCCCCATTTCTTTTAAATTTGTTTCAGGGGCTAAAATAACTTTTTCTTTTTTATAACTTATTGCATTTATTATGTTTTGAGCAATGCCTAATTCACCGGGTCCCCACAAAATTATAATTTTTGCATCGGCAATTTCTTTTAAAATAAGTTCTGCCAGTTTTGCAAATTTTTTTTCAAACCATCTTTTTGTTACCCATGAGCCATTGGGATTTAACCCTATTAAAATATCCCTATCAGTAATACCTGAATTTTTTAAAAATTCTTTAATGAATATCTCATCAGAATTACTTATGTAAAACTCTGTTTTTTCAGAGTCGGGCTCAATACCAATTGCTCTGAGTAAATCAAGATGATAATGAACATTGTATTTGGGGCAAATGTCTGGTTTTACTTTTATATTATAAAAATACTTCCTGAAACGAAAAGTAAAACCAACTCTGTATTTTGCGCCAGTTAAAAAACTAATTAAAGCAGTTCTTAAATTACCCCATAAATCAAATACTAAATCATATCTATTTTTAAAGAACTCTAAATAAAATTTTATATTATCTATTATTTTGACAGAAGATTTTGAGTTTTGCAACTTATTTTTTATTGCTTTTACATTTTCTGGTTCATTTTTTATTTTTTGTCTCTGTAAAAGAATTATATTTGTTATATACGGATTTCCTTCAAGCACTGGTTTTACAAATGGTTCCACCAGATAATCTATTTGTGCATCAGGGAATTCCCTTTTAACATTTCTTATAAAAGGCGTGGTTAAAATAACATCCCCTATTGCCCTTGGTCTTAATATAAGTATTTTTTTTATTTTATTTTTATCAATCTTTTTTATCATTGCATTGTTTCCTTTCCAATACCAAAACCAATGCCCATTAAAAACCAGAAAATCAAAACAACCTGCGATGAAAAAAAGTTATATTCAAATAATCCATTTATGAAAAAAGCCACAGAAACTGAAAATAAAGAAAGCAAGGTGTATTTTGCAAAAATCTCTTTTGAGAAAGTAAAAAATCTGAATAAATTTATAAATATCACAGAAAAAATCCATAAAAAAATAATAAGTCCCGGAATTCCATCAATAACAGCAATCTGTAAAATATTATTATGTAGATGCCCCTGGTTTTTTTCCTTTGCTTCAGGGTTTATGTATTTTGGATAAATTTTATCCAAATTTGCAGTTCCAATTCCAAAAATTGGATGGTCTCTAATTATTTTAAGTCCGCTTTGCCACATTAAAATTCGTTCTCTGCCTGAATCTCCTGAAAAAAATGTATAAGTTCTTATGAGTCGCTGTGTAAAAGACGTATTTATTGTTAAAATAAAAACGAGTAATATGCCCAAAAGTGCAAAAATAAACCATTTTTTATCAATAAAAAAAAGTACTATTAAAATTCCTATAAATCCAGCAATATATGAACTTCTCGTGTATGTGAATAAAAGTCCAAAAAATACTAAAATTAAACTAAAAAAATAAAATAATTTTTTAAATTTAATTCCATTATTTTTTATTGAATAAATAAAAAGGGAAAAAATTACAATTAAAGCAATCATTAACATACCACCGGCATGCATGTGATTACCGGAAAAAGAAGTTGCCCTGAAATCACTTATTCCTTTTATGTATTTAAAATAAACACCTGTAACTATTGCATATAACCCAACAAAAGCAGCACCAATTGTAAAAAAATCAAATGCCATTTTTACTTTTTCTGGTTTGTTTAAATAGTAAAAACAAAGAAAAAACATTGAAAAAAGATAAACTTTTCTTGCATCTTTTAAACTATTAAGTGGATAAATTCCAAAAAATCCAGATAAAAAATGTATTACAATAAAAGCAAAAATTGGAATTGTTAAAGAATTGGATAAATAATTTTTTATATCTTTTTTATTTATATAAATATCTATAAAAAACAATAAAATAGAAACAATAAAAAAAATTTCTGAAATTGTGATTGAAATTATTGAAAATAACGCATATAAAAAAAGTGTAAATTGAATAATATCTGATATTGACTTTTTCATTCTTTTTCCTTATTAAGTAGTTATATTATGATTTATTTAATTCT
>Ga0078972_1009103_pt1 | contig 19946 bp, 19 predicted proteins | sample YelNatPaOPGAMG01_FD_67568 | JGI IMG/M metagenome (GOLD analysis project Ga0078972, IMG submission 67568) | Hot spring thermophilic microbial communities from Obsidian Pool, Yellowstone National Park, USA - OP-RAMG-01 (SPADES assembly) (version 2) | ecosystem: Environmental > Aquatic > Thermal...
TCCGGGGTGGCTCACCAACTCGCCACCCGTGCCAAACAGTGCTCTTTACTCATCGCACTGGCACCCATCTCGCCCTCTGTGCTATACGGTGCTCATTATTCTTCGCACCAGCACCCTCCCCCCTCAAGGGGGCGGAGATATGGGTAAGGAATAGTGTTTTAAAGGAATTCCTGCAGTTTCTCTTTAAGATTCTCGCTTTTCAACAAACTTTCTCCTATCAGGACACCATTTACACCCGCTTCTCTCAATTTCTCCACATCCTTTCTGCTTCTGATACCACTTTCACTTATGACAACTATTTTATCCTCTGGGACAAGTTTAATCAAATTTAGTGTTATAGAAATATCCGTTTTCAGTGTATCAAGGTCCCTGTTGTTTATACCCAGTATCTTATTCTCCCAGTTCTTTACAAGATGTAATGCCCTTTCCAGTTCGTCTTCAGTGTGAACCTCTATGAGTGTCTCCATCCCTGAATCTTCACCTGCATCCAGAAGTTTTAAAAACTCTTCATCTGAGAGAATCCTTAATATAAGTAAAAATGCATCCGCACCATATATCCTGCCAAGATAAATCTGATAGTCATCAATAATAAAGTCCTTCATCAGCACAGGGCTCTCAACCACTTCCCTTACCCTCTTTATATCTTCTATATCTCCCTTAAAGAACGGCTCACAGGTAAGGACAGAGATTCCTGCGACACCACAACTTTCATATATATGTGCTATCTCTTTTACATCTAAGTCCTTTTTTATAATCCCTGCGGAAGGGGACGCCCTTTTTATCTCAGCAATAATGCCGAACTCTTTATTCAAGTTCTCTCTTAAACTCAATGTCTTTCTCAAGATATTCTTATATCGTTTATCTATTCCTTCTTTTTTCTGTTTTTCAATAAGACACTTCTTCTCTTCAATGATTTTCTCCAGTATCATCTCCCTTTAACTCCCTGATAAATCTATCTGCAATATCCACCATCCCAGGAAAGTCCTTCTTAACCCTTTCCCAGACATCTATTGCCTCTTTTCTTCTCCCGAGCTTCTGGTATATATGCGCCTTAAGGTGTAAAAAGTGATAGGACGGGGTATCTGTCTCTATCTTCTCAAGATAGGTGATGGCTGTTTTATAGTCCTTCTTATTGTAGTAGTACATAGCCAGTTCCATATAAAGACGTGGTTCTCCAGGATTTGCCCTCAATCCCTCTTTCATAAACTCAATTGCATAGTTAACTATTTTTTCTTTCTCTTTACCTGAAAGTTTGGGGGCAATACCATTTATTAAAAACCAGCCACCCAGTGTGTATGCCTCTACTTCTCCCGGTGAGATGGTTGTTATAAGTTTTAAGACAGGAAAAATTTTGTTATACTGCCCCTTATGCCATAGTGCATCTACATTGAGATATAAAAGGTCTATAACCCCTTCTTTAATGGATGGATATGAACAAAGGTCAAGTGCTGCCTGATGTGTAAGGGGAATATCTAACTCTTCCGCAAATGATATGGAAACAAAAAAAAGGCAGACAAAGACAGCGCGATATCTCATCTATTCACCGCCTCTAAGACATCATTAAACCTTCTCCAGCAGATTCCTTCTTCTATGGTCTTTCTTGCCATTTCAATTCCTTCTTTTATGTCCTTTGTAAGTCCTGCTGCATTAAGTAAAAATGCAGTATTTAAAAGAACCACATCACGCATTGGTCCTTTTTCTTTACCTTTTATGATATTGAGAAGAATCTCACTGTTTGTTCTGGCATCTCCACCTTTAAGGTCAGACAATCTGCACCTTTTAAATCCGAAGTCCTGTGGGTATATCTCAAACTCTCTAATCCCTTTTTTTGATACTTCACATATATATGTCTTACCTGTAAGTGATATCTCATCAAGTCCATCTTCTGAATGGAAGACATATCCCTTTATCCCAAGTAGATGAAAAACTTCAGGTATAATCTCCAAAAGATGATAGTCATTTACACCCATTATCTGGACATCTGAAGATGCAGGATTACAGAGCGGACCTATAATGTTAAAGATTGTCTTAAAACCCAGTTCTTTCCTCACAGGTGCCACATTTTTCATCGCCTTATGATAGAGAGGGGCAAAGAGAAAGGCAAACCCATAATTATTAAGTAGTACCTCACTTTTTGATGGCTCTAAATCTATCTTATATCCAAGTGCCTCAAGGACATCAGCACTACCACAACTGCTTGTAACTGAACGATTGCCATGCTTGGCAACAATCAAGCCACAAGAAAATCCTACTATTGCAGTACAGGTTGATATATTAAATGTTCCTGATGCATCTCCTCCTGTTCCGCAGGTATCACATATAGAAACGTTTTTTGATATACTTATCCTTATTGCCTTATCGCGTAAAAGTTTGGCAGCCCCTGCAATCTCTGATGGTTGCTCACCCTTCATCCTTAAAAGAGAAAGAAAAGCCGCTGCCTGAACAGAAGAAATCTTTTCCTCTATAATGTTCTTAAAGACAGCATAACTTTCTTTCTCATCCAGTACCTTCCTGTCAAATAATCTCTTAAAAATATCCTTCATATCAACCTCTTCCATATTTATATAATATCACTTTTCCATTATAAGAAAAAGTGCTGTCTCCATTACACAGGATTAAATAAAGAACCAATAAACTCCATCAGAGAAGGGTAATATCAAGGACCATCATAAGAAGAAAGCCAGAGAGGAAACTCAGGGTCGCAATATCTGTATTGGTAAATCCTTGTTAAACCCCGTTAAAAAGAAAAAGATTAAATGCAAACGCAGTTTACTAAATATTTACAAAAATAACCCTAATGGAAAGAATAAGAGCAAGTTTTTCTAAAACTGATATCACACCTGATTTTCCGGGTTTAGTTGGTTTGGAACTTGAGCAAGACCTTTCCTGCAGTACTATTTATACGACAGGCGCTGGAGGAGATGTCAATCCTGTTAACTATAAAAAGGAAGGATACCAGTTCCGTAATAGCTGGATAATCAGTCATCTGATAGCAAAACGAATAAAGGAAGCACTACCGTTGATTTTAACAACCATTCATATAAGATCCTGTGCCCGAAACGAACTGATGCTTTCAATACCTATCCGTCTGCCCGACCTCAAAATGATTGAAAGGATATTCAGGAAGAACGAGCAAATCTTAAGAGATAAAAAAGGCATAGGATTGAACAACATCAGGGTGGCTCAATCCTATTGTCAATGGGCACAGGATGCAATTAAGGAATATAAGAAAGGAGTGAAAAAACATATAAAACTAAAAGTGCAGATATACAGATTTGGAAGAGATTTATTTATAACCATACCCGGTGAGGTGCTGGCGGAGCCAGGCATTTAACAAAAAACTCTATTTTTTCTTACATCTTCCTTCAAAATATTTCTTAATTCATCACCACTTCACAACTACTTATCTTTAAATCCAACTATTTCAGATAGACGAACATCATCCACCCAAAAATATCCTCCCAGTCCTTCCAAGCCAATGTCAATAGTAATATATTTAGTGCCTTCCGGAGATAAAAATACTCCATTTACTTGATGCCAGTCCTCTACACCTGAAAGCCACTTTTCAAAGAGAGGTTTTTCTTTTGATTGCCCCCAAACTTTTATATATGCTCCCAATTGCACACCTTGTGGCACAAAAGGCAAAACAGTTCTAAACCATGACTGGATTAAATAATATTCGCCTGGCTGTACTGGTATTCCACGTTGTTCAAGCCATGCCCTGGCTCCATAACCAGAAGAAAAAAGAACACTCAAATTACCATTCACACTAATTGTACCGGGAAGAATAGTTCCATACCAACCCCCTAAACCATCCCATTCAGGAACAGGTTCATCAATGTCATATTGTAAATCTGGTTTGTCAAACAGATTTTGTCTTTCAAAACTTGGATTTCTTACAAGATTCAAATCATTTACATATGTATCATTCAGTTTTTGAACATCTGAGGCATGAACATCTATTTTAAATAATACCAAACAAAGGACAAGACAAAATAATGGATTACTCAACTTCAATTTCATATACATTACGTCCCACCCTTTCAAATACATCTGTAAAAACACCGCCAGAAGTTTTTAATTGGCGTGAATTAAAAACATCTTTAACCTTTATCACTTTTCCCAGCATAGTCAGGTCAAAAGAGCATGTAACCTTTCTTAAACTGAAATTTACAGTGATAAGGTAATACTTACCATTGTAAAAGAACATAGCATGGTCAATATAACTATTAGAACATTCTACCAATTCTGAAACATCTTTCCCCGTTAAAACAGGTGTAAGAAACATTATTTCCTTCTTCAGAGGAACAAAACCATCCCACAATGAAGTTGACATTGGTTTATAAGTATAAAGATTAATCCACCTTGCCCCATAGATTAGCATAAGATAAATAGAAGACCGCATTTCCTCTGCTGTAGGTTCTCTTTGCCAGCGAGTATCCCAACATAAAAGCCATCCACCAGTAATCTTATCTGCTATATGTTTTGCTCGTTCTTCCTCCAACTTTTTTATAAATCCTCTCACACTTGCTGGTCCTGCTTCGGGAGGATAACCTCCAACAATGGAAGATGAATAGAATGAACCACCAACAGCATCTGTGCTATCCCATCCACCGTATATCTCTCCACTATAACTTGTATTTGTATGGAATAAACGGTATGGGTCGTAATTTTTCAACTCATAGTAAAAATCAAGTAACATTGATTCTCTTGTATTTGGGGCATGAAATGAAGTCATTTCATCCATATCATACCATGCCACAATATTCGGATGGTCTTTAAAAATTTTTAATTCTTCAAAACGTAATCTGAAAAATTCTTTTTCATCTATTCCATAAATACGACCTATATTTTTCGCATTAGGACCAGTGGTCTCCATATTCATCGCCAGCCATAACTCTACTTTTACCCCTGCTTTTTGTAAATCAGTAATAAATCTTAGGTGAGGAGTCAACATCTCCTTAGTATACCCAGATTGTGGCACTGTAGGTATGTTAAAAACAACATGATTAAAACGTTCAGATATTTCAGGAATATCCCTTTGGTAATGCGGAAGATGAGAGTTAACTACTTCCTGTTTGTAATCCAATGGAATTTCCGGTCCAAAAAAGATAAAAGGAGCACCATTTACAATTGGCATTCGTGTTATAGGATTAAATTTGCTTTCATAATCTCCATGACAGGGAGGTAGTTTGATAAATGATGCATTACTACTTGCATAAATTGTAGCACCACCTTTTCCTTTTACAAGATTTACCCTCACCTGATAAATACCAGGGGGAATATCACTAACTGGAAATTGCAGCAATCCAGATTGAGCAGGGTATCGCTTATGAAAAACTCTTGATAGTGGTGAACCAATCACACATAAGTCAAGTTCCATTTTTTCTGCTACTTGAGGAAGAAGATTTACCTTCACATTGATTCCAGCATCTTTTTCATAACTGTAATAATTCCTATCAAATGGGCCTAAAATTAAAAACGATGGAATTTGAAGAGGTTTTTTGAACATCTTACTTATTATCTCTGTATTCCCTTCAAATACTTTTAATGTAAAGGTACCAAGCGATAATACTTCTGATTCAGTTAAACCTGTAAAAACAATGCTTGTTTTACCTTCCATGCTTTGCCAGTTAGTTGTACGTTCAACCCCGGAAAAAGAAATTAACTTTGCTGTTCCTTTTCTATTATCTTTTGAAGAAAAACCGGCGTCAAAAACTACAGCAAAAAGAGATGGCAGATATACAGTTGGCTCCCTTGCAAGAAGAACTTTTGGCTCGCTAATTCTTACCTTGAATTTTTCTAATTCATCAAAACCTTCAACAATTATTCCTGTCCTTTCCACAATAGCATTTTTGGGATAAAACCATGCTGATACTTCTTTTTGTTCTTTATTTGTAGATGCACTATATCTAATCAAATTAATCTGCCAAATATTGGATAGAAAATTGCCATTGCTTAAACAGGCATAGGGAATTTCAAATTCTACTATATATCCTGTTTCTGTTTGTGTTGTTGTGGCTTTCCATACACCATCCCAGCGGATGTCATATCCATAAGCGTCATATTTTATACCTGCAGAATTTACAGCAAAGATGTAGGGTATATCAGAACCAGATTCATAACCAGGGTTAATAACCAATGCTACAGAATCATCAGCAAAAACTAAATCGTCATGTTTATTACTTTTATGAATTAGTTCTTCCTTTTTTCGTCCATAACATTCAAATCTAACATAAAATGCTGAGTATCCTTTAATCAAATAACAAATACTTTTTTTAGAAGGTTTTACGCCTCCTTCTCCACTCAGTTCCGCCACAAAACCTTTTGTCCATGGGAGATTCGTATCTTCAGTAGATATACTTTTTATCTTAACTTTTGGGGGCTCCTGTACATCTGCGATTGGAAGGGGATTAAGTAATTCATAAGGATTTGGCGTGAATGGTGTTGGAGTATCTCCAATCTCCAATTTAACAGCATCAATAAATACCTCTCCTTTGGTAGAGAGGACTACATAATTACTGGTCAGTTTTGGTATATTCACTATATATTGTCGCCAACTACTATCTGGTTTGAAAGTTTTACTTATGCCATTTGTATTTACAGATAATTCAGCATCTTTATCATCTGAACGAAGATACATACTTAAAACCCCGTTTCCTTGATATTCCTTAAGAATTTCAGGATTACCATAATGTATACTACCGCCTTTTAAATGGAAACACCTTTGACCATGGAAGGCACCCTCGTTAACTACCCGGTAATTCTCCCTGAAATTTGGGTCAAAAGAAGAATATCTACAGTGTCCGTACCAACAGTCAGGCATTTCTGGAGCACTAACGACCTCAAAAGAACCATTCATAATTAAATTTTCTCCTGCTTTTGGTAAATTTTGGGATGTGCCTTCCTTCTGAATAATAGTAATTGCTTCACCTTCACTAATCTCCTCTAAACATAGATTGTCAAACCAGACCGTCCCCTGTGCATTGTATAAACCCAATCCTACATAACTATCTTTTGTATCATCCGGTGTTTTGAAGACAGTTCTCATCTGAACCCAGTTAGAAGAACCATGATTTTCAGAAGATATTCCATAAACCAGGTCAGTATTGCCGATAGGGGTACTGTCTCGGGTTAAACGAGCACAAAAAATTGTTGGACCTTTACCACAACAAAAAATCAAATCACTCTTCATCCATACAGAAAGACAATACCATGTATTAGGTTTGATTCCTTCTACAAAACAAAAAGTGAAAGCAGAATGTAGTGTCTCTAATTTCATCATAGCAGACCCTTTTCCCTGATATGCATCTGGAGACACCGTAAACTGATTATGAAGTGAATCCATATCTATACCCTGTTCAAGGGAACTCCATCCAGATGGTCTGCCTGATGAGTCAAATTCCTCAAAATCCCACAATTTCACAATATTTTTAGAATAACCGTAGTATATTACATTAAGACAAATAATACATATAATTCCTAACTTCTCTTTGATACTCATAATAACCTCCTAACTACAGTACTACAGTTCTCACTGACTGGACCAATATTTCTTATATCCCTCTGTTCCCATCAATTCTTGATATAGATACCACCTTACACTCCAATCAGCAAACAACATATTACTTCCACCACTATGCCTTATTGCTGGGTCCCCTGAAAGTCCTTCTGTCCAATTGAAAACATAATAAGAAGAACCAGTAGATTTTAAGGTAGAATCTCCACAAACTATACAATAAGAAGGCTTTTTAATCTGGGGATAACGTATTCCTCTAACTAATTGACTATTATTTCCAACAACGAGGTAATTATAACCATAAGAAAGGTAGAACCTTTTCCATCCACCATAAGAATATTCCCATTTATCTGGGTTTCTATCACTCGGGCATAAAAGGATTCCTTTTTCTTTCACCGGGGGTGCTAAGGTGCCCCATTTATAAGGCCAGTTGTAGCCATAAGGAAGTACTACTAATGTCGGCCAATAACCATAACATGGGAAATATTCCTCATTATCTTGCAGATACATAGCAAAACATTGCCCTATCTGTTTCAGGTTATTCATACATACTGCCTGTCTTGCCTTCTCCCTTGCTTTAGATAATGCAGGTAGCAACATTGCCGCTAAAATGGCAATGATTGCCACCACTACCAAAAGCTCTATCAGCGTGAAGCCAGTCCTTCTTACATCTCTTTTTTTCATCTTCCACCTCCATAAAGGTTTTCTATCTAAACAGCACTGCATTTCACCCTTTCCTCTCTCTACTCTTCTTCCTTCCCCTTTCCATCACCCCCTTTCTTTTCATTTTTCTATCTATTTTCATTATGCCTCATTTTTTATTTTTGTCAACTCAACGACTATCTTTCGTATAGAAAATTAATGAGGCAATTCGATTTCTTGCGAACTGAGTAGTTCTGCGGTAAAATATAAACTATAATGGAAATATAGAATGTCTAACTTCGTTTGTTAGGACATATCATCATAGGATATTTTTTGAGATATACATTATACGAAAGAACCTTACCAGGAAATAAAAAATGATATGGGCAAATTTAATCCACCTTGGTTTTAATATGTGGGAAGAACATGATGCAAAACCATTGTATGGAATGGAATCAAGGATAAAAAAGATATTAAATATCAGACGCGCTCAGCCATATCTACGATTTGATGAAGAACTATGGAATGAAATTTTGGCTCATATGAAAAAAGCAGGAATGAATATGGTTGTTGTTGATATTGGTGAAGGTTTACAGTATGAAAGCCATCCTGAAATAGCAGTAAAAGGTTCATGGACAACAAAAAAATTAAAAAAGGAATTGAAAAAAGTGCGTTCTATGGGTATTGAACCAATTCCAAAGCTTAATTTTTCCACCATGCATGATACCTGGCTTGGACCATATAGTCGGTGTGTATCAACTGATACCTATTACAATGTGTGTCGTGATTTAATTGATGAGGTATGCTGCCTTTTTGAAAAACCACGTTTTTTCCATTTGGGAATGGACGAGGAAACAGCAAATCATCAATGTTTTTCACTTTATGCTGTGGTACGTCAGCATCATCTCTGGTGGCATGATTTTTATTTCTTGGTGGATGAAGTTGAAAGGCACAATGTAAGAGCATGGGTTTGGTCTGATTATCTCTGGTATCATCCTGATATATTTTTCAAGAAAATGCCAAAGACCGTTGTTCAGAGCAACTGGTATTATGGAAAAATTTTCAATAAAAATATTAATTATGTAAAAGCATATCTTGACCTTGAAAACCATGGTTATGACCAGATACCAACAGGAAATAGCAGGTCAGGCAAAGAAAATTTCATAAGAACTGTTTCTTATTGTACATCTCACATATCTCAAAAGCGATTACTTGGTTTTTTGCAAACAATATGGCTGCCTACAACAAAACCGTTCAGAAAAAAACATCTTGAAGCAATTAAAATTGTATCTAAGGGAATCAGATACTTTCATAGGGAAATTAATGAATAAGAGACATATAGAAATCTGTCTTGTTACAGTTCAGGATGGACGAAAAATCTCTGGACAAAGAAAAATTTTTTGCAGAATAATGTTTTATAGAATACAAAATCTCTAATTCTTGAGAGTTTCAGTATGTATAAGGCATAGTGTAAATAGGTTTTTGTGCTGTCTTCTAAATTATGTGGTTTTCCTTCATCCACTTGACGGCTCTTTCCATAGTTTCTTCAGGTGTATATTTTGGTTGATAACCAAGTTTTTTTGATATTTTTGAAATGTCAGGGCACATATGAGCCCTGAAATGGTAGTTTGCGGATGAGTTTGGATTGATTTTTTCAGAGTATTCCTTCCAGGAAAACCATTCTATTGGAATCTCAACATTGTAAATTTTTCCGTAAGTTTCCACAAATTGTTTTACACTAATAGCGTACCTTGACCCCACATTGAAGATTTCATCAGCAGCATTGTCAGGTTGTATCACGGAAAGGAAAAATCCTCTTGCAACATCTTCAGCATCACAGGGACCAATGAGTGTTTGTCCAGGTTCAGGAAGGGGAACAGGTTCACCGCTTTTATGTTTCTGATGGTTTTCAATACTGCGTCCGCCATAACAATCAAGAGGAATCTTACCTGGGCCACAGATATTCGGGGGCATTATTGCGGTAAATTTAATACCATCTTTTTTTGCCTGTACCTTGAGGTATTGCATTTCAGTATATCGTTTTGCATAACCAGGGAAAATACAGGGCGATTGTGTAACTTCAGGGGTAGGAACAACATTAGGTTCACCGAACATCCATACAGAACCACACAGAATAAATTGTTCGCAAAAAGGTTTACCTGTTTCATAAACTACAGGTGCGCATCCGCCAAGTATATCAATAATTATCCGCGGATGGACTTCAGAAAAAAGAGATTCCCACTCTTTCTTGTTATCATCATAATTTTTTTTAACAAGTTTTACCCCTGTATTCTCGGGAGCAACTCTCATCCCTCTTGTTACAAGAAATATTTCAAATTTTTCCTGTAAAAGCATCCTGACAAGATTTGTTCCAATATGGCCTGTGCCACCGATAATACAAATCTTCATTTTTCTCTGCCTTCATATATAGTGCTTACAATTGAGCACTGTTAGAGATTTTTAGCCCAGAATATTCACCGTTGGGCTTTTATCTGGTAATCTCCTCTGGTTAATATTTTATACCAATTCTTTGCAAAAGAAAAGTGTATTTTATTCTTCAAAATATGTTATAATTTTTTTATGAAAGAAGAGATAGAAAAGGCATTTATAGAAAAATTTGGCAGTGGTAACTTTATTACTATTACCACACCGGCAAGGGCAAACCTTATAGGGGAGCATATTGACTATCAGGGTGGTTATGTTTTGCCTATAGGGGTGGACAGGTTCATCTTTACCTGTGGTAGGGAGAGAAAAGATAGGTCTGTAAAACTTTTTTCTTTTAACTATAACCAGCACTTTGAAACAACCATAAATGAGATTGAATATCAGAAGGAATATCACTGGGCAAACTATATATTAGGTGTCCTGGCAGAGTTTAAAAAGATGGGGTATAACCTGCCAGGTATGGAAATAGCAATCGGCGGTAATATACCAGTAGGCAGTGGTCTAAGTTCTTCTGCAGCAGTTGAGGTTTCCATAGCGGTATTGTTCCAGAAGATTGCAGGGATAGAGATTGAACCGATTGAAGTTATAAAGCTTGCACGACGTGCAGAAAATGAGTTTGTTGGTGTTGCCTGCGGGATAATGGACCAGTTTTCAATATATCTTTCCAAAAAAGACAATGCACTTCTTCTCAACTGTAAAACCCTTGACTATAAATATGTTCCCTTACGGATGGGGAGCCATAAGTTTCTTCTTGTGGATACAAAAAAGGAAAGGAGTTTGTCTTCTTCTGTTTATAATGAAAGGGTTCGCTCTGTTAATGAGGCGGTAAATATCATCAAGAAATATGAGGATATAGAGTTCCTGACAGATGTAAAGGACATCCACTCTTATAGGGATAAACTTCCTTATGAGACATACAAACGGGCACTCCATATATTTGAAGAGAATCACCGTGTCCTTGAATCTGTGCAGTCCCTTGAAAAGGGTGATATAGACGGATTTGGAGAGTTGATGTATCTTTCCCATGAGAGTTTAAAGGACCTCTATGAGGTCAGTTGTGAGGAACTTGACTTTATTGTGGGATTTTCCAAAAACTTTAAAGAGGTAAAAGGGGCACGGCTTACCGGTGCAGGGATGGGTGGCTGTTGTCTTGTTTTACTTGAAACGAGTTTCATCCCTTATTTTATTTCAGAACTTGCCTCACTTTACCAGAGCGCCTTTGGTAAAAAGCCCGGGGCCTATGATATTCAGCCAGTTGATGGTGCCTTATACCAGAACTTTTAATTTCACACCTTCAGTCCCATTGATGTTAGGTATTCAAAACTTCTCTTCAGTGATTCAAAGGCATCTATTGTTGGTGTGTCCATCTCAACAAGACAATACTTTGCTCCTGCTTTCTTGGCTACCTTGATAATCCTTTCCCAGTTGAGGTTACCTTCTCCAATAGGCGGCATCACCTGTTTGTTGTTTATTATACCCATATCCTTAAAGTGTAACTGGCTGCACCTCCTGGAAAACCTTTCTATCCAGTATGCAGGGTCACCACCTCCATACTGTACCCAGTATGTATCTATCTCTGCTTCCAGTCCCTTACAGTTATCTAAAAGGATTTCAATCCCTGTCTTTCCGTCATACCTCTGGAATTCTATACCATGGTTGTGATAGCCAAGGGTAAGTCCACTATCTTTTATCTTCCCCATTACTTTTTCAAAATCACTGGCTGCCTTGAGATAACCTTCCTTATTGTGAAGTTCTAATGGTAGCCCAGGACATATAATCGCTTCACATCCAAGGAGTTTATGCTCTTCTATTACCCGGGATATTTCTTTTACTATTCTTTCATAGCCGGTATGCGTTGAACAGGGATAGAGCCCATTGTCATCAAGAAGTTTTTTTAACTCCTTTATGTCCTTTGGTTCAGCCATTCCGGAGACCTGGACGGTCTTATATCCTATATCTCTTACCTTTTTCAGTGTCTCTGCTGTATCCTTTACTGTCTTACAATAGTCCCTCAGTGTATACATCTGCACCCCTACTATCATCTTTCCCATCTTCTTCTCCTTTCTTTATATCCCTATCTCTTTCTCAAGTTTTCTTAAAAAGTCCCTTGCCTTAATTATATCTGCTTCAGGGTTTTCCCCTACCTCTCTTTCAATCGTGAAAAATCCTTTATATCCAATCTCCTTCATCGCCTTCAGATATTCAGGGAAGTTTACATTTCCTTCACCGAGTGGCATCTCTTTCCACTGCTTTTTCCCATCCTTGTCAGGCAGTTTAATCCCATCCTTTGCATGTGTATGGACAATATAATCCTTAAGTGTATATACCCCCTTTACAGGGTCATCTCCAGCAACCATAACAAGATTTGCAGGGTCATAGTTCACTTTTAGGCCTGGATTCCCAATGGTATCTAAGAGTTTTTTAAGAAGGACTGCTGGCTCAGGACCTGTCTCTGTTGCAAGAACCACCCCTTTGTTAAAGGCATAGGTTCCTACCTCAGGAAGTGACCGAACCATTGCCTTCCACTCCTTTGCGTTCTCATCCTCAGGGACTACCCCTATGTGAGTGGTGACCACACCTACCCCAAGGTCCACCGCAAGGTCTATGACCTCCTTTGTCCTTTCAACCACCCAGTCAAGTTTTTGAGGGTTTGTAAAACCATGACCAAAGTCCCCTACAAGCGCAGATATGGTAAGTCCAAGCCGACTGACAAGATTTTTCAGGTCTTCCCTTCCTGTCTTTGAAAGGTTTTTCGGGTCAAGGTCCCCATATGTTGCATATGGCTGAATCCCGTCCATCTTTAACTCTGCTGCTTTTTTAATCCCTTCTTTTATTGGGATTCTGAAACAGTCAGGTATTACCCCTATCTTCATCCTCTCCTCCTTCCGTATTATTGGTTGTTTTTAATATCTCTAAGGCAACATCGGGACAGATAATAACACACCTCTGGCATCCAGTGCAAATATTCTTTCCTTCCCCTTTTGCTTCAACATAATGAACACCCATCCTGTTAAAGTTCTGAGAAACACTGAAGACATTTGCAGGGCATACCTCAATACATAACCTGCATCCCTTACATCTCTCCTTTTTTACCCTTACGATAAACATTTAACTTCCCCAGTGGAACTTTGACCGCAATCTACTGAAGAATGCATCATCATCTGTGATTATATTAACCGTTTTTGTTGACCTTTTTACAACTATTTTGTCTCCCTGTCCTACATCTATCTCCCTTTGTCCATCAATAGCAACCGTTGCTTCAGGTGATACCTCAATAGATATTTCTTCTTTTGAAGGGATAACCACAGGCCTCCAGCAGAGGGAGTGAGGAGCAACAGGAACGATAAGCAGGCATTCTGTATCAGGGGAGACCACAGGGCCGGAAGCAGAAAGGGAATGTGCAGTGGAACCAGTGGGTGTGGAGATAATCATTCCATCGCACCGTAGTCCGCTGAATATCTCTTCTTTTTTGCCTGAAACACTAACCTCTATAATCCTTATCCCTTTTCTGAATACCACTACCTCATTAAGACAGAGGTCCTTCATTGGTTTGCCATTTCTTTTTACAGTGATTTCTAATAATATCCTTTTAGATGTTTTAAACCTTCCGGAAAGCACCCTTTTAAGGTTTTCTTCCATATCCTGTGCAGAGTGGGTAAGAAAACCAACCTTCCCATACTTGACCCCATAGACAAATGCCTTTGAGTTCTTTACAAGGTGGACACCCTTTAAGAATGTCCCATCCCCACCCATTGTAATGACTAAATCCACATCTTCAGGGCTGTTTTCCACAACCTTTCCACAACTTTTTAACAATCTTTCTACCTTCCATCGTTCTTCTTCTATCCCTTTAATCTTTGGATTGTGTAGAATAAAGACCTTTTTAATCATTGGACTGTCCTTTAAAAGCCACCTTTATCCTCTTTGCGATGCCTTCTGGACTCAATCCATATTTTTCAAGGAGTAGTTCCCTCTTACCCTGTTCAATGAATGTATCCGGCAGTCCTATCCTCAATACTTCCTTCCTGCCATTTATCTCTTCTAATACAGCGGAGCCAAAGCCACCAGATATAGTATTTTCCTCCACAGTGACAATTCTGTCAAATAAGGCAATCTCTTGCAGGATGAAACTATCCAGTGGTTTTACCTTATCCACAGGTAAAAATGAAACAGGAATACCTTCTTTTTTAAGTATATCAGATGCCTTTAATGAGTATTCTGCCATACTTCCGCACCCGAGGATAACCATTTTACTTTCCGGGCACCTTATCGGTTCTATCTTTTCAGGAAGTTTCCCTTTCGGGTACCTGATAAAGCAGGGTTCTTTTTCATCAATAGAGCCCAATATAATATCCTTCAGGTTTTCCATACTATAAGGGGTGAATATCTTCAGGTCGGGTAGTGTCCTGAGGAATGAGATATCAAAGAGCCCATGGTGTGTTGGTCCATCCTCTCCCACAATCCCTGCCCTGTCAACAAGGAAGACCACAGGTAGTTTTTGAAGGCATATATCATGAAAGAGCTGGTCATAACATCTCTGAAGAAATGTTGAGTATATTGCCACAAATACCTTCATCCCTGCCTTAGCCAGTCCTGCTGCGAATACAATACAGTGGCCTTCAGCAATACCCACATCAAAAAATCTACCAGGAAACCTTCTTGCAAAACCTTCCAGTCCCAGTCCTTTTTCCATTGCAGCAGTGAGTACTACAACCCTTTCATCTTTTTCTGCTAAGTCCTCAAGTACCTTCCCTGCAAGAGAGCCCGCTGACTCTCCTCCTGTGCCTGTAATATCCCCGGTTTTTATATCAAAAGGGCCTGTGCTGTGAAAGTCATCCGGTCTTTCTTCTGCAAACCTGTATCCTTTCCCCTTTTTTGTGATAATATGGAGAAGAACCGGCTCTTTTATCTCCTTTATATTTGTGAGTATATCAAGTAGTTCCTGGATATTGTGTCCGTCTATAGGTCCAAAATATCGCAGCCCCAACTTTTCAAAGAATACACCCGGAACTATAAGATACTTCGCTTTTTTTTCAAGGTCTTTTGCTAAATGAAGGATATTCTCTCCCATCCCAGGTATCTTCTTTACTATCTCTATAAACTCTTCCTTTGGCTTGTTGAGAAAAGGAGAGGTGATCAGACGTGTAAGGTAATAAGACAGCGCACCCTTTGTAGGGGATATGGACATCCTGTTGTCATTGAGGATTATCAGGAGTTCTTTGCCGAGAGAGCCGAGAAAATTCAGCCCTTCAAATGTAAGCCCATTCGTGAGAGAGCCATCTCCTATAACTGCAATTACCTTGCCTTTCTCTTTCAAAAAGTCCTGCCCTGTTTTTAGCCCTGTAGCAGAAGATACAGCAGTTCCTGCATGCCCTGTCTTAAATATATCTCTTATATCTTCTTCCGGAGATGGGTAGCCGGTTAGCCCTTTGTAGGTTCTTAGAGATGAAAAGTCCTTATATCTGCCTGTAATTATCTTATGGGTATAACACTGGTGTCCCACATCCCAGATAATCTTATCAGGCGGGATATTAAATACCCTGTGAAGGGATAGTGTAAGTTCTACAATACCAAGATTGGAAGAAAGATGTCCGCCGTTTTTAGAGACCGTATCTATAATAAGTTGTCTTATCTCAGATGCAAACATCTCTAATTCTTTTACAGAGAGTTCTTTCAGGATGCCTGGCTGTTGTGAGAGTTTTTCAATCAGTCCCATTTTCTAAGATCTTTTTTCTTATATCATCCAGAATCTTACGGGTATCTTCCTTATTGTTTAACTCATATGCCTTTGTGAACCAGAGTATTGCCTTTTCATACTCTTTAAGTTTCAGGTATACATATCCCAAGTGCTCATATACCTCTCCATCCCTTTCTTTATCTGCTGCCTTTTCAAGATATTGTTTTGCAAGATGATACCTTCCCATCTTATAGTATGCCCAGCCCAGACTGTCTAAAAAGGCGCCATTATCCGGTTCAATCTTACATGCCTTTTTTATAAGATTATACGCCTCTTTCAGGTTTTTATCCTGAGTTAGGTATGTATAGCCGAGGTAGTTAAGTGCCATAGCATTGTTATTGTCTAACTCTATGGCTTTTTTCATCTCCTCTTCCATCTTATCTCTTCTTTCTGTTTTGTCATAAAGAACACCAAGATAAAACCGTGTGGTTGACAGGTCTTCTATTTTAATACTCTTCTGAAAGCACTCTTCTGCCTTATCATATACCTTCTCATCCATATATATTATTCCAAGCAATTGATAAAAATATGCTGAGCTAATTCCATTTTTTATTGCCTGTTCAATATAGTACTTTGCTTTTTCTTTATTGCCTTCTGAGTAATAGGCGCTGGCAAGAAATGAATAAGAGACAATCTCTGAAGGATTGAGAGAGACCGCTTTTTCAAAACACTCAATAGATTTTGTTCGTTGCCCCTGTCTGTCATATAAAAGCCCGAGAGAGAAATATCCCTTCCAGAAAGAAGGAGCCAGTTCCACTGACCTCGTATATTCCTTTTCTGCATCCGTGTTTTTCCCGAGCCGTTCAAGTATATTTCCATAGTTATAGTGGAAGAGATAGTTTTCAGGGAATACCTCTACCAGGTATTGATAGTGTCTTGAAGCATCTTCTAACCTGTTCATCTCTGCATAGAGGTCACATAGAACCATCCTTGCCGGGTGGTTTTCCTTGTCCAGAGCCAGTCCACGCTCCATATAAAGGGCAGCAAGGTTATAATTTTTTTCCAGAAGATAGGAGAGTCCCAGCCCGAAGAGTGCCTCATACCTTTCAGGGGAGAGCCGTATAGCCCTGAAAAAACACCTCTTTGCAGATGGGATGTCCTGTTTCTTCAGATATAGGTTCCCTAACTTTATATAGAGATAACTATCCGCTCCTGCCTTCTCTATTGTCTCCCTGTAGTACTGTATTGCTTCATCTATCCTATCCTCTCTTTCTGCAAGGACACCATATGCATATGTGTCCCGTCCTTCAGGTGGACGCTGGATATGGGCACATCCAGAAAGCAGGATGGTCAATGTCACAATACCTGTAAAGATATATCGCATTATCTTTTTCTCTTCTTATGTCTTAATGCAGCTCTTCTTTTTTTCCTTTTATGTGTTTTTATCTTCCTTCTCTTTCTCTTCCTTCCGCAGGGCATATGGCACTCCTTTTTATATAACCTTATTCAATGGGTACTCAACAATCCCCTGAGCCCCTCTTTTTTTAAGTTCAGGTATTAAAAGTTTGGCTGTCTTCTTGTCAATTATGGTTTCCACAGCAACCCATTTCTTATCTGTAAGTGGTGAAACAGTAGGTTTTTTCATTGCCGGCAGTATCTTTAAGACATCCCCAAGTTTTTTTATTTCTACATTCATCTTGAGTCCTACCTTACCTTCTGCCTCAAGAGCCCCTTTCAATAACAATGCAATATTTTCTAATTTCTCCCTCTTCCACTTATTCTGCCAGGAGTTTTTGTTTGCTATGAGTTTTGGTGCGGATTCCATCAATATATCAATTATCTTAAGATTATGAGATAAGAGGGTACTTCCTGTCTCTGTTATCTCAACGATGGCATCTGCTAATGTTCCTGCCTTGATTTCTGTGGCACCATAGGAAAACTCAACCTGTGCACTTACCTTATGTTTTTTCAGATAGTCCTTTGTCAGATTTACAAGTTCTGTTGCTATGAGTTTCCTTTTCAGGTCTTTAGGTCCTTTTATCTTTGAGTTCTGTGGGACTGCAAGGACAATCTTTACCGGCCTGAACCCCTGCTTGGAATACTTGAGTTCACATACCTCAACAACCTTAACCCTGTTTTCTGTTATCCAGTCATTACCCGAGATTCCTGCATCAAAGGCACCCATCTCCACATACTTTGGTATCTCCTGTGCCCTCAAAAGAACACCTTCAATCTCAGGGTCGTCAGTGGTAAAGTAGTAACTCCTGCTGCCTGCATATATCTGAAAGCCCGCATGTTGAAAAAGGGTTATAGTGGATTCCTGTAAAGACCCTTTTGGCAATGCAAGTTTCAACTTATTCATTTTTTTCTTCTCCTTCATTCCAGACACCAATCTTTCTGTACTTCTGGTATCGTAACTCAACGAGTTCTTCAACCTTCATTGTCTTCAGTTCCCTTATATTTTCATCAATGGCATTTGCAGTTAGTTCAAACGCCTTTTGCCAGTCCCTGTGTGCTCCGCCTAATGGTTCAGGGATAATAGTATCTATTATTCCAAGGTCTAACAGTGCCCTCGCAGTGAGTTTAAGTGCCTTTGCTGACTCTTCCACTGCTGACTGGCTTTTCCACAGTATAGAGGCGCATCCCTCAGGAGAAATTACAGAGTATATAGAATACTCCTGCATCAGGATTCTGTCAGCCACACCAATCCCAAGAGCCCCTCCACTGCCTCCTTCTCCTATTATTATACTTATAATCGGTGTATTTAACAGAGCCATCTCAAGGAGGTTTTCTGCAATCACAAGTGCCTGTCCTTCTTCTTCTGCCTTTATATCAGGATTTGCCCCTGGGGTATCTATAAAGGTGATTACAGGGATATGCAACCTTTCCGCTAACTTCATTATCCTCCTTGCCTTCCTGTAGCCAGGAGGATGAGCCATACCGAACTTCCTGTAAAGGTTTTCTTTTGTATCCCTTCCTTTCTGCTGTCCTACAATACCAACAGGTATGCCCCGAAACTTTCCCAATCCCGCCACAATAGAAGTATCATCTTCACTGATTCTATCCCCATGAAGTTCAATAAAGTCCTCAAAGATATTCTCTATATAGTCCAGGGTATGAGGCCTATTAGGGTGTCTTGATACCTGGACAATCTGCCAGTCAGTAATACTGGAAAATATCTCTTTTGTTTTTTCAGCAAGTTGCTGTTTTAAAAGAACAATGTCCTCTGCATTTTCAACAGCGCCGTTTTTCCTCCCTTTCTGTAATACATCTATCTTCTTCTCTATCTCTTCCAGCGGTTTTTCAAAGTCAAGGTATTTTCTTTCCATAATCTCTTCACGGGTTAATTCCCCTCTTATAGAGGGGTGTCTGCGCCAAGCAGACGGGGTGTTATTCCCCTGAAATCCCCCTTTCCCCTCTCCTCCCTCTCCCCTCGGGGGAGAGGATGAAGGTGAGGGGGCAATGTTAGATAATCCGCGGCACCTTAAAAAAACTATCTTCCTTTTCAGGTGCCCCTGATAATATCTCTTCGGTCCCTTTAGAGTGTTGGACCTTATCCTCACGGAAGACATTTACTACAGTAATATCTCCTGTTATTACTCCCTTTTCTCCTTCAACCTTTGAAATCTCGGAGACATATTCTATAATCTTTCCCAGTTCCTC
>Ga0078972_1009104_pt1 | contig 19942 bp, 17 predicted proteins | sample YelNatPaOPGAMG01_FD_67568 | JGI IMG/M metagenome (GOLD analysis project Ga0078972, IMG submission 67568) | Hot spring thermophilic microbial communities from Obsidian Pool, Yellowstone National Park, USA - OP-RAMG-01 (SPADES assembly) (version 2) | ecosystem: Environmental > Aquatic > Thermal...
TTTCTTCGCTTTACTTTACAAGAAAAGAGGGGAAGATTCTTTTTCTTTGTTTTAGTAATATTATTTTTAGCAATTCCCACCCAACCCACCCTAAAGTTATAAGGGAGGCTACGCCTCCCTTAACCCAAATAAATTAAGAAGGAGATTCTTCACTCCGTTCAGAATAACAAGAGAAAAGGTCAGAATGACAGGGGGAAGAGACAGAATGACGGAGGAAGGGGCAGAATAACTAGGGGGGTATTCGTTTAGGAATAATCATAATCAGATTTTGGAACAACCTTAATGATAATTTGAATAAGATTGTACTTTACAATCAGAATTAAAAGTTGGAGGGATTTATGGTAGAGATAAAATTATGCAACAATGTCAACCAATTTATAAAGGTCGCTTTCCTTACACAAGGTAATGATCCTAACTGGGTACCACCAATACTGATGGATATTAAGAAAAAACTAGATAGAAAAAAGTCATCATTTCTAAAACACAACGAGGCAGAGTTTTTTATTGCCTATAAAGATGGGAAACCTGCCGGTAGAATTGCCGCAATAAAAAATAACATTCATAATCAGAGGTACAACAAGACTGATGGGTTTTTTGGTTTTTTTGAGAGTATTAACGATCAAGAAGTCGCTAATGCGTTATTTGACAAAGCTGCTGAGTGGTTAAAAAGTAAGGGACTTAACACTATGTACGGACCTACTAATTACTCAACTAATGATGAAGTAGGATTACTTGTTGAGGGGTTTGATACACCACCTTTCATAATGATGCCACATAACCCTGAATACTACAAAGAGTTAATTGAAAATTATGGTTTTAAAAAGGCCAAGGACCTTTACGCATGGGCGTACGATCCTACATTACCCATAAATGAAAGGCTACTGGAACTCACCGATAAAATACTCAAAAGAGGTAAATTTAAAGTTAGATATGTTAATTTGAATGACATGAAAAATGAAGTTGACAAAATAATTGATATATACCACGATAGCTGGTCTGAAAATTATATGTTTATTCCGCTCACTGAGGAAGAAAAGAAAGAAACCGTAGAATTTTTAGCTTCAATTGTATACCCAGAACTAGTCATAATAATAGAGAATGATAAAGGTGAACCAGTAGCATTTTCTGCATCAGTACACAACCTCAATGAAGTGCTCATAAAATACAGAACAAGTAACTTAACACTCCTTAACATCCAACAACTTCTCGCATTGGCATATAGGCTTTATATCAAACCTAAGAACAAATTTAACGGTGCTAGACTTTTGCTTGCAGGTGTCAAAAAATCCTATAGAAAGTTAGGGCTTGATTTGATCTTATATGTCAAATCCCACCAAAATGGTGCCAGGTTAGGCTACAAGTATGGAGAAACATCATGGACATTGGAGGATAACATCCCAATAAATGAGGGCATAAAGAAAATGGGCGGTAGGGTTTATAAAATCTACAGAATTTACTTTAAAGAGATATAAAAAGAACCAACAAAATGGTAAGGCAAAACCTTTGATTGTTTCCTTGCAATTCATAAATAGAAAAAAGTCGGAAATATCATAAAAAATCTTTTTATATGAAAAAAAATACTATCATATCGCTTGTAGTTGTTGCTTCATTGATTTTGATTACAGCGATAGTACTGATCTTCAGACTTCCCGTTGGTAGTACCACCGTTTCTTACATAAACGAAAAACTGGTAAAACTTGTAGGAATAGGAGTAAATATAAAAAATGTTACCACTGGTCCTTTAGGCACAAAGATAGAGGAAATTTCTTATATTCCTGACTTTTACGCGAAGGATGTAAGTGTAGATTACGATGAACTCGTATCCTTCTTTGAAGGTAAAACGAACTCCACAACATTTTTTGTATCATCAAACAGCTTCGATTTCTCTTCCTTCTCAAAAGTTATCTCCGTTTTGGGGATTGAAGAAAACATTAGAATTGAAGTAGCGACAAATTTATTACCTTTCTACATCAACAAAGTAAGTAACAAAATAAGTAATCTCATAGTTAGGTATGAAAAGGACAAAAGCATTTTATTAAAAGACCCTGAGAAGTTTACAATGTACTGGCTAGACGCAAGTTATGAGATTAGCAAGATGTCATTAGGACTCAACAGGGAAGTAAACGAAAGAAAACAAAAAATATACAAAATCCTAAAGGATTTTGAAAATGAAGTACCAAAAGAATACTTTGAACTTGTAAGTAAAGGTAAAGCAAAACACCCCTCTTATGTATTTGCTAAAATGTTTGACCAAAAATTGGCAGAAATTAGGAATAACATAACAAACTATGAGAAAAAAATAGATAGCATTTCATCAAAGATCTCACTCCTCAACGAAGGTTACAAGATGGCATGGGACGAAAGAACTAAAATGATAAAACAAGATCCAGAATCTTACTTCAAAAGGTACATTTCCCTATTTCCCTACTACCTCGCAAGGGAGTTGGCAAATTACAAATTCATAAATCTACCTGATAGATTAAACATGAAAAGTGTAAAATACACATTCACAAAAGAAAACGAAGGTACAGAAGTTGAGATAGAGGGGTACATGTTCGACGGCAGAAAGGTCATTTCTAAGTTTTTCGTAACAAATCAAATCAACACATGGAATGGTATAATAAAAATCACAAGAAGTGACAAAGACACTACAACCATTAAGAATGGGAAAGTTGAGGATCTCCTTTGTAATTTCTCTTTTACACCTGTTTCTTCTTTAAGTGGTGAACTTAACATACAAGTGATTCCAGAAACCAATAAATACGAACTTCTTTACAATACCCTAACAAACACTTTAGTAATTGATGAAGTACTAAATAATATGACAAAAGTGGAAAACTTGCTTAACATAATTCTAGGCACAGAAGTAGATAATTTACTTAGGAGTTACAAAGAACAGTACAAAAGATACAATGATGGTATATTAAAAGATGTTGATAAGGTTGTTTTAGATTTTAAGAAATATGTTGAGAAATCAAAAAGCGAACTCTTAAAGTAAGCAAACCAAAACGGATAGAGATACAAAAGAGAAAAGAAAAATGGAAAAGGTGCCTCACGGCACCTTTCAAACTACTCATTCAATATAACAACAGAGTTATAGCCACCAAATCCATCATTTTCCTTGAGAGGGTTAGCCTGATCCTCAGACCAGACAACACCGCCATCTATAACATACTTATATTGCCACCTACCAGGCTTTATTTTCCACTCAACTGTCCAATACCCTGTCTTTGGATCCCTTGTCATAGGTATAGGAACATTATCAGTACCGGGAGTACCCTGAGAAGGTGGAGCAGTCCAGTTGTTGAACTGTCCAGCAAGGTGAACAGTAGTAGCAGAAGGTCTATCAAAAGTAAATCTAACTATAAGTTTTCCAGTTTCTGTATCTTTACCAACAACTTCATAAGGTATGTATCTATCTTTTAGCACATCCCACATCAAACATGAGCTAAACACAAAAGTCGCAAAAGCAAGTAACACTACCAAACTTAAAACTTTCTTCATACTCTCCTCCACATTAAAATTAAACTAAAATTTTGTTTTGAAGTCAACATACACCCTAGGCAAGTTTTGAGCAACATACTCAGATCTTATTCCTTCATATATACTATTTACTTGATAGAATGATCTACTCATAGCATCAAAGGTTAATCCATAGTCAAGATCCAACAAACTACCAAATATTGGATACCCATAACCAATTTCAAAAGAAGTGGTATCGTTAAGATTATAAACCACACTAGCTATAGGACTAAAGTAAGAAAGTGACAAATCTTTAGTCCATTGATACACATTGTAAAGGAAATAGCTACTTCTTAGATTATCACTCCAAGACATATACCTTACTCCACCTCTAATAGATAATCCCTCTAATCCTAACATATCAAATTTAACATCAATAATAGACCTAACTTCCATTTTGGTTATATTGAAGTTCTTCTTAATAAAAGTATACTCTTGAGGTGTAAAACTATACTGTTCGAATGAACCTATAGCATAAATACCCAATAAATCAAATAAATCAACTAACCCAATGCCACCCTTTACTCCTAAGCCAGATGCAAAAGTCTCCAACCCCTGACTAGCTATATCAGAAGATTCATAAGTCTCAGATAAATTAGCAAGAATATTCATGAAATTCTCACTAACCCACGCTCCCTCAGCCAACAACTTTACTTCACCACCAAAATCTAAACTATAATCTCCAAAGAGTTTACCATTAACAGCAATCCTACTAGAAGGAACAGAAGCATTTGTATTTGTATATGTAGTTAAACTAATATATTCCCCTCTAACATCAAACAAAATACCAGGTATGGAAGAAGAAAATAATCCACCAGAAGCTCTAAATCCATTACCTGTCACATCTTTAGCATAAGTATAATTCGTAGAATTAAACAACTCTCCTTGATTTATCATAGAAAATTTTCCATACAAAGAAAACATTTCATGATCTATCTGTAAGTAACCTCCATAATTAGCCAAAGACCTAACTCCCCATGTCAAAGGCATGTTCGGAACTATACCACCAACTCTGTACACATTCAAAAAGTCAACATAATCAACCATGCTGTTATTGTTAAAAGAATAAACATCTCCCACGATACCTAAACTAACATCTACCCCATCAAAAGAAGCTATCAAAATTTTACCATTCAAGGCACCTGCAAGATTCAAATTACCTCCACTACCATCTATAGAATAAGCACCCAAAAACACTTGCCAAAGGTATGTTTTTGCTCTCTGCTCTGCATAAAATCCACCCATATCTCTACCTACTAGAGAAAGATTAGTAGTATCCTCCCCCATTCCAGGCATACTAACAACAGTCCCATCCATAAACTCAACAGGTCTGATTATATAAGGTATACCACCAGCTCTAGCAGTAGATGTAGTATCAACATAGAAACCCGTATTATCAACCTTGCTATTCAAAACATTGTTACCACCCATTATAGAAGAAGCAACAACCCATGAATTAAGATGTCCTATACTGTTCTCAGGATCATCAAATTTTGCCACCCTATATCTATAAAATGGTATAATCTTCAACTTACTAGCCTTATGGAAGTAATTTATCATGAAACTATCAATAGCCATGTGTTTAAACTTCGTAGTTGGCTGAATTATTATGTTCGCCATTCCATAAACATCACTCGTAAGTTCAAGTCTAGGTGATAGATTAAGTATAAATTCAGCATTATCCAAACCAAAATATGGATCCCCAGGCTTATTATTGTAAACATAATTAGAAGACATGTACTTAAAGTCACCTATGGTAATGAAATCACCACTAAACTTAACAGCAGCAAAAGAGAAACTAACAAAACCCAAAATTATCAAAATACCTAAAACTACCTTCTTCATAAATACCCCCCTTAATACTTAATGTAAAGATCAAACCTTATAGTAGGCTCAGTCGCTAATTTATATTCTCCTAAATTAATAATCTTACCATCAGGAAAAACAACATAACCCATATTGTCAGAAGTAACTAAACCAGTACTCCAGTTTATAAGGCCATTGTACATTATAATAGTTGATTCAAGGCCTCTACCCAAATCAACATCCCTAGCACTCGTAGCACCATACCAACCATAAGAAATCACAATGTAAGAATCAACTTTAGGTATAGTATACCAAACACCTACATAAGGTGTAAGAGTAGTGCTCTCTCCAACATTACCAACATTCACATAACCAGTCTGAACAACTCCCCTGCCTCCAACTTTAATCCACAAATCATTACCCAACTCCTTACTCTTTATCAAAGGAGCAATATTATATCCAATGTACAACCTAACATCACCAAATGTGAAATTAGTAACTAAATAATCACTCCAAGAAATGTTATTGTAATTAACATAACCTAGTAGATCAATAGAAATATTACCCATATTATAACCAACATTACCAACACCAACAACCGAAGTGTTGTCTAATTCGATAGAAGTTACTTTTGTATCCCTTAAACCCGCTTTAAACAAAACTTTAAGTTCGTCATTATCAGTCACCAAAGGAACATAATAATCTAAAAATCCCTTGACATCACCACCTAACATTGAAATATTTATTTCATTATCAGGCATAACCATAACACCACTAACTTCGTACTTAGAACCTTCAATTCCCTTAAAGACAACACCACCATTGGCATAAATGCTATTGTATGTAAGATTAGTATTAGCACCAAATTCAACCTGCCTCAATATACCACCCTCAGCATTGAAGTAAAGGAAATTCTCCATATCAAAAGCCAAATACCCACCTACCAAATTGTACGAAACACTAGGAATAACACCATAGCTTATAGGCAAATATGAAAAAACATTATACGAAACACCTGCGTTAGTATTACTACAATAGAATCCTACAGGAATGCCTAGCCTATAATCACTTTCCTTAACATAGGGAAGATAAGTATTACTAGTAGATTCCTTGTAGACGGCACCAAAAAATACATCACCAATTCCTATATTTCCAGCACCTCCTATCTTAACGCCACCATAATTACCAGTAGGTAAAGATACAATAAAATTACCTAAAAAATTATCTAAAGCACCAATGCTATCATATATATTTCTAGCAAAATATCCTTCAACATCAATAAGTCCATCGTAATAACTTCCATAAATACCATAATAATCTTTACCAGATTTAATAAGATTCGTGGTGTCCTCATTAGCAGTAGTGAATATCTCTACAGAACCATCAAGGAATTCAACAGGATAAACGAAATAAGGCATAAACCAATGACCTTTAGAGAATGTTGAAGAGAATAAATTAAGCGAAGGCATAAAATTAAAGAACATATCAGACGGTACATTCCTCATCCTAATGACTCTACTTTTGAAAAATCCTTCAACCGTAAGGGTATCATTCATATAACCTATATGCCCATCGTTTATATCAAGCATCGTGTAACCGTTGATGAAACTATTAGCATAAAGCTCAGCACCACCAAACAAGCCTTCTTGCTTAACATCTAAACCAAAGATGAATGATAATCTTGTATCTCTTAGGTATATTCTATTATCGCCATACTGATACCCATATTGATAAGGTCCAAAGTGTTCCATCAAATAAAGATCATTAACATTCTGGAAAAGAGAAGTAGAAAAATATGCATCAATGTAAGGTTTAACAGCAGCAAACGAAAAAGTACCAACAACCAAAACAAAAATCAAAACTAACAATTTCCTCATACACACCCCCCTTTAAAAGTACATTTCTGCTTCTATATTTATAAGATTCTGAGTTTCTGCACCATTAACAAAATCAAAATCACCAATACCTTTATCCATATCACCACCATTACCATACCTCAGCACCACCCTGGTATTAGCAGCAGGATACACTTGAAGCTCTCCATAGAAAGAAGCCCATGAAAGATTTCCACTCTTCGACACTCTCTCATAATACCCTCTCATAACCCCTAACCTTGTGTAAAACTTTAGCCAAGAGGTAATATTAACAGTAGACTCAATACCAAACCCCATAAACAACTTTTCAGGTTCTTGCAAGTTAAAAATCTTAGCCATTGGCTTGAGTTTAGCAAATTCATTCTCAAAGTCAAGAGCAAAAGAAAGATGTCTAAACCAATTAGTAGGACCTGTTTGTAATAAGTAATCTCTACCAAAATACTGCTCAAAGGTAATTATGCTCTTAACACCACCTTTGAAAACGGCATAAAGCTCACTTATCCATTCAAGATAATGAGCGGGATTCTTTGATACCATCTTTTCCTGTAACAAAAACTGCCATATATTGTAGTCATTGTGTTCTACTCCATCGTTATCAACCCAAGTAGGGAAATCATACTTATGAGAGTATTTCATATAAGACTTTAAATTAACAAACTTTACAGGGAAAGCGTAAGAAAGCTGTACAAATTGCTCAAAGTAATCTTTTTGACTGCCACTAGCAGGGTCAGCAGAACCACCAAGGTATTGAGAGAAATTTGTTTGCAAACTAACAACAGAATAAGTAATTTCTATACCACCGATAGTTTTAGGCTGATCATAAGCAATTTTACCACTGAATTTATAAACAAGTGAATCAACATCACCAAAAACAAATCTGTGAAGCATCCAATCATCTTCAGTCCATCCATCAGGTACAACATTAGGAGCACTTTCAGGAGCGAAAGATCTACCTACCTCCCCCATAAGTGAATAAGAAAGACCTGAAACCCACTTCAAACTACCACTATAACTCAAATCCAATCCAAGCACATCGTACTGCCCTTTTTCCCAAGAATTATTGACATAATAATTATAATCATTTGTATTTCTAGGCAACTGATAAAGTTCAAAACCACCAGTAACACCAACACCCAAAGTACCATCTAACAAAGGCTCTTTTATATCATATCTAGAAAACCTAAAAGTCAAAGCAGTTTCATTTTTAGACTCCTGAGCACTTTTTTCTAGTAACTCATTTGCATAATCAATAAGGGTAAATTTGAATTCAAATCCACTACCAAACAAATTAGGTAATCTACCATTAATTCCTCCATTGTTTCCTGTTCCAACACTTGAAGAAAACTGTAATAATGGCTGATACATATTTATTCGCCAATTCTCATTATAGAAAAATACCATTTCACCCCATTTCTGCCAAAACTGGACATGTGAAGCAAAATCATAATTCGCAAGATAAGAAGAATCAGAAGTATAACCACCAGAAACATAACCACCACTAACAGAAGACTTAAATATAGACCAGAAATTTATACCTGGTGCAGCAGCCGCATTAGCCTGTATCTCAAAATTACCATACGGAGAACCAGTATCCGGACTCCAAAGCAATATATTATTCGTAATTTTATTACCATTTATAGATGAACCAACTTTCATGTATGTACCAAACTCCACCCCCGCATATCCAAAGTAAGCAAAAGAAAGAACCAAAATAGCTAAAACAAATATCTTCTTAACCATACACACCCCCCAAACTATTTAAAAATATCAACAAACCCAATTATATCTACTTGGTAATACCATCCTAAAGCATCTCTATTTTGTACACCAAAGTTTATTTCAAAATTAGGTGCCTTAAGTCCTATGCCCATAGTGAGCTTATTATCAATAAGACCAACTCTAGTGAATATAGTATCAGCGTAAGATATTTCAGTACCTACTGATAGAGAAGAAGACGAAGCACTATTCAACCCAAGCGAATAAGCACCAAAAACCTTCATGTAAGGCTTAACAAGGTAAAAACTTGCTCCAAACTTCAAAGCAGAGTAGGCTAAACTACTATTAGCAGTATCACCAAAAAACGAAAAACTAGCAGGCAACAAATTATAGCCAACTATACCCAATGAAAGGGATTTATCTAGCATAACAATTGTAGTACCGAAATCCAAAGAGAAGGAAGATATCGTCTTATTTACAGAATTATCAAGTTCATAACCACTCAAAGATAAATTCAACAGTTTACCATTAATACCAACACTTACAGTGTTGATAAAATCAACATATTCCGAAAGGTCAAAACCTTTACCAACACCTAAAGAAATAATTTCTTCAAGTAACCCTGAAGTAGAACTCAAATCAGCACCTGACCTGGTATATGAAGCACCTACGCTAAGAATATCAAAGATATTAGCACCAACATTAGCATTAATCAAATTCATACCAAAGACACCGAAAGGCTCAGAATAAGAAATAGATGCACTTATCCCCTTGAGGCCCGACAATCCAGAAGGATTGTAAACAATAGCATAGACATCATTGACTTCTGAAACATTAGCCATACCTAGAGAGACATATTTACCACCGACATAAGGAACATCAAAAATAGCACTAGCGCTATAAGAAAAAACAATCAACAACAAACAAAAAACAAAAAATTTCTTCATAAAACACCCCCTTAATAAATAACTGAGACCAACCTAGTACCAATCATATCAAGACCTGAGATATTTCTACCACTAACAACTATTATGTAATTTCCCATGGGTACCTTCTGACCTTTATCATCAGTACCATCCCAAACAAAAGTATATGGGAATTGATAAACTCCAGGTTTTACTACTAAATCAGAAGGAGAAGAAACCATATTAGCACTCAAGTTTATATTTTGTGCTAAATTCCTGACAACATTCCCCTTCATATCTAATATCTTTATAGAACCTTGAATGAAGAAATCTATAGCACTTTCAATACCAATTCTTATAGACAACTTATCACCTTTAGAAGGAGCAAGAACTTTCGGCTTATCGTCTTCATAAGTAGAAGATGTAGATCCAGTTACTTTCATATAAAACTTAGGTGTCTTACTAACTTCAAGTTTAACTCCAGGATAGAAATTAACATAAGCGTTATCCCTAACACTCACTCCGATTATTGGATTAGCATTACCATCAGTAACCCTAATCATTACGAAATTATCTTCTACAGATTTAAAGCTAGGATTGACAGGTGTTGATGAGTCAGGCATATACTCATAGTTATAGTTACCATCAGCAGGCCCAGTCGTAGCTACAGCAACCTTTAACCACATATTAGTAGGATTAACATTTGTAAAGAAGAAACTCCAAGCAATTTTAGCTATGGCAACCCTCTTAAACATATCAGGTTCACTACTACCATTGTACCAAAAATCGAAATAATTTGTATTCATATTAGAAATTATACTGCTTGACGAATCATCATGGCTACTCATATAAAGAGTAGTAGTTCCATCAGGACCAGTATGTGAGTGAATTTGCACTCCACCATCACTAGAACCATAAGCAAAACTAGAAGTATCATCTTTACACCAAAAACCTATATACATATCAGGATCCATATCCTTAAAAAATACTCCCCTTTGCCAAACAACTGGTGGCTTTTCATTAAAACTAGTTCTACCTACTCCAGGCTCTCTATCAAAATATATCATGAGATTATTATGCCTACCTGCAGATTGACCTCTAACAGCAACATACAAAGCATTGGTATCCCATGTAATCCAAAGTTCTGATAGCTCCGCCTTCGTTAAAGTATCAGTATCTCTACCTGGATAAGTTGAATCGTTTGTTGGTTCACATGTATTTTTGTAAGGATTACCAAAGTATGTTAGCATCCTACCGCCATTATTAGTGAGGTCATTTTGATCAACAATAGCACCATAAGGCTTATTCAATGCATTAGTAGGAGAAATAAGAAGTTCATCAGACGCCCACCCCATACTAAAAGGATCCCAACTACCAAGCACCCTAACTGTTATATTCTTATTCGTAGAAGTAACAGAAAAAACATCATAACCAAAGGAGAATAAAAGTAGCATCACTGCCAATAAAATCCCTAACTTACGCATACCACTGCACCCCCTTGCTTTTAATGAATTATTAATAAACAAAATTCATTTGTCAAGAGTTTTTAAAAAATGCACAGGCAATAGCCTGTGTCAGACTATTGCCTGTTTTTATTTCTTCCATAAGAAACTAATTTTAGCAATTCCCCACCCACCCGCCCAATTATGCAAGGGATGCTTCGCATCCCTTAACTCTGTAAGTGATTATTAATTTAAGAGTGTTTTTAACACAGAGTGTTTTTAACACAGAGTGTTTTTAACACAGAGTGTTTTAAACACAAAGTGTTTTAAGCACATTTTTATTCAATATTCTTGAGAGTGAAGAGAGGCAAAGCCTCTTGGAGGCGGAGCCTCTCTTCAACCAACTAGGGTGGGTGGGCGGGACCACTAAAAGGTGCTTATAGCACGCGGTGCTTATAGCACACTTTCAATTAAGTGATTAGATCACCACGTGCTTGAAGCACAGGTGCTATTAACACAAGTACTATATAGAATAAGATTTTTTAACAGAATTAGAGTTTTTAAAAAATGCAAAAAATCTTTGATTTTTAAAATCTTTGATTTTAATTTTTTGTTTGTATATACTTAACTTTGTGGAGGAAGTTATGATAGTAACGGTAGTTAATGTTTGGGTAAAACCTGAATTTAGGGATGAGTTTATAAAAATTACCGTTGAAAATCACAAAAACTCAATCAAGGAACCAGGAAACTTGAGATTTGATTTCTTACAGAGTAAGGATGACCCTAATTACTTTGTACTTTATGAAGTCTATGACTCAGAAGAATCGGCAAAAGCTCATAAGGACACCTCTCACTATAAGAAATGGAGAGAAACAGTTGAAAGTTACATGGCTAAACCGAGGCAAGGTGTATCATTTAATGTTATTGAACCTAGGGATTTAAAACTATGGAAAACATCATAAATTTTGATGTTTCATTCAATAGAAAACTGATCTTCGGAAAGAATGAATTATGGCAAATCCCCAAAATACTTAGAGAATATGGAAAAAATTTTCTTTTCATTTTATCAAAATCTTTTAGTTTATCTGATCTGTGGAAAAGTTTGGAATCAGAACTAATTGAAGAATTCTTAATTTATACTGAATCGGTCACAGGTGAACCAACTGTTGATTTGATTGATAAACTGGTGAGAAAATACATTAATCTTCCGGTGGATGCCATAGTTAGTATAGGCGGCGGAAGCGCTATAGACACAGGTAAATCTCTCTCTTCCCTTCTCATAGACGGAGGTAGTGTAAAAGAGTACCTAGAAGGTATTGGAAACAAAAAATTAAGCGGTAAAAAAACAAAATTTATAGCCATCCCAACCACGGCAGGTACAGGAAGTGAGGCAACAAAAAACGCTGTAATATCTGAAATTGGCAAAAATGGGTTCAAAAAATCCATTAGACATGAAAATCTAATCCCAGATGTTGCTATACTTGATCCCTACTTGCTTAAATCTCTACCTAAACATGTACGAATACCTTCGGGATTTGATGCTCTCTCACAACTTATAGAATCTTATACATCATTAAAATCCAATGTAATTACAGATACTCTCTGCGAAAAGGCTTTCTTGATGATTGGCACTTCGCTTGAGAAATTTTTATTTAATGATTCAGACGAAGATAGCGATTTGGTAAATCTCTCCTTGAGCGCTTACATTTCAGGTCTAGCACTTGCTAATGCCGGATTGGGAGCAGTACACGGATTTGCTTCTGTCATAGGCGGATATTTTTCTATACCCCACGGTGTAATATGCGCAAACTTGCTTTACCCTACAACTATAAAGAATATAGAGATTCTTAAAAAAGGCAATGATGCCTTTTTTAAAAAGTTTGCTAGAATTGGTAACCTTCTTTATGGAGATACAATAGAAAACACCAATGAGGGAATAGACAGACTCAAAGAATTTTTGGAGAAAAACCTATCAAAAGCCAATTTAAAGAAATTATCCTCATACGGTGTTACTCGTGATGATATACCTAGAATAATTGAAAAAACATCAATTAAGGAAAACCCCGCAAAACTCCAAAAAGAAGATCTCGAAGAAATTTTAGAAATGAGTTTGTAATATCTTGAAGTCTCACTGATTTGATACAACACCATTAGTTATATTACTCATTGGACTAAATATACCCTTTGAAGAAGAGTAAGCAGCAACGGCAAAGTAGTACTGAAAGTTAAGGAATAATTTATTACCTATATCATCAACAGTGGTGTTAATCGGTAACATAACAGTATACTTTGTGGGCTCATTGGCAGGTAAAAAAGAGAAAGTCGGAAGTGAACCAGAAGGACTCAATATCTTTGGCTTTTCAATAGGAGATTTAGATGGATCTGATATTTCTTGATAGTTACCACTCACAAAGACAACATACCCTGAAAAATAATCTTCATTGTTGTACCCCCACCACTCAAGAACAAAAGAATCGTTAGACGAATAAACAACCAATCCCATAGGTGTTCTAAGCTTAGAAGTAACCTCCGGAAGGTCTATTCCACAAGATGACAGAAACAAAACAGAAAACAAAACAAAGATACAGATAAAAAACCTTACCGACTCCATATCTGAATAATACCACAGAGGTGATAATTCATTCAAGTAATTCTTGTAATCATCTTATGATTATGTATAGCAGAACTCCCAAACTCCCCAACATCACCCCATCAAATATATCAAAAACCCCACCTAATGCCTTGAATATGTTGCTAGAATCTTTCACATCAAAATACCTCTTTATGAGTGATTCTATTATATCTCCAAAGAAATCAAACACAAACATTATCAACGAAAGTATTACCACTGAAGCATAATTCTCTAAAAAAATACGGCTTTGGTAACCTATTAAATCAAGGATGCCTTTAAATGCTATCCCTGCAAAAATAGCAAAAATTAAGCTGCCCACCGTTCCCTCAACCGTTTTCTTAGGACTTGCCATAAAAGAAAGTTTTATTTTACCAAAGTACTTCCCCCCTATTAATCCACCTAACTCACTTATCCATCCAACCGCAAGCAAGAATGCTACAAAGTATGTTTTGTTGTAAATGTCAAAGAACTTTATAGCCATCATTACACCTAGCGTCAATCCCACATACAAACTCAAATTCGTAAATAAAGTATCCACAACTAGATAGTTGTGTTTTGTTGTTTTTAATGCTGAGATGGAAAGATTAAAAACCAAAACAAAAACATAACTTAACATTACTATATATGAAACTGTTGAGAGATCCTTTAGAATTTTATCAACACCTCCATTGTCCTCTAGAACCAAAGAAATTAGAGAAGTTACAGTGATTGCCAAAACAAGGAAGAGAAACTTCTTTATTTTAGGTATTGCTACACCGAACTTGCTTTCGTACATCCTGAATGTTTCAAAAACTATTGTAGATGCTAAAGTTAAAATGAATGTAAAGATATAAACAGAAAACAATGTGTTTTCAATATTTACTAAAGCAAATACCAACACAAAAGGAGAGATAAGAGCAGAGTACAAAATTCTTTCTTTTAATTCATCTTGTATCATTTTACCACCTTTAGAAAGTTATAGGGAATTTTATAAAATTAGCGAAATTAAAAACAAACTTATCATAAGTGGTTTTACCACAAGTGGTTTTACCACAAGTGGTTTTTACCACAAGTGGTATAAACATAAAGTTTATTTTTAAAATTGTCATGGAGGTTTTTATGGAGGAATTGAAAGAAGAGTTACAAGATGTAGATGTTGATGTTAATGAAATTCAAAAGTTATTACCTCATAGGTACCCTTTTTTATTAGTGGACAGGATTCAAAAAATGAGCAAAACTAAAGCGATAGGTTATAAGAATGTAACAATAAACGAGTGGTTCTTTCAGGGGCACTTCCCCAATTATCCAATAATGCCAGGAGTATTAATAGTGGAAGGAATGGCTCAATGTGCTGGTGTCTTGGCTTTGAAATCAATAGGTTTTGACCCGAATAGTTCAAAAAAACCAATAATATTATTCGCTTCTATTGACAATGTAAAATTTAAGAATCCCGTATTTCCCGGTGACAAACTAGTATATGAGGTTGAAGTAGTCAAATTAAGTGGGAAATTTGGCAAATTCAAAGGTGTAGCAAAAGTAAGCGATAAGGTTTGTGCAGAAGCCGAAATGATGGCAGCAATTCAAACGGAGTAGTCTATGCCAAAAGTACATCCAACAGCAATAATAGAAGGTAATGTGTCAATAGGCTCAGATGTTGAAATAGGACCTTATGTAGTAATCAAGGGAAATGTGACAATATGTGAAGGGACGACAATTGAAACAGGTACATGCCTATACGGAAATGTTGTGATAGGAGAATCAAACAAAATAGGACCATACGCAGTAATTGGATCAGATCCACAGGATCTGAAGTACAAAGGTGAAGAAGTTGGATTCATAAGAATCGGGAATGGTAACATGATAAGAGAATTTGTAACAATACACAAACCGACATCAAAAGAAAGCGAAACAGTAATAGGCAATAATTGTCTACTAATGGTAGGATCACATGTAGCGCACGATGCAAGGGTAGGTAACGAAGTAGTACTAGTAAACAACGCTTTACTAGCAGGCTTCTCAATAGTAGAAGATGGTGCTTTTGTTTCGGCTTTAATTGGGCTTCACCAGCACACAAGAATAGGCAAATATGTAATGATTGGAGCACTATCAAAAATAACTCAAGATATACCACCTTTCACAATGGCTATAGGAGTACCTGCTGAAGTTGTAGGTATAAACTCTTTGGGATTGAGAAGAAGAGGATTCACAGTAGAACAGAGAAGCAGAATAAAAGAATGCTACAAGATAATATACAAATCAGAATACACAATAAGGCAGGCAGCAGAAAAAATACTAGAGATTTTCCCCGACGACGAGATAATAAAATACATATCTGATTTCATCCTCTCATCAAAGAGAGGAATAGTAAAGGGATTAAGAAGAGAAGAAGAAAATATTGAGATGTAAAACTAACTACTTCATAATAACTGAAGAGCAATATGTCATCAAAAAAGATATTAGTTCTAAGCGATTCTCATGGGCATCTTGGTTTTATAGCAGACATACTAAAGATTGAACTTGACAATGTTGATATGGTGGTGCATCTTGGTGATGCATGGTTTGATATGAAGCCATTCATACGCCAAATAAAAGAGAAACAAAAAGAGATAATGATGATTAGAGGCAATATTGACGAGATGAGAGGGGATCCCAATACGCCATTTATACCTGAAGTAGAAAACATAGAAATTAATCAAAAGAAAATAATGCTAACACATGGACATTTATTTGAAGTACACAATAACATTGAAAAACTTAAATTTGCAGCGTTCTCCAATGGCTCAAAAATCGTACTATTTGGACACACTCACCAACCTATGGCAAAGGAAATGAATGGAATATTATTCTTCAACCCGGGTGCAGTAGAAGATGGCATATACGCCATAATTTCAGTAGGAGAATCAACAAGCTATAAGCACTTTAAACTCAAAAATCTTATATGAAGGTATAACATTAGGAAGGACAATCTCTCTTCCTTAATAAAGGTAACTTCTTCAGCACTTTAATTAGTTGAAAAACAATCTACTTTAGTTATACCATTCTTTATCGTGAATTACATTCATTTACCTCAATTCAATAGATTTATATTCAGTATCAACCTTTTCAGAGTTCCAATTAATGCAACATGGTATGGTCTAATGTATGCTCTAGGTTTTTTGATTGGCTATCTAATTTTGGTCCTTTGGTCAAAAATGAAAAAAATAAGTCTCACTTACGATGATATTTTTGATCTTATTATTTATGTCTTCTTTGGTGTAATACTCGGGGGTAGATTAGGGTATGTCCTATTTTATAATCTTCCTTACTATTTAGAAAATCCTTCGAAAATTTTTGCTGTTTGGGAAGGGGGGATGTCCTTCCATGGAGGACTTATTGGTGTTATCATTGCTGTTTGGATTTATTCTTTAGTTAAGAAATTTAATTTGTTTGATGTTCTTGATGTAATCTCTATACTTGTACCTATAGGACTAGGGCTCGGTAGGATTGGTAATTTTATAAACCAAGAACTATATGGTAGAGCGGCTTATGGTGTGCCTTGGGCTATGATTTTCCCTACTGATCCGCAAAAATTGCCTAGACACCCGTCTCAACTTTATGAATTTTTTCTTGAAGGTATTTGCCTCTTCACCATAATGTGGCTAACAAAGGATAAGAAACTACCTGTTGGTATCAGATCATCAATATTTGGTATAGGTTATGCTTCGTTTAGAATTATTGCCGAATTCTTTAGAGAACCTGATCCTCAGATAGGGTACATCTTAGGATTCATCACAATGGGACAAATTTTGAGCTTGTTACTCTTACTTACTGCAATTGGTCTACTTCTCCTTTTCAAAAAATTGAATATTGAATCAAAAGTCTTCATTTATGAAATACAAACTTCTTCCCATAGGAAAGTTAAATAGAAAATTTTTAAATTTTTTCAAAAACATCTCTCTACTCTTCCTAGTTGGCTATGTATTCTTATTAATTTTTTTAGAGATCTTCCTCAAACCTTCTAATTCAGCATACTTCTTGGCCAGATTTGGCGAAAATGCATATTTACTACTACTTATTGTGATCTTCTTTATGGCCATCGTAAGTTATGTGGAGTACCTTTCGTTTCGTGATAGGTTTCTTTTTAGACAATTCGTTATTGGTATTATTTTATCTTTTGCTTTGGTATTCGGTTTTTTTACTTTTTCTAATTCCACCCCCAAAGGCTATGATGACTTGCTTCTTTTGGTTATTTTACCTACTTTCTTGATTAGCGCTATTGTTATTTTTGCCTATATTGACTTAAACAAAGTTTTCACCCTGGATCCTGTCACAGTTTTTGTGTTTTCAGTGTTGATAGTAATTGTCATTTCGACTGGTCTTTTATCACTACCCATTTCTTCATCTTCTTCAGAGCCTATACCTGTGATAGATGCGTTTTTCGTTACTGTTTCTGCCGTTTCTTGTACTGGACTCACTACGATAGATGTAGGCAAAGACTTGTCCTTGTTTGGACAAATCGTTCTTATTACCACCGTTGAAATAGGTGGATTACTCATAATATTCATTTCTATTTCAGGTATACTTTATGGCTTGGCTACAAGGAATGTACTAGTTAGAATGAGAGTTGCATCAAGTATACAAGATGTTGAAAGTTTAAGAATGATTGAAAGGTCAATGAGTAGAGCTATTAAAGTGATTCTTATTTCCCAACTCATCGGTGCAATTCTCATTTTCCCTTCTGTATACACTAGGGAGAATGATATTTTTAGAGCTGTCTTTAGTTCTATATTCCATTCTATAGCTGGTTTAAATAATGCCGGTTTCTCACTTTATAGTGACAACTTAATAGGATTTAAAAATGATGTTATCTTTCTAACAGTCATTTCAACTTTAATGATGATAGGAAATACTGGTGTGATTGTGATTGATGAGGTTATTGAATACCTCAAAAACTTGCTTAAGAGGTTATACAACCTTATTTTCCTAAGGCGGTCATCAGGAGAACGTTTTAGATTTTCAGTACATTCTAAATTAACATTGGTTTTTCATCTGTCGTTGGTTGTTCTCGGTGCCTTTCTTCTTCTTGCTTTTGAGAGTGATAACATCTTCAAAGATGTTAAAAAACCTATTATAAATGCCTTGTTTAATAGTATTTCTTTTAGAACTACAGGCTACAATACGGTAGACTTTACCAATGCAAAAGAAATTACATACTTTATATTTTCTATTTTCATGTTTATAGGTGGTGGATCAGTTTCAATTGCTGGTGGTATAAAGGTTTCTACATTTGCTGTTCTCTTTCTTTTTATGGTTGCTTTCTTTAGATCCCAAAATTCTGCTCAATTCTCAATGAGAAGTATACCCGTTGATGTTTTAATTAAGTCGGTATATACTTTCTTCTCGACATTTCTGTTTTTAATTCTCATGCTTCTATTGCTAGATTCATCTCTTAATAGCAAATGGACTGCCTCTAAAGAGATTTTTGAACTTACTTCTGCCTTTGGTACTGTTGGTATGACTTCAGGTTTAACATCAAAGAGCCTATCGGCTCTTTCTAAAATAATAATTATAATTACCATGTTTGTTGGTAAAATCGGACTACTTAGTTTAGTTTCAATTTTATCTAGTAGAGTTAATAGAGTTTATCAATATAACTATCCTGAAAGTAAGGTTATTGTAGGATAGACAAATTACAATATAGGAGAAATTGATTTTGTTGAAAAACAGGCAATAGCCTGTTTCAGATTAAACCTGCTTTTTCTTTCTTTTTCTTTATTTAAGAAAGTTTTTTAAGTACATTACTTTAAGTAGCCCCACCCGCCCACCCTATTTTATGAAGAGGGGTTTCACCCCTCTTCGCTTCCTAGAATATTTGAATAAAGAAATGCTATTAAGCACACCACCCATTTTTATCGTAGAAAGGTTTCACCTCTCTACACTTTCAAAAGAGTTTGTCAAAAAAGTGTGTTCAAGAATTCAGTGTTAAAAACACCAAGTGTTAAAAACACCAAGTGTTAAAAACACCAAGTGTTTTAATGCACATTACCTTAAGGAATTCCCCACCCTCCCACCCATTTTTAATGTTGG
>Ga0078972_1009106_pt1 | contig 19941 bp, 21 predicted proteins | sample YelNatPaOPGAMG01_FD_67568 | JGI IMG/M metagenome (GOLD analysis project Ga0078972, IMG submission 67568) | Hot spring thermophilic microbial communities from Obsidian Pool, Yellowstone National Park, USA - OP-RAMG-01 (SPADES assembly) (version 2) | ecosystem: Environmental > Aquatic > Thermal...
CCATTTTGAATTTATATTTCATAATCTAACCACCCCCGGTATTCATTATAATACCAGTTGGGTTAGATTTCAAATGACTTGACGTTATCCGCTTCGGTTAGATTTTACATGATTTGATTCGTGAACTTGACAAAAAAAAATTAACCTTGTATAATAAATAACCTTTCATTTTCAGGAATATCAAATGACAATAACTCTAAAAGAAATAAAAGAAAAAAAGAAAGTCCAGATGAGTTTTCTTGACGATTCAATAAAAGAATTAATCAAGGATTGCAAATTCAATGAACCTGTTGAGATTAAATGTACTTTTATTCTAAAACCAGACAAAGTCACATTAAACATTGAAATATCAGGATTGTTATCAGCAAACTGCGATAGATGTTTAGAAAATTTTACCAGAACCATAAAAATTACTGAAAAAAGAGATATAAAATTTGACGAGTTTGGCGAAGAATTCAATATATCCGAAGAAGCATTTCAGGACATTTTGCTTTCTTTACCTATGAAATTTCTTTGTTCTGAGGACTGCAAAGGTCTTTGCCCAATTTGTGGACAAAACTTAAACTTTGGAAAATGCAATTGCGAAATTAAAAACTCTCAAGAAAAGGAGATATAAAAATGCCTTGTCCAAAAAGAAAGCATACAAGGATGCGCAAAGGTCTCAGGAGAACCCACTGGAAATTATCGTCTTCTAATTTTAGTAAATGTCCACAGTGCGGTGAACCTAAATTACCGCATCGGGTCTGCCCAAATTGCGGTTTTTATAACGGCGAACTTGTTGTAGTCAAAAAAGAAAAAACAAAGAAAAAAGAAACAGAATAAACTATGAGTAATTTTAATATTCCTATTATAGCTCTTGATGCAATGGGTGGCGATAGAGGGATATTCCCGAATATTGAAGCAGCAGTAAACTCTATAAATGAAACTAATGTCAAGATAATTCTGGTTGGCGATGAAAAACTAATAAATACTGAACTCAAAAAATACAAAATAAAAAAGCCCGAAAATCTGACTATTTATCACACCACTGAAACAATTAGTATGGAAGATGCCCCAGCCACATCAATAAGGCAAAAAAAGGATTCCTCAATCGTTGTTGGCACAAAACTTGTCGCCGAAAAAAAAGCAAACGCCTTTGTTTCTGCTGGAAATTCAGGAGCGGTTATGGCTTCTGCCTTAATGAACATAAAGCGACTTCCTAATATTCTAAGGCCAGCAATAGCAACAATTCTGCCGACTCTAAAAAATTTCTGTGTTGTATTGGATGTCGGAGCAAATGTTGACTGTAAACCAAAATATTTATTACAATTTGCAATTATGGGAAACGAATATGTAAAAGAAATATACGGAATATCTAAGCCAAGAATTGGCCTGCTTTCTATAGGGAAAGAAAAATCAAAAGGAAATGAACTAACACTTCAGGCGTACGAACTGATTGAAAAATCAGGACTTAATTTTATAGGCAACATTGAAGGCAATGATATCCCTCAGGGCAATGTTGATGTTGTTGTATGTGACGGCTTTGTAGGTAATATAATTCTTAAATTTGGAGAAGGTGTTGCAGAAATGCTTTTTAATTTAATAAAATTACAATTAAAAAAACACCCGCTTGCTTTCGCATCAATACCATTTTTATGGGGAGCGTTAAAAGATCTGTTAAAAAGAGTTGACTATTCTGAGTATGGCGGTGCTCCTCTGTTAGGAATCGATGGAACCTGTATTATATGTCATGGAATATCTAATTCAAAAGCAATTTTCAATGCAATAAAAGTTGCAGTTGATTCAGTAAGAAAAAATATAAATGAGAAAATATCTGAAGAGATGAAAAAATATACTGTAACTGAAAGCGAAAACTAAATATTATGAATAAAAAATTTGGAGTAGAAATTATTGGTGTTGGTTCTTATTTGCCGGATAAAATCCTAACAAATGCTGACCTTGAAAAAATGGTTGATACTTCAGATGAATGGATAACAACAAGGACAGGTATAAAGGAAAGAAGAATTGCTGACAAAGATTCTGCTACTTCTGATCTAGCAGCAAATGCTGCAAAAAAGGCAATAGAAAATGCAGGAATAAAACCAGAAGATATTGACCTGATAATTGTTGCAACAATTACACCTGATTTGCAATTTCCTTCTACTGCATGTTTTGTTCAGAAAAAAGTTGGTATAAAAAAAGCAGGATGTTTTGATATTTCTGCTGCATGCTCTGGTTTTATTTATGGACTTGGATGTGCAAAAAGTATGCTTGAATCAGGCGATTTTTCTATGTGTCTGCTCATAGGTGCGGAAACACTTTCAAGGGTTACAAACTGGAAAGATCGTTCAACCTGTGTTCTTTTTGGAGATGGTGCAGGTGCAATGATTTTGAAAAGAACAGACAAAGAAAATAACATTCTATCTATATATCTTGATTCTGACGGAACTTACACTGATATTCTTATGATACCTGCTGGAGGTTCTAAACTCCCTGCAACAATTGAGACAGTTCAAAAAGATATGCACTTTATTCAGATGAATGGAAAAGAGGTCTTTAAATTTGCTGTTGTAAAAATGGTAGAAGCAACATATAAAGCTATTGAAATGTGCAACAAAAAAATTGAAGAAATAAGTTTAATTATTCCACATCAGGCAAATATGAGGATAATAGATGCAATGAGAGAAAGATTAAATGTTCCTCCTGAAAAAATATTTGTGAATTTACAAAAATATGGGAATATGTCTTCTGCAACAACTATTGTTGCTTTAGATGAAGCCATAAACCAGAATATAGTCAAAAAAGGAGACCTTGTTGAACTTGTTGCCTTTGGCGGCGGCTTAACCTGGGCATCAACAGTGATAAGATTATGAAAACAGGTTTTATTTTTCCAGGACAGGGAGTTCAAAAACCTGGCATGGGAAAAGAAATATATGAAGAATTCTCCGAAGTAAAAAAAATATTTAACTATGCAAATGACATCTTAGGATATGACTTAACAAAAATAATTTTTGAAGGACCGGAAGAAGAATTGAACAAAACAGAAATTACACAACCCGCTGTACTTGTAACTTCTATTGCTTATTTTGAGGTCTCTCGTATAAAAAATTCTGAACTGTTTGAGAACTGCAGTTTTGTTGCAGGCCACAGTTTAGGAGAATATACCGCTCTTTATGCCTCTTGTGTTCTTGATTTTGAAAGCGTTGTAAATCTTGTGAGAAAAAGAGCAGAACTTATGGCTGATGTGTCTAAAAAAAATCCTGGTTCAATGGCAGCAATTATTGGACTTGAAGAAGAAACACTTAAAAATTTATGTGAAGAAATCTCATCAACTGCTGGAAAAGTAGAAATGGCTAATTTTAATACACCTGGACAAATCGTGGTTTCTGGTGAAACACAAGCAGTTTGCGAACTTACCAATAGGGCAAAAGAACTTGGCGCTACTAAATCAGTCATCCTCAATGTGAGCGGTGCATTTCATTCATCCTTTATGAAACAGACATCAGAAATTTTTGCAAAAGAAATTGAAAAATTTAATTTTTCAGAACCTAAAATTCCCGTAGTAACAAATTGCGATGCAGAAATAACTAATTCAAGTAAAGAATTAAAAGAAAAACTTGTAAAACAAATCTATAGCCCTGTTTTATGGCAGAAAAGTGTAGAAAAGATGATTTCTGAAGGTGTTGATACATTTGTTGAACCCGGTCCGGGAAAAATCTTATCAGCAATGGTAAGAAGAATAAATAAAACAGTAAAGGTGGTGTAAAAAATGTGTGAAAAAAAATTGCTTGATAAAGTTGCAATAATTACAGGCTCGGCACAGGGAATAGGAAAAGCAATAGCAATTGCACTTGCAGATGAAGGAGCAAATGTAGTCATTTCAGATATCGACGAAGAATTAGCAAAAATTACTGCTGAAGAAATTTCAAAAACAAAAGGAGTTCAGACACTGGCATTCAAAACCGATGTTTCAAAAATCTCTGATGTAGAAAATTTAGTTAAAAACACTCTTGACAAATTTCAAAAAATTGATATACTAATTAACAATGCGGGAATAACAAGGGATAACCTTCTAATAAGGATGTCTGAACAAGAATGGGATACAGTTCTTGATATAAATCTAAAAGGTGTCTTTAACTGCACAAAAGCAGTAAGCAAAGTAATGATTAAACAAAAGCAGGGAAGAATTGTAAATATTGCTTCTGTAGTTGGTTTAATGGGAAATGCGGGCCAGGTGAATTACTCTGCATCTAAAGGTGGAGTAATTGCTTTTACAAAGAGTTGTGCAAGAGAACTGGCAGGAAGAAATATCCTTGTAAATGCAGTAGCGCCTGGTTTTATAAAGACACGAATGACTGATGCACTTTCAGAAGAACAGAAAAAGAAACTTACAGAACTTATTCCTTTAAATAGATTAGGTGAGCCAGAAGATGTTGCAAAAGTTGTTGTCTTTTTGTGTACAGACGATTCAAGTTACATAACAGGACAGGTAATTTCAGTAAACGGCGGAATGTATATGTGATACGAAGTGCCACCCTGAGCAATAGCAAAGGGTCCCCTTTTCCAGGGGTGTCAAGTACTTCGGAACCTACAAACAAAAGGAAGGAGGATTAAAAAATGTCAAACGACATTGAAGCAAAAGTAAAGGCAATCATTGTTGAACGCCTTGGAGTTGATCCATCAGAAATTACACCTCAGGCACATTTTGTCAATGACCTTGGTGCGGATTCTCTTGATACCGTTGAATTAGTCATGGCTTTTGAAGAAGAATTTGGTATGGAAATTCCTGATGAGGAAGCAGAAAAAATTCAAACTGTTGGTCAGGCAATTGAATACATAAAGGCACATCAGCAGAAGAAAAATAATTAAGCCCGAATAAACTCTAAAACAAAATGAAAAAAAGGGTTGTAATCACAGGAATTGGGATTGTATCGCCAATTGGAATTGGAAAAGATGACTTCATAAATGGCCTGCTTGAAGGAAAATCTGGTGCAGGTATAATTACTTATTTTGACCCATCACCATACCCAACACAGATTGCATGTGAAGTAAAAAATTTCAATCCTGAAAATTATATTGACAAAAAGAAAGTAAGAAGAACAGACAAATTTGTTCACTTTGCCCTTGCTGCAGCAAAAATGGCAATGGAGGACTCAAAACTTGATTTAACTAAAGAGGATTTCTCAAGAATAGGAGTAATAATTGGCTCAGGTATAGGCGGTGTCCAGACAATTGAGACAGAGTACAAAGTTCTTTTAGAAAAAGGGCCAAAAAGAGTAAGTCCTTTCCTAATTCCTATGGAAATAATAAATATGGCCAGTGGCGAAATTGCTATTGAATATGGTTTTACAGGCCCTAATTATGGAGTTGTAAGTGCTTGTGCAAGTTCAGGTAATGCTATTGGTGATGCTTTGCGTCTTATTAGATATGGTGATGCAGATGTCATAATAACAGGTGGTTCAGAAGCAGGAATTACTCCTCTATCACTTGCAGGATTTTGCAGTGCAAGAGCACTTTCGCAGAGAAATGACCAGCCAGAAAAAGCATCAAGGCCTTTTGATAAAAACAGGGATGGCTTTGTGATGGGCGAAGGTGCAGGAATAATTGTTCTTGAAACACTTGAGCATGCTATAAACAGAAATGCAAAAATTTATGCTGAACTCTGTGGATACGGTGCGACTGACGACGCATATCATATCACTGCACCAAATCCAAATGCAGAATCTGCTGCAAGAGCAATGCAACTTGCATTGATGGATGGTGATACTAACCCAGAAGAAGTTGACTATATAAATGCACATGGAACATCAACACAACTAAACGACAAAATAGAAACACTTGCTATAAAAAAGGTCTTTGGTGAAAGGGCTTATAAAATTCCAATTTCATCTACAAAATCAATGACAGGCCATCTTCTTGGGGCAGCAGGTGCAATAGAACTTATAGCAACAATTCTTTGTATGGAAAAAGGATATGTCCACCCTACAATAAATTATGAAGAACCTGACCCAGAATGTGACCTGGACTATGTGCCGAATAAAGCAAGACAATATAAGATAAACTGTGCTATTTCCAATTCTCTTGGTTTTGGTGGACATAATGCTGTACTTTTGATAAAAAGATTCAATGGATAAAAATGACACAACTGGAATCAATTTTAGGAATAAAATTCACAAACAAGAAACTCTTAGAAGAAGCAATTACCCATAAATCATACGCAATTGAAAAAAACAAACCCTACTGGAATGAAAGACTTGAATTCCTTGGAGACAGTGTCTTATCCTGTGTTGTCGCTGACTATCTCTATTCAAAATTTCCTGATTCACCCGAAGGATATCTTTCAAGAATAAAATCCCAACTTGTTTCAAAACAAACACTTGTAAAATTAGCAAGAGACCTAAATTTAGGTAATTTTATTCTTTTAAGCAGGGGGGAAGAATCGACTGGCGGCAGAACAAGAGAAAGCAATCTTGCAAATGCTATAGAAGCAATTATAGGTGCAATATATCTTGATAAAGGTTTTGAAACAGCAAAAAATTTCATACTGAAGCATATTGCAAACAAAAAAATTTCCTTAGAAGTTGACTATAAATCAAAACTTCAAGAAATATCTCAGGCAAAGTATAAAGTTTTACCTGTTTATAAAGTTATAAGTGAAACTGGTCCTGAACACAATAAAAATTTTGAAGTAGAAGTAAAAGTAAAAAATAGAATTTTAGGAATAGGCAGAGGCAAAAGTAAAAAAGAAGCAGAACAACTGGCAGCCAAAGAAGCCATAAAAATCTTAAAGAAGGAGTCATAAAATGGAATACTTCTTAACTGAAGAACAGAAAATGATTGTTGAACTTGCAAGAAAAATTGCTAATGAAAAAATTAAACCAGTTAGAGAAGAATATGATGAAAAAGAAGAATTTCCGTGGCCTATAGTTGAAGAACTTGCAAAAAGTGACCTTTGCGGTGTATATATTCCACAGGAATATGGTGGCTTTGGAGGTGGAATCTTTGAACTCTGTCTTGTCGTTGAAGAACTTTCAAAAGTTGATGGAGCAATTTCTCTTTGTCTTGCAGCAACAGCACTTGGAACTTTCCCAATAATTCTCTTCGGAACAGAGGAACAAAAGAAAAAATATCTACCTGATATTGCTAAAGGAAAAAAACTCGCTGCTTTTGCTATCACAGAACCAAATGCAGGAAGTGATGCTGGTTCAATTCAAACAACAGCAAAAAAAGAAGGTGACTATTATATCCTAAATGGGACAAAATGTTTTATTACAAACGCTGGTGAGGCAGAAATCTATACTGTAATAGCAATGACTGATAGATCAAAAGGGTCTCGTGGAGCAAGTGCTTTTATTCTTGAAAAAGGTATGGAAGGTTTTTCTTTTGGGAAAAAAGAAAAGAAAATGGGAATAAGAGCATCTGCAACAAGAGAACTAATTTTTAACAATTGCAAAGTTCCTAAGGAAAATCTTCTTGGGAAAGAAGGAATGGGTTTTATTGTAGCAATGAAGACATTTGATGCATCAAGGCCTGGCGTTGCTGCTCAGGCACTTGGTATTGCAGCAGGTGCTCTTGAAGATGCTATTCAATATGCCCGACAGAGAGTTCAATTTGGACAGCCAATTTCTTCAATTCAGGCAGTTCAACATATGCTTGCAGATATGGCAACACAGGTTGAAGCAGCAAGAGCACTTGTATATCAAACAGCAAGAACTATAGATGCAAATCCTCAAGGTAGATTTACTAAAGAGAGTGCAATGAGTAAACTTTTTGCAAGTGATATGGCAATGCGTGTTACAACTGATGCGGTTCAGGTCTGCGGTGGATATGGATATATGAGGGAATACCCTTTTGAGAAGAGAATGAGGGATGCTAAAATTACACAAATATATGAAGGGACAAATCAGATTCAGAGAAATGAAATAGCTCTTGCACTTATAAAGGAAGCGACAAGAAAATGAACTGCTCGGGGATTCTGTTCGCTTGATGCCTCGCTTGTGGTAGTCGAACCCTTTATGGGTTCGCAAATAACGACGGAATAGCGAGGGCATAAAGCCCTCGGCTACCATATTTTGGGGTTTAGTTCCCAGAGATTCTCTCGGTAAATAAAAAAATGAATTTTATTGTATGTATCAAACAGGTTCCAGCAACAACTAATGTTCAGATTGATGAAAAGACAGGCACCTTAAAAAGAGAAGGTGTTGAGTCAATAATCAATCCATTTGATGAATATGCCATTGAAGAAGGTGTGAGATTAAAGGAAAAAGTTGGAGGGAAAGTCATTGTGATCAGTATGGGACCTCCCCAGGCAGAAACAGCTCTTCGAGAAGCACTCTCGCGCGGGGCAGACGAAGCAATTCTAATTTCAGATAGAGCATTTGCAGGCGCTGATACACTTGCAACAAGTTATACTTTAAGTCAGGCAATAAGAAAAATTGGTCAATATGACCTAATAATATGTGGAAAACAGGCATCTGACGGTGACACTGCTCAGGTAGGCCCTGGAATTGCTGAAAAATTGGATATACCGCATGTCTCCTATGTTGGAAAAATTGAAGAAATAAGGCCGGGATATATTAGAGTTGAGCGAATGATGGAAGATGGCCATGATATTATTGAGATGCCACTGCCTGCACTTATTACTGTAGTAAAAGAAATAAACACTCCAAGATTGCCATCTCTAAGAGGACTTATGTTTTCAAAAAAAGCAACAATTCCCTGCTGGACAGCAGAAACAATATCTGCAGACAAAAATAAAATTGGGCTATCAGGTTCACCAACACAGGTTATGAAAATTTTTTATCCACCTGCAAGAAAAGGTGGAGAAAAAATTGTTGGTGACCCACAGGAAATGGCATCTAAATTAGTTGCAAAACTGAAAGAACTAAAAATTATTTAGGAGTCGCTCGGAAAGGAAAATCTTTGGACTCCTTCCAAAAGGAAGGATATAAAAAACATGGCTAAAATTTATATCATATCTGAAAAATGTATCGGCTGTGGATTATGCTTGAAAGCATGCCCATTTGGTGCTATAACTCTTATAGAACGACCTGAACACCCTAAAAAGTTGAAACTCGCAGTAATAGACCTTGGAAAATGCAATTTCTGTGGCGCCTGTGTAGATGCCTGCAAAAGATATCAAGCAATAGTCATTGAAAAAGAAGAAAGACCAGCCATGGACATCTCACAATATAAAGGTGTCTGGGTCTATGCAGAACAAAGACACGGAGAAATTTCACCTGTTGTGTTTGAACTTCTAAATGAAGGTAAAAAACTTGCTCAACAATTAGATGTTTCACTAAGTGCTGTTCTTATTGGAGATAAAATTGAACATCACGCTCAGGACTTAATTTATCATGGTGCTGACAATGTATATGTAGTTGACAGTCCTGAATTTAAAGAATTTCTTGATGAGCCCTATGCTGAAACTCTTGCTCAACTAATTAGAGAGGAAAAACCTGAAATTGTCATAATGGGTGCAACCAACATTGGCAGATCTTTTGCTTCAAGGGTAGCTGCAAAAATTGAGACAGGTCTAACTGCTGATTGTACTGGCTTAGCAATTGAACCCGAAACAAGAAATTTATTACAGACAAGACCCGCTTTCGGTGGAAATATAATGGCAACAATAATAACTTCAAGGCACAGACCACAGATGGCAACAGTCAGACACAAGGTCTTTAAAAAAGCAGAAAAAGACACAACAAGGACTGGTAAAATTATAAAAAAGCAAATAGATTTTTCAAAAATAAAAAATCGCACAAAATTTTTGCAGTTCATTGCTGACACAACAGCAAAAGTTAACCTTGCTGAAGCAGATATTATTGTTTCGGGGGGAAGAGGACTAGGCAAACCAGAAGGATTTAAACTTATAGAAGAACTTGCGGAATTACTTGGAGGTGCAGTTGGTGCATCACGAGCAGCAGTTGATGCTGGCTGGATTCCATATTCTCATCAGGTTGGACAGACAGGTAGAACAGTTGCACCAAAACTATATATCGCCTGTGGAATTTCAGGACAAATTCAACACCTGGTTGGAATGAGTTCTTCTGATATAATAGTTGCAATAAATCGAGACCCTGAAGCACCTATGATGAAAATTGCAAACTTCGCCTTAGAGGGCGACCTGTATGAAATAATTCCCTGCATAATAAAAGAACTTAAAAAATCCTGACCTTCCTTATATATAATCTCTTCGTAAACTTTAACAGAGTTGACACTCCTTAATATTTTTTGTATCATAGTATCGTTGAAAGGTATATTGGAACGATTTTCAAATCTTCAACCGCAATATGAAAAACACAAAACTTAAATTAAGAAAACAAATTGATAAAATTGATAGAAAAATCCTTGAACTTCTAAACAAAAGAGCAGAACTTGCTATCAAAATTGGAAAGTTAAAACAAAAAACTGGTGAAGAGGTCTACATTCCAAACAGAGAAAAAGAAATTTTGTTGAACTTATTAAAAGAAAACAAGGGCCCTCTTCCAAAAGAGAGTTTACAAAATATTTTTTCTGAAATTCTACACGCAGGTCGAACTCTACAGTCAAAATTGAAAATTGCATATCTTGGTCCAGAAGCAACATTCACCCATCTTGCAGCAGTGAAAAATTTTGGAAAATATTGTGAATATATACCACTTAAGACAATAAAAGATGTATTTCAGGAAGTTGAAAAAGGCAGGGCTGACTATGGCGTTGTCCCGATAGAAAATTCAACAGAAGGAGTTGTAAATTACACTCTTGATATGTTCATGGAATCGGACCTATTGATTTGTTCAGAACTGAATCTTCGTATAGAATTGTGTCTATTGTCTAAATTTTCAGACATAAAAAAAATAAAAAGGTTGTATACCCACTTGCAAGCACTTGGCCAGTGCAGAAACTGGATTGAAGCAAATTTACCTGAAGTTGAAATACTGGAAACAACTTCTACTTCTAAAGCAGCAGAACTTGCAAAAAGAAGTAATGTTCCTTCAGCAGCAATTGCTTCTTCTATTGCAGGTGAAATATATGGACTAAATATAATTGCAAAAGGCATTGAAGATATCTCTGAAAATTATACAAGATTTCTTGTAATTGGAAAACAATCTTCTGAAAGGTCGGGACACGACAAGACATCAATTATGTTTTCAATAAAAGACAGAGTTGGAGCACTTCATGACATCCTTGTTCCTTTCAAAAAACTAAATATAAATCTTACAAAGATTGAATCAAGACCAACAAGAAGAAAAGCGTGGGAATATGTTTTTTTTCTGGATTTCCTTGGACATATCAAAGATAAAAAAATAAAAAAAGCACTCTCTGAAGTATCTAACCAGTGTGTCTTCTTAAAGGTCCTTGGGTCCTACCCGCGAGCAGAGTAATTAAGTGGTTAAGTGGTTAGTGGTTAAGTGATTAAGTGGTTAAGTGATTAAGTGATTAAGTGGTTAAGTGGTTAGTGGTTAGGGGTTAGGGAAATAAAAATGGAAATAGAAAAACTTGTCAGAAAAGAAGTATTAAATTTTCAACCATATATACCTGGAAAACCCATTGAGGAACTGAAAAGAGAATTAAAAATAAAAGGAGAAATCATAAAACTTGCCTCAAATGAAAATCCTCTTGGTCCTTCAAAAGAAGTTATAAACGCGATTAAAGATTATGCAAAAAATGTGAATATTTATCCTGATGGCTCAAGTTTTAATCTAAGAAAACTGCTTGCGCAAAAACATGAAATAACACAGCAGGAAATTGTATTCGGCTCAGGAACAGACGAACTTATAGAACTTATAGGAAAGACATTTTTTAATCCTGATGATGAAATTGTTGTAAGTGAACATGCTTTTATCAGGTACAAAATGGCTGGTGAGTTAATGGGTTCAAAAGTCATTTCTGTGCCTATGAAGAACTTTAAACATGATCTCAGTGCAATGGCAAAGGCAATAACTTCTAAAACAAAGGCAGTTTTTGTTGCAAATCCAAACAATCCAACTGGAACATATAATACAAAAGCCGAGGTTGAAGAATTCTTGAAATTGGTCCTCGGTTCTCAGTTTTCGGTTCTCATTGTTTTTGATGAAGCATATTATGAATATGCACGGGTAGAAAGAGATTATCCTGAGACGATAAATTTTTATCGTAAATACAAAAATATAATAATTCTAAGGACATTTTCAAAAATATATGGACTTGCCGGACTTAGGATCGGCTATGCTATAGCAAATCCTGAAATTGTAAGTTTTATTGATAGAATTCGTCCACCATTTAATGTGAATTCAATTGCTCAGGCAGTAGTTGAAAAAGCACTAAAAGATACTAAAAACTTAAAGGAATCACTCAAATTGGTTCAGGAAGGGAAAAAATATTTATATTCTGAACTTGAAAAAATTGGTTTGAAATTTGTTCCTTCTTCTACAAATTTTATTCTAATAGATGTCAGTCCAAATAAAGGTTTTGATGTTTTTCAGTCACTTTTGAAACTTGGAATAATTGTCCGTGCTATGGATGAATATGATTTTCCAAATCACATAAGAGTGACTATTGGAAAACCGAATGAAAACAAAAAGTTTATAGAAGGACTTAGAAAGGTTCTAAAAAAATGATACTAAACTTAAAAACAGGTATAACAGAAAAAGAAATTGAACAGGTGGTAAAAAAAATCAAAGAACTCGGGTTTACTCCGCATATCTCAAAAGGAGAAGTAAAAACAATAATAGGAGTAATTGGCGAAAATGCAGTCAGAACAAGAGAAATATTTGAAGCAATGCCACAAGTTGAGTCAGTAATGCCAATTTCAAAACCATATAAACTTTGCAGTAGAGAATTTAAAAAAGAAAATACTGTTGTTGAGATAATTTCTGAAAAACAAAAAGTTAAAATTGGAGATAAAAAAATAGTAATTATTGCAGGTCCATGTTCAGTTGAATCTAAAGAAAGAATAATAGAAATTGCAAAAATTGTAAAAAATGCAGGTGCAGATTGTCTAAGAGGCGGGGCTTTTAAACCAAGGACAAGTCCATATTCTTTTCAAGGGCTTGGCGAAAAAGGATTAAAATATCTTCAAGAAGCAAGAAAAGAAACAGGATTACCAATAGTTACTGAAGCAATGAACACTCAAACAATTGAACTTGTTAGCAAATACGCAGATATAATTCAAATAGGTGCAAGAAACATGCAGAATTTTGACCTGTTAAAGGAGGCAGGTAAACTCAAAAAACCAGTTTTATTAAAAAGAGGACTTGCTTCAACAGTAGAAGAACTTCTTATGAGTGCAGAATATATAATGTCACAAGGAAATTATAATGTGATCTTATGTGAAAGAGGAATAAGAACATTTGAACATTCAACGAGATTCACTTTAGACCTGAATGCTATCCCTGTTCTAAAACATTTAACACATTTACCAGTAATCGTTGACCCTAGCCACGGTGTAGGAGTAAGAGAATATATACCTGATATGGCAAAAGCAGCAATTGCCTGTGGGGCAGATGGACTTTTAATAGAAGTTCATCCAGAGCCAGAAAAGGCACTTTCAGATGGCCCTCAGAGTTTATTGCCAAAACAATTTGAAAAACTTGTTAAAGATATAAGTTTAATTGCTGAAGTCGTAGGAAGAACTATTTAATGCAAAACATAACAGTTTCAATTATTGGGGTTGGACTTATAGGTGGTTCTCTTGGGAAAGCAATTAAAAATTCAAAATTAAAAATTAAAAAAGTAATTGGCATCGGACGCCATATAGAAAAATTAGAAACTGCGAAAGAAATTGGTGTAATAGATGAGTATACAACTGACTTTATTGAAGGTGTAAAAAATGCTGATATTGTAGTAGTTGCTACTCCAGTTAACACAATTGTCCCAATTGTTAAAAAAATTTTACCATTTATAAAACCAGATTGTGTAGTTACTGATGTTGGCAGTGTCAAGAAACAGATTGTTAAAGAAATCAAATATCCAAATTTCGTAGGTGCACATCCTCTTGCTGGCTCTGAAAAAGTTGGAGTTCAATATTCTTCATCTGAAATGTTTAAAAATGCTACTGTTGCCATTACACCTTCAGAAAATACATCTCAATATGCAATAAAAAAAGTTTCAGAATTGTGGAAATCAATTGGAGCAAAAATATTAATGATTTCACCAGATCAGCACGATAAACTTGTGGCAATAACGAGCCATTTACCGCATATTCTTTCGTCTGCTTTCGTCAATATTGTATGGCAGGAAAATACAAAAAATAAGAACATATCAAAACTGTTGGCAGGTTCTTTCAGGGATTTTACAAGGATAAGTGATTCAGACCCTTATAACTGGTCAGAGATTTGCTATTATAATCAGAATGAAATAAAGAAAAAATTGGAAAACTACATAAGAATTCTAAAAAATCTTAAACTTGATAACCTGTTAAGTTTCTTCTCACAGGCTAAAAATAAAAGATGGCAACTTTTACAGTCAAACCAAAAGAAAAACTCAATCACTCATTAACTGTCCCGGGAGATAAATCAATAACACATCGTGCTGTAATGCTTTTATCCCTTTCAGAAGGAAACTCTATCATATCTAATTATTTAAAAGCAGATGATACAGCCAGAACAATTACTGCATTCAAAAATATGGGAGTAAATATTACAGAAATTTCTGACGATAAACTTTTAGTTGAAGGGGTAGGGCTAAAAGGATTAAAAGCACCATCCGGTCCTATTGATTCTGGCAATTCAGGAACTACAATAAGATTACTTTCAGGAATCTTAGCAGGCCAGAATTTTATTTGTGAAATTTTCGGAGATGAGAGTTTATCTAAAAGGCCTATGAAAAGAATAATTGAGCCATTAAGACTTATGGGAGTTGAAATCTCAGCAAAAGATAACCAGTATCCACCAATAAAAATAAAAGGTAATCCAGAATTAAAACCAATAAAATATACAATGCCGGTTGCAAGTGCTCAGGTTAAATCATGTATAATATTTGCAGGAATGCAGGCAAAAGGCCAAACAACTGTTAAAGAACCAGTGCCTTCAAGAGACCACACTGAAAAAATGTTAAAATATCTTGGTGCAAAAATAGAAGTTCAAGATAACAAAATAACAATTGAAGGGCCTGCTACTCTTAAAGCAAAAGATATTCATGTGCCAGGCGATATTTCTTCTGCAAGTTATTTTATAGTTGCTGGTCTTTTAGTTCCAAAATCAGAGATAGAAATAAAAAATGTCGGATTTAACAAATACAGGACAGGGTTTATTCAAATTCTAATCAAAATGGGAGCAAACATACAGATAAAGAACATTGAAAATGTCTGTAACGAAACAGTTGTAGATATTGTAGCAAGTTCAAGTGAACTTCACGGAGTAAATGTTGGCCAAGAACTAATACCGTCAATGATAGATGAAATTCCTTTGCTTGCACTTGTTGCAACTCAGGCAAAAGGAACAACAATTATTTCAGGTGCAGAAGAACTTCGTGTAAAAGAAAGCGACAGAATCAAGACAATTACTACTGAACTTAACAAAATGGGAGCAAAAATTACAGAACTCCCTGATGGCTTCATCATAGAAGGAAAAACTCAACTGCGCGGGGCAGAAGTTTATTCTTACAACGACCACAGAGTGGCAATGACACTTGCTATTGCAGGACTTATTGCTGATGGTCAGACAAAAATTAACAATTCTGAATGCGTAAACATTTCATTCCCTGGCTTCTGGGAAATCCTTGAAAAAATCTAAACAGAAATGGCAGACAAAAAACTATCTCGTAAATTTTATCTTGTAGATGGAATAACTCTGGCAAAAAAACTTCTTGGAAAATATATTGTTAGAAAATTCAATTCAAGAAAATTGATAGGAAAAATTGTTGAGACAGAAGCATACATGGGGCCAGAAGATAAAGCAAGTCATTCTTATGGTGGAAAAATCACTCAAAGAAATCAAGCAGAATATTTAGAAGGAGGACACATCTATATATACTTATGCTACGGAATGTACTGGCAACTGAATATAACTGCAAACAAAAATGGAAAACCAGAATGTGTACTTATAAGAGCAGTAGAACCAATAAATTCCAATTCAAAATTAAAAATTAAAAATGTAAAATTATTAAGAAAACTCACATCAGGCCCGGGAAAATTATGTAAATGGATGAAACTTAACAAATCATTCAATAAAGAAGACCTGACCAAAAGTAAAAGAATCTGGATTGAAGATAGGGGAGAAAAAATAAAAAGTTCTCAGATAATAAGAGCCAAAAGAATTGGCATTGATTATGCAGGAAATTTCTGGAAAAATAAACTCTGGAGATTTTATATCAAAAACAATCCTTTTGTCTCAAAACTATAATGAAAAATTCAAAAAAATATATTATAGCAATTGACGGACCTGCTGGAGCAGGAAAATCTACAATAGCAAGAATAGTAGCGAAAAAACTTGGATATCTCTATATTGACACTGGTGCAATGTATCGTGCACTGACCTACAAAGCATTGCAGAAAAAAATTGACCTGAATAACAAAAAAGAGTTGACAGAACTTGCAAAAACAACGAAAATTGAACTAAGACAAAAAAACGGCAAACTTAAAGTATATCTTGACAAAAAAGATGTTACAAAAGAAATTAGAAAAGAATATGTATCAGTAAATACAAATACTGTAGCATCAATTCAAGGAGTAAGAAAAATTATGCGTTCTATTCAAAGAAAAATTGGAAAAAAAGGTGGCGTAGTTATGGAAGGAAGAGACATAGGGACATGTGTTTTTCCAGATGCAAATTTCAAATTTTATCTTGATGCATCAGCAGAAGAAAGAGCAAGAAGAAGATACAAAGAACTAAAAATAAAAGGAGAAAAAGTCAACTTTCAACAAATTAAAAAATCTATAGAACAAAGAGATTATCTTGACAAAACAAGGGGAATAAATCCTCTGAGACAAGCAAAAGATGCTATAAGAATTGATTCTACAAATATGACATTAAAACAAGTTGCAAACTTTATTTTAAGGCATGTCTCTACCAATAGATAAATTTCTATATTTTATTGGCTGGGTTTTTTACAGAGCAATATTCAAAATCTTCTGGCGACTGAAAGTTTCAGGCCTTGAGAATATTCCTTCAAAAGGCGGAGTAATTATTGCTTCTAATCATTTAAGTTTGGCTGATCCGCCATTAATTGGTGCTTCTCTTCCAAAGCCAATATTTTATATGGCAAAAAAAGAACTTTTTGAAATACCTATTTTTGGCTGGATTCTCAAGAAAGTAAATGCTTTTCCTGTAGATAGAAACAGTAATGACTTAAAAGCAATGAAAACAGCAAAAAAAATACTTCAAGAAGGTAAAACGCTTTTGATATTTCCCCAGGGAGGCAGGCGCTCAGAAGAAAATTTAGAAGCAAAAAATGGAGTTGGAATACTATCTTGCTGGGCACATGTTCCAGTTGTGCCATGCTGTGTAATCAACTCTAATAAACTTAAAAAATTTGCACGACTTAGGGTCTGTTTTTCAAAGCCAATTTTTCCACCTGATATTTCTAATAAAAAAAACAATAAAGAAATCTACAGAGAAATCACACAGAAAGTTATAAATGAAATAAGATGCATAAAAGAAAAAATGACACAATAGAAATTATTTTAGGTAAAAGGGCAGGTTTCTGCCCCGGGGTAAAAAAAGCAATATACCTGGCTGAATCACTATCAAAAAAATATCCGAAGCCAATTTATACATCAGGACCTTTAATACACAATCCTCAAGAAATAAAAAGATTGTCAGGATTGGGTATAAAACCAATACAAAACCTTAAAGAACTAAAAAAAGGAACCCTCATAATAAGAACACATGGACTGCCGAAAGAAACTTTGCAAAAAGTCAAAGAAAAAAATATTAATATTGTTGATGCTACCTGTCTTTTTGTAAAAAGGGTACAGAACCTTGTAGAAAATTTATCAAAACAAAGATATAATATAATTGTAATTGGCGAGAAAGACCATCCTGAAGTTATAAGTCTGGTTTCTTATTCCCAAACACCAGTTGAAGTTATAAATAAAGAAGATGAAATAAAAAATATAAGAATAAAAGAACCAATTGCAGTTGTAAGCCAGACGACTCAATCTGAAAAAAAATTTAATACAATTGTATCTGAATTAAAAAAAAGATATAAAAGAATAAAAATCTTTAATACCATTTGCAGTGCCTCAAGTGAAAGACAAAAAGAGACAGAACAAATTGCAAAAAAGGTTGATTTGATGCTTGTAATTGGCGGGAAAAACTCTGGGAATACAAGGCGACTTAAAGATATTTCTTCTAAATATGTAAAGACATATCACATAGAGTCAGAAAGGGAAATAAAAAACAAATGGTTTGAGAATATAAAAAAAATTGGAATTACTGCAGGTGCATCAACGCCTGAATGGCTAATAAAAAAAGTTATAAAACATCTAAACCAGATATTTGGAATAAAGGAGCAACAACCATGAGTGAACAAAATCTTGAACAGGATATAAATTTTGAAAAAGAAATTGAGAAAATTCAAAAAGTTATACCTGGGGAACTGCTCAAAACACAGATTGTGACAATTACAGAGGAAGGTGTTCTGGTAGATTTAGGCACAAAAACTGAAGGCATAATTCCGATAAATGAATTTGGAGCAAGGGGTATTCCAAAGGAATTTAAACCTGGCTTAGAAATCTCTTGTATAGTAAAACCAGAAATAAGAGATGGATACAGAGTAGTTTCTTACACAGAAGCACGAAAGAAAATTGCATGGAGTTCTTTGTTAAAATCATACAAAAACAATGAGCCAGTAGATTGTAAAATTGTAAAGAAAGTCAAAGGCGGTTATATTGTTGACATTGGAGTAGATGCATTTCTGCCTATTTCACTTCTTGACACAAAATCTTTAAGACAAAAACCAGATTTAATAAATACTGAAATAAAAGTCCTCATCAAAAAACTTGACGACAAGGACATTGTTGTTTCTCACAAAGATTATGTTGAAACTGAAAAGAAAAAAAATATTGAAAAAATTTTCTCAACAATAAAACCAGATGAGATAGTAGAAGGAACTGTTACGGAAATTACTAAATTTGGTGCTTTTGTTGACATAGGTGGAATTGAAGGTTTAATTCATATAAATGACCTCTCATGGATAAAAATAAAAAAAGTGACAGATGTAGTAAAAATAGGGGAAAAAGTAAAAGTCAAAATTCTCAAAATTGAAAAAGAAAAAAATAAAATTTCGCTTGGATTAAAACAACTTCAGAAACACCCATGGGAAGATATAGAAAAAAAATATCCGGTCGGGAGTTCAGTGAAAGGGAAGGTTGTCTCTATAACAAAATTTGGTGCATTTGTGGAACTTGAACCTGGTATAGAAGGTCTTCTGCATATCTCGGAACTTTCCTGGACAGATAAAAATCCTGACATTAAAAATATTATAAAAGTCAACAATGAATATCAACTAAAAGTCATAGATATAAATAAACAAGAAAAGAAATTATCTTTGTCGCTTAAAAGAACTCAACCAAATCCATGGGAAAAATTAAAGAATGAATTTCCAAAAGGCACAAAGATCAAATGTAAAGTCATTGAATTAGTTCCATTTGGAGCATTTGTTTCTTTGCCTGAAGGACTGACAGGCCTAATTCACTTAGAAGATATGTCCTGGATGAAAAAAGTTCAAAAGCCACAGGATGTATTAAAAGTTGGTGAAGAAATAGACGCTGTCATTTTAGATGTAAAACCAGAAGAAGAAAAGGCAGTTCTATCAATTAAACATTTGACAGAAAATCCTTTTGAAAAATATTCTGTTGGAAAAATTGTAAAAGGAAAAGTTATAAAAGTACTTGACCATGGTGCCTATGTAAATCTTGAGGAAGAAATAGATGCTTTTTTAAGAAAATCAGAAATCCAGATTGAAAAAAGCAAAAAGTTAACTGAGGTCTTAAAAGTTGGAGATGAGATTGAGGGTAAAGTTATAAAATCAGATATGAATTCAAAAAGAATTGAAATA
>Ga0078972_1009107_pt1 | contig 19933 bp, 20 predicted proteins | sample YelNatPaOPGAMG01_FD_67568 | JGI IMG/M metagenome (GOLD analysis project Ga0078972, IMG submission 67568) | Hot spring thermophilic microbial communities from Obsidian Pool, Yellowstone National Park, USA - OP-RAMG-01 (SPADES assembly) (version 2) | ecosystem: Environmental > Aquatic > Thermal...
CTATACCTTCTTTAAGTGAAATATCACAAAAATACAATGTGCCTCGATCTGAAATAATTAGATTAAATGCTAATGAAAATTTCTTTATTCCAAAATCTTTATTAAAAGAAATTGCTATAGAAGCAATTAATGAAATAAATTTAAATATTTATCCAGAAAATGAGCTTTATATTTCATTAAAAAATTCTATTAGTAATTATATTCAATTAAAACCTGAATATATTGCTTTAGGTAATGGGAGTGATGATTTAATAAATTTGCTTATTCAAATATTTATTAATAATAAATGTAAAGTTTTAACAATTACTCCAACTTTTTCAATGTATAAATGGTTCACTATTAGAAGAGGAGGAGAAATAATTGAAGTACCTTTAAATAAAGAAGATTTCTCTCTTAATGTTAAATTGTTTTTATCAAAAATTTCAAAAGAAACAAAAATTTGCTTCATTTGTTCACCAAACAATCCAACTGGAAATCAATTTAAAATTGATGAAATTTTAAAAATTATAGAAGAATTTCCTGGAATAGTTGTTATTGATGAAGCATATGTAGAATATGCAGATTATTCATTAACTAAAATGGTTGATGAATATGAAAATTTAATAATTTTAAGAACTTTTTCAAAAGCTTTTGGATTAGCTTCTATAAGATTGGGATATGCTATTTCTAATCCATATATTATAAAAATTATTAATAAATTTATTCCACCATTCCATTTAAATTCACTTAGTTTAGCAATTGCTCTTAAAGCATTATCACGTATTGAAATATTTAAAAAATATATTAAAGAAACTATTATAGAAAGAGATTTTCTAATTAATAATCTTAAAGAATTTAAGAATATAAAAACGTTTGATTCTAAAACAAACTTTATTCTAATTAGGATTAATGATAATATTGATAAAATATTTGAGCATATTTTAAGAAAAGGGATTATTGTTAGAAATTTAAGTTATGAAAATTTACTATCTAATTGCTTAAGAGTAACAATTGGCACAAGAGAAATGAATGAGAAATTTCTATCATCTCTTAAAGAAGTGATTAAATAAATGAAATTGTATGGAGATTATCTAAAATTAAAAAATAATAATGAAATAATTTTAATTAAGAAGAATAGCTTAAGAAAAATATCTAAAATAAATGCTATAATATTTGATTGTGATGGTGTACTTATAGATGTTAGACAATCTTATTATAAAGCAACAATAGAAACAATAAATTATATAATAAATAATTTAACAAATTCAAAAATTGATGGTTTAGTAACAAATGAAACAATCCATTTATTTAAAAGGAGTGGAGGTTATAACAATGAATGGGATATATCATATGCAATCACTTTATTCATAATATTGAAATTTCCAAAAGAAGTTTTAAGAGAAATATCTTTAATAGTAAATTCTAAGCTTTTTAAAGAAGCATCATTATATGAACGTTTTAAAATTGTTAAAAATAAATTGTATAAATATCAACCAATAAAAATTCCAAAATCTATAAAAAATGAATTAAAAGAATTTGCTAAAAGAATGGATCATTCAGGAATAGCTTCATTAGATAAAATTTTAAGAAGATCATTTAAAATAAATGAAGATTTTTTAAAAAGTATAAAAAAATTTTTATCCTATCCTGGAAATGTTAAAGAAAGCATTATTACAAGAATATTTGAAGAAATTTTTTGTGGCTATAAACTTTTTAGAAAAGCATATAATATTAAGCCATGCTTCTTTTTTGGAAAAGGATTAATAAATAATGAAAAATTAATAATTTCAAATAAATTATTGGATAATATTCTATTAAATAATAGAATAAAAATTGGGATAGTATCTGGTAGACCATACATTTTTGCAAAATATTCTTTAAAGAAAATGATTGAAAAATTTAATGAAAAATCATTAATATTTTTAGATAAAATTAAAGCTAATCGTAAAAGAGTTAAAATAAGTAAACCTAATCCATTAATGCTTTTTGAATGTGCAAAAAGATTAAAACCATTTTACTTAGCATTATATATTGGTGATTCTAATGAAGATGCTATAATGGTTAAATTAGCAAATAAAAAAGAAAATAAATTCTTATTTGCAGGTGTTTATAAGCATACTCTTATACCTAAAAAAACAATTTTAGAATTTTTGATTTCAAAAGCTGATTTAATTCTTCCATCAATTTTAGAGCTCCCATTAATAATTAATAAAAATAATGGAGGTAATATAATTGCGTAAAGCTGAATTTAAAAGAGAAACAAGAGAAACAAAAATAATAGTAAATTTAAATATTGATGGAGAAGGGAAATCTGAAATTGAAACTCCAATAATTTTTCTAAATCATTTACTTGAAACTTTTTCAAATCATAGTCTAATTGATTTAAAAATTTCAGCTAAAGGAGATTTATCGCATCATATAATAGAAGATATAGCAATATGTTTAGGTAAAGCAATAGATTTAGCTTTAAAAGATAGGGACAATATAAAAAGATTTGGCTATGCTATTGTTCCAATGGATGATTCATTAGTATTTGCTGCAATAGATTTAGTTAAAAGACCTTATGCAAAAATCGATTTGAATATTTCAAATGAAAATATTGAAGGAGTTAATTGTGAAGATATAAAACATTTTTTGGAAACATTAGCTTTTTCAATACCAGCCACACTTCATATATATGTTAAATATGGGATTAATAGCCATCATAAAATTGAAGCTACTTTCAAAGCATTAGCTCTTTCGATAAGACAAGCAATTAAAATAGATCATGAAAGAAAAGGTATTTCAAGTGTAAAAGGAGTAATGTAATATGATTAAAGTATTAATAATTGATTATGGTATTGGAAATTTATTTAGTTTAGAAAATGCTTTTAAAAAATTTAAAACAGATGTAAAAATTTTATCTAAACCTAAAAACATTCAAGAATTTGACATTATTGTTCTTCCAGGAGTAGGAAATTTTTCAAAAGCTTCAAAAAATATCAAATACTTTAAAAAATATCTTAAGGAAGCTATAATAAATGGATCAATAGTTTTGGGTGTATGTTTAGGAATGCAAATTTTATTTTCTAAGAGTGAAGAAGGAAAAGGTGAAGGATTAAAAATCTTGGATGGTAAAGTTGTAAAACTCCCTAATAAAGTAAAGATACCGCATATTGGTTGGAATACAATTCGAATAGTTAAAAATCATGAATTGATTAATGGCATTCCTGATGAAGCATTCTATTATTTTGCACATTCATATTATTCAATTCCTAAAAATAAAGAAATAATTATTGCTGAAACTTATTATGGAAGTGCTTTTCCATCGATTATAGCTTGGAAGAATGTTTATGGCACTCAATTCCATCCAGAAAAATCAGGAAAATATGGTATTAAACTTTTAGAAAATTTATTAAAAAATATTAAAAAGTGATTTTCCATGCAAATTTTCCCATCTATAGATATAGTTAATGGTAAAGTTGCTAAGCTTATACAAGGTAAGCTTGAATCGATTAAATTCTATGAAGAATTTAATTCTCCTATAAAAGTTGCTAAAAAATGGGAATATTTAGGAGCAAATGCACTTCATATAATAGATATAGATGCTGCACTTAATATTGGGAATAATAGGAAAATAATTAGTGAAATAATCAAATCTGTTAATATTCCAGTTCAAGTAGGTGGGGGAATTAGAAGCATAGAAGATATAAAGAATATATTAGATATGGGTGCTAAAAGAGTTATAATTGGTTCTCTTGCATTTAATTCTATTGAAATTATTGAAGAAATTTTAAAAGAATATGGAAAAGAAAGCTTGATTGTTGCATTAGATCATGCTAATGGAATAGTTATGATTAATGGATGGCGTTCTTCTACAAGAATAAAAATTGAAGAAGCTATTGAAAATTTTAAGGAAAAAGGGGTTAAATTTTTCTTAGTAACATCCATATTAAAAGATGGTTTACTTTCTGGAACAGATATAGAAATATTAAGAAAAATATGCCATATTAAAGGGATCGAGATTTTTGCAGCAGGAGGTATAACAACAATGGAAGAAATAAATATATTAAAAAATATAGGGGTTTCGGCTATTGTAATTGGACGTGCATTATATGAAGGAATGTTAAATATTAAGGAAGTGATTGAACAAATTAAGAAGTGAGCAACATGTCTTTAACTAAAAGGATAATTCCATGCTTAGATACTGCCTATGGCAAAGTTGTTAAAGGCATACATTTTAAAAATCTAAGAGATGCTGGAAATCCAGTAGAATTGGCAAAATACTATTGTAATGAAGGAGCTGATGAAATAGTTTTTCTTGATATAACTGCATCGATTGAGAAAAGAAAAACTCTTAAAGATATGGTTAGCAAAGTAGCATATGAATTAACAATTCCATTTACTGTTGGAGGAGGCATTCGTAGTTTAGAAGACGCTAGAATAGTTTTATGTAATGGCGCTGATAAAGTTTCAATAAATACTGCAGCTATTGAAAATCCTAAATTAATAATGAAACTTTCAAAAGTTTTTGGTAAACAATGTATTGTTGTTGCTATAGATGCAAAAAGAAGGTATGATCTTTATAAAGGAAAGACAATAGTAAAAACTAAAGAAGGTAAATGTTGGTTTGAAGTTTATATTTATGGTGGTAGTAAACCAACTGGAATAGATGCTATTAAATGGGCTGAAAAAGCTTCTAAACTTGGTGCAGGAGAACTACTTGTTACTTCGATTGATAGAGATGGGACTAAAATGGGATATGATTTAGATCTTATTAAAGAAATAACTGAGAGAGTTAATATTCCAGTAATAGCTAGTGGTGGAGCTGGCGAATTAAAACATATTCTTGATGCTTTTAAAATAGCTAAAGCAGATGCAGCTCTTGCAGCATCGATTTTTCATTATGGTATATATAAAATAAAATTTATTAAAGAATTTTTGCTTGAAAGAGGTGTCCCAGTTCGTCTTGAAAGAGATTAAGATAAATGAAATAAATTTTGAAAAAAATAATGGATTAGTTCCAGTAATAGTTCAAGAATTTAAAACTAGGAAAATATTAATGCTTGCATACATGAATAAATTAGCTCTTGAAAAAACATTAGAAACTGGATATGCTTTCTATTGGAGTAGGTCTAGGAAAAAAATATGGATGAAAGGGGAAACTTCAGGCAATTTTCAAAAAGTAAAAAGAATAATTGTTGATTGCGATAATGATACTATTTTATTAATTGTTGAACAGATTGGGAATGCTTGTCATGAAAATGAAAAATCCTGTTTTCATAATAAAATTCTTGAAGCAAATTCTTTAGAAGAAAGAACCAATAAAGAATTCTTAAAAACAATTCTTGAATATTTCAAAAATGCATACATTGTTAAAATGCCTTGGGCTGGAAGAAATAAAGAGAAAGGATATATTTATATAGTCAATCCAATAACTGAACATATTCCTCCACCTGAGCCTGAAATATTAGAATGGATTGCTGAATTAATAGATAAAATTGCATCCAATGATTTTGATAAAGTTCTTACAATAGAAGCTTTAGGAATACCAATGGCTACTCTTGTAGCTAATATAAAAGGTAAACCTTTAGCTATAGTTAGAAAAAGAGTATTTCATGAATCTACTATGGAAATTCCATCGATTGAATACACTTCTGGATTTGAATCTGGAAAATATTATTTATATGGTGTTAAAGAAGGAGAAAGTGTATTAATAATAGATGATATGGTTTCAACAGGTGGCACGCTCATATCATTAATAAAACTTTTGAATAATTTAAAGATTAAGATAGTAGATGTTATATGTACTGTTGAAAAACCAGATTATGGAGGAGCTAAAGCTGTAGAAGAAGAAACTGGAATAAATATTAAAACCATATTTCAAGTTTTTATTAAAAATGGGAAAATATTTGCTAGAATAAATCCTAAGATATTAGAATTAATTTAAAAATAAAAAGTTTTTCTTTATTTTTACTTAAATATTTCTTTTCATATTTTAAAGATAGTGATTAAAGGTGGATTATGAAGAAGTTAAAAAATTTTATTCTCAATCTATTGTAAGAAAAGAAATAGTTGATTATTGTAAAAATAGATGGATTGCTATTGAAGGTATGGGAAATAAAGATAAAAGAATTTTTATTAGATATTGGAAAAAAGATAATAAACCTCTTTCCATTAATAAAGATGAAGATATTGAAAAAATTTTTAAAAGTTTCTTTTTCATAAAACCAAGAACTTTTTATGGATCAATAAATGTTTATTCAAGAATATCATCTAAAGAAGATTTAGAAGATTCTGAAAATATTATTTATGCTTCACCTATTTGGGATATAGATAGTTCTCCAGAATATTGGAAAAAAACGATAAAAATTGCAGAAATAATATTAGATTCATTAGAAAAAGAAGGGATTAATAAATCTATTTTCTTAAAATGGAGTGGAAGAGGCTGTCATATTCATTTACATGAGAAGAGTTTTTCAAAAGAAATACTTAAAAAATATAATCCATTAGATATTGCTTATTCAATAGTTGAATATATTTGTCGTCAAGTAAAAGATAAATTTTTAGAAATAGTTTCAAAAATTGATGATAGATCTATTTTAAAACTTGAAAATAAGATAGATATTAAAAGAGTTTTTACAGCCCCACTCTCACTTCATAGGCAATTGGATATGTGTTGCATATGCTTTAAGCCAAGTGAAATATATGATTTTACTATTGATTGGGCAAATCCAAATAATATGAAGCATAATCAAGATTGGAAAAAATATGAAGAAGGAGAAGCAGATCAATTAGCTGAGAAAGCTTTTAAAGAAATAGGCGGATATTATTTTGTTAAATCTATTGGAAAAGGAGAAATTCAAACTACTATAGGATTTTCTAAAGAAAAAAACATTCCATCTAAAAAAATTAAGATTCAAGCTAAGCTTGGAAGATTTCAAGTAATGGCTTTACTTCAAGCAGCAAGATACTTTATTTTAACAAATGATTTAGAAAAAGCAAAATCATTTGGTTTGAATAGAGCAATTTTTTATGCATGGGCTAAACATCGTGGAATGGGAAAAGCTCCTTCGAGGAAGAAAATTGAAGTAGGAAAAGAAATTGCACAATTAAAACAGAAAGAAGAAACTCTTGTTTATATAGGAAATGAAGGAGCATATCTTTCTAAAAATGGATGGTTTAAAATAGGTGAAGAAGAACAAAAACCAATCGATTATAATAGGCAGATAACATCAAAAATAGAAACAATAATTCCATATAATGAAGCGTGGAATGCAGCAATAAAATATCTTAAAAGATTTCCAAAAGATGCTTTACTTAATCAACAAAATTTCTTTAATGAAATATACAAACCTATAAGAGATAACTTTATAGAAAAAGTTTATTTAAAATATAGTTCTTAATGAAATCATGCAGGCATAATTGGAGGTTTATTATCTGTAGATATATTTTCTTCTTTTTTTAAGAAAATCCTCAAGCTCAGGATGAAGAGAAAATAATACATGATGCATTTTTCATTATAAAAACGAAGGTTTCCATTTATTCTATTTTTTATTAAAATACTTAATTCTTTTCTATCGATTTCTAATGGATCATAAATATTTGAACCAATAACAAAACCCCAATAAGAATTACATGATGGAATCCATATAGAATATGCTCTTGCTATTTTAAAAACATTTTTACTATAAAATATTAATAAAAAATATTTATTTTAGATTTATTTATTGAATTTGGTTCATTCATTCAGAAATTTCTTCTAAAACCTTTCCTTTTGTTTCAATTCCTAAAAATATAACATTTAAAGAAGCTATTATATGTGCTAAAGTAAATATAACAAATGGATATGACAATTTTCCAATAGAATATAGAAAACCTGTTAATGTAGGAGCTAAAATTCCTGCAAATCTTCCAATACTTGCTGCAATACCAGAACCTGTGCCTCTTATTCTAGTCGGATATAGTTCAGGAGTATAAGTATATAATCCAGCCCATGCGCCTAAATTGAAAAATGATATAACACAACTCCATAAAAGTATAGTATTTACATCTTTTGCTATACTAAGTAAAAAACTTCCAATCCCAGCTAAAGCAAGATATATAGCCAAAACTTTTTTTCTACCAATAATATCTAAAAGAAAAGTTGCACTAAAATATCCTGGAACTTGCATCAAAGTAACTATTAGCGTCCAATAAAGTGATTTAACTATTTCAAAACCAAGTTCTTTAACATATATTGTTGGAAGCCATAGAAATATTCCATGATAAGTATATACTAATACAGCCCAAAGTATCCATAATAAAATAGTTCTTTTCCTATATTTTAAAGAAAAAACATCTTTTAAAGAAATTTTTTTAGGGGCTTCTCTTGATCCATGAAATATTTTCTCTTCATCTATTTCTTTAAATAACTTAAGTTTTTTTAGGAGTTTTAAAATTTCTTCATTTTTATTCTTTAATTCTAAATATCTTAATGATTCAGGTGCAAATAGTATGATTAATATTATTAGGAAAAGTGGAATAAAAGCAATTAAAAATGTTAAACGCCATCCATATAATGGAATTAATAAAAATGGGAAAGCTATAGCTAATAATGCTCCAAAAACCCATGATGTTTCAATAAATCCTACAAATCTTCCTCTATATTTTGCTGGGATGTATTCAGATATATATACGCCAGGTTGAGATAATGCACCTCCTAAACCCATTCCAGCTAAAAATCTTAAAATAGACATAGATAAAACATCTTTAGCAATTGCACATAATCCAGTAAAAATACTCATAGCTAAAATCGTAAATATAAGTGCTTTCTTTCTACCTATAGCATCTGCTAAGAAACCACAAGAAAATGCTCCTATAAACATTCCAATATATCCACTACTTAATAAAAAACCAGCCGTTATAGGGTCTAGGTTCCATTCCACAATTATTGTTGGAAGAGTAGAACTAATTAGCATAGTATTCATTGCAGTAAATCCATAAATTAAACATCCTAAAAATAATAAAATATAATGGAATTTTGAAAGAGGAGCTTTTTCCAAATATTCTATTATTTTTAAACTTGACATATTTCTTTTTACCAAATTTTTTATAATTCATTAAATTATTTAGCTTTTTAAGTTTTTATTTAATAAATAATAAAATTAATAAAAGATAATAAAAAACAAAAATATTTAGAAAAGAGGATTATAATGTCTAAAATTTTTGATACAATTATTTTGAATGGAAAAGTAATTGATGGAAATGGAAACCCATGGTTTAAAGCAGATATAGGAATTAAAAATGGGAAAATATTAAAAGTTGGTAATTTAAGATTTTCTAAAGCAGAAAAAATTATAAATGCAGAAGGACTAATAGTATGTCCAGGCTTTATAGATTCTCATAGCCATTCAGATATAAGCATAATATTTAATCCCATTCTCGGAAGCTCTATTAAACAAGGAATAACAACTTTAATTGTAGGAAATTGTGGAATGAGTCTTGCACCAGTAAATCCTTCTACTAAGGATTTATTATTAAAAGACCTTTCTCCTTTTGTTCCTCCAGGTGCAGAATTAAAAATAGAATGGAAAAGTTTTAAAGAATATTTGAATAAAGAAGAAGAAATACCTTTTTCTTCAAATATTGTTCATTTGGTTGGACATGGAACTGTAAGAATAGCAGTTATGGGTTTTGAAAATAGAGAACCAAACATTGAAGAATTGGGGAAAATGAAGGAATTGATTGCTGAAGCAATGGAAGCAGGAGCAATAGGGATGTCTTCAGGTTTAATATATCCTCCAGGAGCATATTCTAAAACTTGGGAATTAATAGAACTTTCAAAAACCGTAGCTAAATATGGAGGAATATACTGTTCTCATATAAGAGGAGAAGGAGCAACATTAATAGAAGCTATTAAAGAAGCAATAGAAATAGGAGAGAAAGCAAATATTCCAGTACATATATCTCATCATAAAGCATCTGGAAAAAATCAATGGGGAAAAACAAAAGAAACATTAGCATTAATAGAAAATGCAAGAAAAAATGGTTTGGACATCACTTTTGATCAATATCCTTATGAAGCTGGAATGACATCCTTATCTACTCTTCTCCCTTATTGGGTACAAGAAGGTGGACTAGATAAAATGTTGGATAGATTAAAATCTAAAGAGATACGCGAAAAAATAGTAAAAGAAGTAGAAGAAGATATTGTGCAACACAATTTAATAAAAGAATGCGGATGGGAAAACATATATATAAGTTATGTTAAATCAAAGGAAAATAAGTACATAGAGGGAAAAAATTTAAAACAAATATCTAAAATAAGGGAAGAAAGCGAATTCGATACATTGTTTAATATATTAATTGAAGAAGAGGGACAAGCGACAATGATAATTTTTTCAATGAGTGAAGAAGATATCAAAAGACTTATGAAACATAATTTACAAATGTTTGGCACAGATTCATGGGCAATAGACTTAAATAAAATAGGAGATAGTAAGCTTCATCCAAGATTTTATGGAACATATCCAAAAGTATTTAGAAAATATGTTAAAGAAGAAAAATTACTTTCATTAGAAGAAGCTATAAGGAAAATGACATCTTTTCCAGCTCAAAGATTCTTTTTAATGGATAGAGGAATTATAAAAGAAGGGATGTGGGCAGATATAGTTATTTTTAATCTAGAAAATATTAAGGATAAAGCAACTTATGAAAATCCTCATCAATATCCTGAAGGAATAGAATATGTATTAATCAATGGAGAAATAGTAATAGAGAAAGGGGAATATACTGGAGCAATGCCAGGAAAAGTATTAAAACCATTAAAAAATAAAATATAGAATAATAAAAGGAATAACTTTAAATATTTTTCAATCCATTTAATGATTTAATTTTTTGAAAATATGAGTGAAATAAATGCATGAAAAATTAAAGAAAGTAGCAATTCAAGGAGAAAAAGGGAGCTATAGTGAAGAAGCTGCTATTAATTATTTTAAAAATAAGAAAATAAAAATATTATATTGTAATTCTTTTGAGGAAGTATTTAAAAGTGTTAAAAATAAGAAAGCAAATTCAGCTTTAATACCTATTGAAAATTCTTGGACTGGAAGTATAAATGAAGTATATGATTTATTATTAAAATACAATATGTTTATAATTGGAGAATACATACTTAAAATAAAACATTGCTTATTAGCTTTAAAAAAATATAGTTTAAGCAAGATAAATAAAGTTTTTTCTCATCCTCAAGCAATTGAACAATGTAGAAATTTTTTAAAGAAATATGATTGGGAAATAATCCCATTCTATGATACTGCTGGAAGTGCTAAAATGATTAAAAAAGAAGAAATAGAATATGCAGCTTCTATAGCTAGTAAAAGAGCTGCTAAATCATATAATTTAAAAATAATTAAAGAAAATATACAAGATACGGAAAATAATTATACAAGATTCATAGAAATTTCAAATAAAAAAATTAATCCAATTTCTAAGAAAAGCAAAACATCATTAATATTTGCTACAAGACATATTCCAGGAGCATTATATAAAGCTTTAGAACCTTTTGCAAAAAGAAAAATAAATCTAACAAAACTTGAATCTAGACCTGATAAAGAAAAAGCTTGGCAATATATTTTTTATTTAGATTTTGAAGGAAATATAAATGATAAAAAAGTCTTGGAAGCCATTAAGGAAATGAAAGAAAGAACAAAATTCATAAAGTTTTTAGGCAGTTATAAAAAAGCAAAATATCTTTATTAAATAAATATTAGTTTATAAGCATAATATATTAAAATCATGATCCAATGAAAAAGTTTATATATTAGTTTGTCTATCTTAAAAGAGAAAAGTTTATATATTAGTTTATACTGGTTGAATTTCCTAATCGGCGAGCATTTTTTTAGTGAATAATTTTAATGCTATGAGCTAATTAGGAAATAGAGGAGGATATTTAAAATGGAAAAAGAAAAATTTTTGGGAAAATATAGATGCCCCCAATGCGGGTCAAAATACTTAATAGAAGATAGTAGAACAGGAGAAATATCTTGTCAATCTTGTGGATATGTATTATCAGAAATAGTTATAAATCAAGGCCCTGAATGGAGAGAATTTGAAGAAAGTGAGAAAAGTAGAAGTCGTGTTGGCCCTCCACAATCAATTATGTATGAGCATTTAGGTTTATCAACTACTATTTCTAAAGATTTAAAAGATGCTCAAGGAAAATCCCTACCAAAAGAAGCTAGGAAACATTTAAGTGAATTAAGAAAAGCTGATTATAGGTCTCAAATAAATATTGCTCAAAAAAGAAATCTTGAACAAGCAGCAAATGTTTTAAGAATATATGCTGATAAGCTTAATTTACCAGATTATGTTATTGAAGGAGCTATGCAAATTTATAAAGAAGCATTAAAAAAGGACCTTATACGTGGAAGAGCTATTAGAAATATTATAGCTGCAGCAACTTATGCTGCTTGTAGAATTTCTGGAACACCTAGAGATTTAAGAGAATTTGAAAAAGCATATCCAATTGTTACTAAAAAAGATATTGCAAGAGATTATAGATTATTAATGAAATATCTTAATCTTAAAGTTCAATTAACGGACCCAACTATATATGTTAATAAAATTGCTTCAAAGCTTGGCTTAAATCAAAATATTATTCAAGAAACAATAAAAATATTGAATAAAGCTGAAGAAATTGGAGCAACAATAGGTAAAGATCCTGTAGGAATTGCAGCTGCAGCATTATATTTGGCATGTAGAGAAAATAATATAGATATTATGCAAAAAGATGTTGCCAAGGCATCTGGAGTTACATTGGTTACCATTAGAAATAGATCTAAAGATTTAGAAGATTATATGAAAAGCATTACTAAAGAAAAAGAAGTAAAAGAAGTAACATCTATAGCTGAAAGTTAAAATTTAAATAATCTTAATCTAAATACGCTGTTACACCATATACTCTTATATATAATTTACCATTTAAATGATATAATTTTGCAGCTGCTTTAAATTTACTCCCTTTCTTTATAAGTTGTCTTGGACCATAGTATTCTGAAGGTTCTAAAATAGCATGCCATTTATCATCTACAATTACTATAGCTTTTCCAGGAAGTATTTTCTCTATTTCTATTTCATGAGTATTAGCTTCATAATTTGTTCTCTTACTTAAAATATTTTCCATAAAACTATATCCATATGGCATAATTTTTTCTCCTTTTAAATATATTTGATTTGCTTTTTCAAGTTTCTTAATCGATGCATTTATTATTCCAGGACTTAGACCATCGTATTCACTTTCTTCTATTAATGATTTTATACTTATTCCATTTTCACCAGCTTCTAAAACTTTATTTAAAATATATTTTGAAACAGTATTTACTTCTTTATAAAAAGATTTTTCTAATACTTCATCATATTCATCGATTATATCTAACATACTTTGAACTAAAATAGGTTCGGTCTCCTTTTTAAGAGAAGGTACTTCTAATTTTATTAATTTTTCAGCTTCAATAATTTTCTCCATTGGAATTATGCATGGTTTAAATTGTTCAATCCTTTTAAATGGTTTAAGTTCCATATTTAAATTTTTTATTATATCAATCATTTTCTCAGCTTTCCTTTTACTTGTTCTAAGATAAGCCATATCCAATGTATTTTCTGTAGCAAGAATTACTACTTTTCCAATTCTAGCTCTTCCTGTTCTACCTCTTCTTTGAATGTATCTTATTTCACTTGGAACAGGCTCATAAAATATTACTAAATCTACTTGGGGTATATCTAATCCTTCTTCACCTATACTCGTTGAAACCAATATTTTTATTTCTCCATTTCTAAATTTTTTTAATATTTCAATTTGTTCTTCTTGAGTCATTTCAATTTCTTTATCTCTTTGACCATGACCAATGAATTTTTCAGCTATAAATCCACTTTCTTTAAGAATGGATGAAAGGAAGGAGGCAGTATCTCTATATTGTGTAAAAATCAATATTCTCCCATTTTGATTTAAAGTTAATTCATTTTCTACTATTTTCTTTAATAGATAAATTTTTGGATGTTCTTCAAAAAAATTACTTTTTATTATTTGAAAAACTTTATGAAATGATGGATCTTTCGTGAGAATTTTATGAATTCTCTTTTCTCCTTCAGCAATTTTCTTCATAAAATGCAAAAGAGCATGCATCCCTTGACTATCTAAAAGTTCAAGTGCATGATAGAGTATTAAAGCAATTGATTGAATTGCTAAAATTTTATATAAAGCCCCCCTCTCTTCATCAAGCATAGATTCTTCAATTCTGATCCTTAATTCTTCTCCTATTTCGAGCAAATCTTTTCTATAAATATACTTTGGATCTTTCTTAATAACACCTAAAGAATGAAGTTCTTTAAGTTTTTCATTCAAGCTTTCTTTTAGAATATTTCTAATATTTATATAAGATTCAGGTTGTTTGACTATTTTAATTTCCATCTTTATTGGATTAATATATTTTTTAACATCGTCATCTTCTTCTGTTCTAGCTATGATTTGTTCTATAAAAAGTGCCTCACAAACTTCTTTTATCCTTTGTTTATTAGCACCAGGACTAGCTGTTAAACCAATAATGATTGGATAAGGACATTGGCTTACATATTTTTTAGCAACTTTTGTATAAGCATAATCTTTTATAGCTCTATGACATTCATCAAATATTAATAAACTAAAATCTTTTAAGTTCAATCCTGCATCTAAATCGTTCCTAACAGTTTCAGGAGTAGCAAAGAAAATTTTTGCTTTACTTTTATTCCATAAATGTAATCTATAATCTGGATTCATTTTTCCAGTTATTATTTGTGTATCCTCAGGCATTATTTTTAAAACTTTTAAGAAAACATCTCTATGTTGATTAACTAAAGGTTTTGTAGGAGCCATGAATAATATTTTTTTATCATAAAAATTGTATAAAAAATAAGCTGAAATTAATGCAGCTATTATTGTTTTTCCTAAAGCAGTTGGAAGAACAATTAAAGTATTTTTCTTAATTGATTCTTTAGCTATATTATCTTGAAATTCTCTATATTCTAAAATTTCTTTTTTAATGAGAGGATTATTATAGAGATTCATATTTCTATTGCTTCTTTACTTGGTTTAGCTCTTTTTATAGCTTTTGGATTAATATTATCTAATGTTTTTAAAAGATATTCAAGTTTTTCATTATTTATTAAATTTTTAAATTCTTTTAATTCTTCTAAGTTTCTTAATATTACTCCCCTTCTTTTAGTTGGATTTCCAAATTCATCTACTGGATTTAATTCTACAGCTATGCTTGATGGTTTACTTTTTAATTGAGGAATTTTTAAAATAAATACTCCTGCAATTGTCGTTTGTCTTCTTTCCCAATCTTTTCCATTTTCAAGAAAATCTTTCAATTTATCTTCTAATGACATAAAAAAATGAATAACTAAATTAAATATAAAGATTTATTGAATTATTTCTTAAATTAAATATAACTTTATATAGACTTAAGAAATTATAATTAATACTTATTGTTTTTTTAGCAAATTTTATAAGTTTGTAATTTGTTTATTCATATGATGAATTATGGTTAAAAAGAAAGTTTCTAAAAAGAAGAAAGTTAAGAAAAAAGTAGAATCACCTTATGTTAAAAGATTAAAGAATACTATTGAAAATCTAAAAAGCAAATTAGCTGAGTCTGAAGCTACTAAAAGTAAATTGGAAGCTGAATTGCAAGAAATTAAAGGAAAATTAGCTGAAAAAGAAAAAGAACTTGAAGATGCAAAAAATAAAATTAAAGAATTAGAGGGAAAGCTTGCGGCTCCTCCTACAACTCCTTAGAAAAACTTAACTAAAGCTAAAAGAGATAATAAACTAAACTCTATATTTTAAATGTATTTTATGCAATATGATTAGGGGTTTTCATCTTTTTATAATTGAGTTTAAAAATATTAGCTTAATTAATTTATCTTTAAAATTATTTTTTAATATTAAAATAATTTAAAAAAATTAAAATGTTTATATTCATCTTTTTAAATATTCATAGGTTGCATTAATTAGAATGAATTAACATTTATTGTGATGAATTTGAATGTAAGAAAGGGAATAATCGAATTAATAACTGATATTAACCATCTTAGAAAAGATGCAAAACTTATGATTTTATCGGATTTTATCATTTGGATTGCTTTTGGACTTTATTCTGCTGTTTTTCAATTTTATCTCATATATGTAGGTTATAATGGCACAATGCTAGGAATAATTTTTATGGTGAATAATATAACATCTTCAATATTAATGATTCCTGGAGGATTAATAGCAGACAATTATGGAAGGAAAAAAAATATTAATAATTGGCACTTTGTTAAGCATACTTCCAATAATAATAATCCTTTTTTCCACATATTTTCCAATTGTTGCTTTTTCTTCAGCAATTTTAGGTTTATCTTATGCTTTCACATGGCCAACTTTTTCAGCTCTTTTTGCAGATACATTGGATAGGAAAGAAATGGATTTTGGTTTTAGTGTAAATGCTTTTTTTCAATCATTTTCATTTGCTATTGGAAGCATACTTAGTTGGACCCCTAGTATTTTAAACATGAAATTTAATTATGCATTAATAGATTCTTATAAATTTACTCTTGGATTAATTGTATTTTTAACATTTTTATCTACTATTCCAATGTTGATAGTTAAACCTATTAGTCAATCAAAAAGGAAAAGAAGTTTAGATCTTAAGACTATGTCTAGTAGAATAGCTTTAAAATATATGATAGCAAATGCTATTGTTGCTTTTGGTGCAGGTATGACTATACAAATGTTTGGTTACTATTTCTATAAAAAGTTTGGAATTAGAGAAGGTGCATATGGTACTCTTAGTTTTATTACAAATATCATATGTTCACCAACTTTCTTAATAGCCCCAAAAATTTCAAAAAGAATAGGAACATTAATGACTATAATATATACACAACTAGCTTCTATTCCAGGTTTAATATTCATCACATTTTCACCAAATTTTGCAATAGCCTCAATAATTTTTGTTTATAGACAAGCTATGATGAATATGGCAAATCCACTTATAGGATCATTGCTTATGAAATTTGTTAAAGAAGAGGAAAGAGCCACTGTAAATAGTTTATCAAATTTAAGTTGGTCTATTTCAAATGCATTGGGTATGCCCATAGGAGGATATATGATAGATAATATAATGGTTGACTTACCGCCTTATATAACTTCTGCATTTTATATAGTTTATGTTATGATATTTTATATTTTAATAAAAAATGAAGCACATGATAGCAGTTGATGACATTTATTTAAATTATTTTTATATATTTAACTATTTTTTAAAGTATTTGTAAATAATTTTAATCTTATTCCTTAATGTTCTAAATAATGGACAATCCGTTCTAAAGCATATGATTAAATTCAACTATTGCTATATTTTTAATGTAAAAAGTGGTTAAAAAATGTTTGAAAATAAAAAAATAATTTTTAGCATTGTGTTAATAGCTATAGCAATGGCTCTATTAAGTATAAATCTAGTAATGATTATGCCTATCTATTCGACTTTAGCGTCTACAACATCGTATACTAGCATGAAAAGTAATGAGGATATTATAAAATCAATTGTTTTAAAAGAATTAACTACAGTAGAGGGAAAAACTATAACAGTAAGTGGAACTGGAATTGCTAGTAGCAAACCCGAAGTTGCGATAGTATATTTAAGTGTAATTACTAGAAGTGAAACTGCTTCTGAGGCTCAATTACTTAATGCTGAAAAAATGAATAATGCAATTAATGCTTTAAAAAATGCTGGAATAAAAGAAGAACAAATAGAAACTACAAGATATAGTTTAGAGCCCATATACGAATATAATGAAAATCTTAGAAGATCTGTATTAGTTGGTTATCAATGTGTAAATACTATAAAAGTGACTTTAGAAGAATTGAATAAAGTTGGCAAAATAATAGATACAGCTGTTTTAGCTGGAGTTAATGAAGTTTCTTCGATAACATTTTCTTTAAAAGAAGAAACTATTGAGAAGCTTAAAATTGAAGCTTTAACTAAAGCTGTTGAAGATGCAAAAACAAAAGCTGAAACTGTTGCTAAAGCTGCAAGAGTAAAGATTATAGGTCCAAAGAAAATAGATATTGGAGGGTATGTTCCTCCTGTAAGGTACGAGTTAGTTAAAGAAGCTATTGCAGTACCTGAAACACCTATAATAGCTCCAGAAGAACTTACAGTATCTATGAATATCAATATAGTTTATGAATTTGAGTAATCTCCACCTTTTTTTATTTTTTATTAAAAAATCTATACAAGTTTTCTTCAAAAAAAATAGGGGGGATTATTTAATTAATTGAATTCTATTGAGCAGTTTCCATAAGCGATTCTGTGCTTTTAATTCCAGAAATTGCATTTATTTTAGATATTAAACTGCTTAAAGCTTCAAAGGATGGGGCTTCTGCAAAAGCAACAATGTCGTATCTTCCAAATACAAAATAAGCACTTTTAACTTCAGGAAACTTTTTAACACTTTCCAGAACCTTTGTTCCTTTTCCTGGAAGAATTCTAATTAAAATACAAGCTCTCATACTTTTTAACACCTCTTAAAAACTAACAAGAGTTTCTGTAGCTTTTACTCCTTCTAATCCATGAAGCTTTAGTGAAATTTCACTAAGTGCTTTAAGGTCAGGAGCTTCTACTTCAGCAACAACATCCCATCTTCCATGAGCACCAAATGCTTTTTTCACACCTTTAATCTTTTTAATCTCTGATACTATGTCTTTATATTTTCCAGCTTCACAACAAATTAATATGCAAGCTATTACCATTTTTCATCATTAATATAATAATTAAAAAGATTAATATATTTTTATTAAAGAACTCATCTCTAAACTATTTAAACTTTTCTTTTATACTTTTTTTATGGAATTTAAAGATAAATTCTATTAATGGAAGACTTGGAGTAATCCATGTATTTTCATTTTCTAATAATGAAAAGACGGATTCTTTTTTCCATTTATATTTTTCTCAATAGTAGTTGCAAATCTTATTTTTATATTCTTAGTTTTATGCCCAATAAATAATGCGAATATTTTTTCCTTTTTTAACTTCTTCTATCTCTTTAGCAATTCTCACATAGTTTAATGTCCTTTGGCATTATGATTAAAAAGAAAGGCTTGAATGCAAGTTCTAAGAATTAGCATTATCTAGTGGGAAAATCATGTTATTTTAGGATATATAAACACTGTTTAAGTTCTCCATTTCTGCAATTTCATGAAGCTTCTTATCACTTACTAAGAATTGTGAGGCATTTACATTTTTTGCTGAAGCTATTTGTAAAGCATCAGCTTGATATATATGATATTTCTCAATAAGTTTCCAGCTTTCAGAAAGAATTCTTATTCTTATGGGTATCAGCATTAGTCTACCTAATTTTATAAGTCTCCTCGTTTCAAGTAAGAAACGCTTTTTAGAAATTGCATGCTTCTCTTTACTCAACCTATTCTGCACCATAGCTCTATCGAGAGCTCCTAAAACCTCACCTATGTTCCAACTACTAAAACTCAGTGTCAATTCTCCTGAATATGTTTTCAAAAAAATATTTCTAACAGACTCGCTTCCCGGTTCTTTCACATACCTTTTTATTATAATGCTTGAGTCAAGATATATTATTGCTTCTTTCATTTCTCATGACCCTAATGAATTCACTCACGAATTCTTTCTCAGGTTCCAGAGGTTCAAAATCTATTTCGTAGCTTTCAAAATTCTCTGTTCTCTCTAAAATTTGTTCAAGAAAATCCTCTATTATTTCGTTCTTAATGATTTCCTCAAGCATTTGAGATACTTCTAGTCCATTTTTTAAAGCAATTGATTTTAATTTCTCCCATAAGTTTTTATCTATGTAAATGCTTGTTTTTATCTTAGCCAACTTACTTACCTCCTATACCGAATATACTAAAGTCAGTATTTAATGTTTTTCTTAATTAAGT
>Ga0078972_1009108_pt1 | contig 19927 bp, 18 predicted proteins | sample YelNatPaOPGAMG01_FD_67568 | JGI IMG/M metagenome (GOLD analysis project Ga0078972, IMG submission 67568) | Hot spring thermophilic microbial communities from Obsidian Pool, Yellowstone National Park, USA - OP-RAMG-01 (SPADES assembly) (version 2) | ecosystem: Environmental > Aquatic > Thermal...
GGGCAGCCTGCTCCGCCTCTAGCCGGCCTCTATCAGGTGGGGAGTTGGCGGTTGGCATTGCCGGCGCGCCGGCAATGCCAAACGCCAACTCCCCATGAAAGGTCCGCGCCGGGCGGGTGCAGCGCTTGACCCGGCAGCCGGGAGCCAGGCCATGATAGGCCACCAGAAAAGTCACCAGTGCAACTCAGGGGGAGGAAACTGCATACCTGCGATGCCTCTTGATGGAGAAAACCTCAGTGCGGGCCTGCGCCTGCGCACCGTGAGCGATGAGCGCGATGTAGAGCGCTTCATCGCCTTTAACGCCGCTGTCAACGGCGAGAGCGAAGGGGTGATCTGCCGCCGGCTGTTGTACGGCCACCCCACGGTGCGCCGCGAGGATTTCGTGCTGATCGAGGACGAAAAGAGCGGCGAGGTCGTCTCATCTACCTGCCTCATCCCCTGGCGCTTCCGCCTGGAGGGCATCACCCTCGATGTGGCCATGCTGGAGATGGTGCTCACCCATCCAGACTATCGCAAGCGGGGGCTCGTCCGTACTCAGGTGCAGCATTTCCACGAGACGGTGCGTGCACGCGGCTTTGACCTGTGCGTCATCACCGGCATCGCCTACTACTATCGCCAGTTCGGCTATGCCTACGCCCTCGACCTGGACGCCGCCGACTCACTCCCCGCCTGGCGCATCCCAGAGCGACTTGCGCCGCTGGCGCAGGCCTACCATCTGCGGCCGGCCGCCAGTGCCGATGCGCCCCTGCTGGCTGCGCTCTATGAGCAGGGGATGCAGGGGCTGGGCTTTTGTACCCTGCGCACGGCGGAATACTGGCGCTATTTGCTGGAACGGGCGCAGGCGCCCATGTGGCTGCTGGAAGAGCGAGAGAGCGGCCGCGCGGTGGGCTACCTCAGCACAGCGCTGCTGCCGGGCAACCGGGGCATCCGCGTAAGCGAGAGTGTGGTGCCAGGCTATGAAGCCGGGTTGGCGGTCTTTGGCGCGCTCAAGGGGGAGACAAACGGCGAGATCCAGTTGGGTTGGCCCCAGACGGGTGCGTTGGTACAGCTCGCGCGTAGCCTCGGCAGCACGCCACTGCCCGGCTACCAGTGGCTGGTGCGCATTCCCGATACGGCCGCCTGGCTGCGCAAGATTGGCCCCGCTCTGGAAGAGAGGCTGGCGGCCTCGCCAGCGGCCGGGCTCACTGGCGAGCTGATCATCAATCTCTACCGGGAGGGCTTCCGGCTGCGCTTTGCAGCGGGCCGGCTTTCGAGCGTGGATGCCCTGGGCTTTGTGGATGCCTCTATGGGCGCCGATGGCGGCGATCTCTGCATCCCGCCCGAGGCGTTCGTGCGCCTGACGCTCGGCTACCGCAACCTCGACGAGCTGCGCGACGCCTGGCCCGATATCACCATCCGGCCAGAGCGTCGCCTGCTGGTGGATGTGCTCTTTCCCAGGCTGGATTCTTATCTGTGTGCGATCTACTGATACATCTTCAAGGAGAGGGAGTATTGGCATCTGCCGCACCGCGGTGCGGCAGATGCCAATACTCCCTCTCCTTGAAGGCCCATAGCCGGGCGGCAGCGAAGCACATCACCCGGCGTGAACCAGGATGTGCCAAGTTCCATACAGCATAGGCAGGAGGTCATACTTGACGAGCAATAAGATCTCTGCACTGCAGGGGCAGTTGGACCCCGCGTGTGTGCATCAGATGGCCTTTGACATGGTGGCCATCCCCAGCCCCACGGGTGACACGCGCCGCGTGACCGAGTTCTACGCCGGGCAGCTGCGCGCGCTGGGGCTGGAGGTGCACTGGGATGACTCCCTCCCCGAATCGCCCAGCGTGGTGGCCTACCTCAACGGCGGGCGGCCGGGGCCGACCCTCGAGCTGGCCGGGCACCTTGACGCCATCCCCGTGGCGCACGACCCGGCGGAAATCCGTGATGGCATGCTCTATGGCCGCGGCGCCGCCGATATGAAGGGCAGCATGGGTGGGCTGCTCGAGGTGGCGCGGGTGCTGGCGCCGCTGCGCGAGCAGCTGGCGGGGCGGCTTATGATCTGCGCCTATGGCTATCACGAGGCGCCCCTGGGCCGCGGCCAGAACCTGCTGCCGCTTTTGGCACGCGGCATTGTGGGCGACGCGGTGATCAACGTGGAGGGGCCCGACGAGGCCGTGGCCGTCGTCGGCAAGGGCATGAGCATCTTCGAGATCACCATCGCGCGCGCGGGCGAGCCCGTGCACGAGGTGCAGGCGCCCAAGGGCCTGCCGCACCCCCTGCTGATCGGCCTCGATGTGGCCACGGCTCTGCGCCAGTGGAACGAAGAACTGGCGCAGGGCGAGCCCATCCCTTACCTGGGGCCGGAGTCGGTCTTCCTGGGCCAGTTCGAGAGCGGCGATTTCTATAACCGGGTGCCTAACCGCTGCCTGCTGGTGGGCACCCGCCGCTATGCGCCCGCGGTGCGCTTTCCGCAGGTCGAGGCCGAGTTCCAGGCCCGGCTCGATGGCGTCCGCCAACAGTGCGCGCCGGCCACCATCGACCTCAACCTGATGAAGATCAAGGATGGCTTCCGCGTCTCTGAGGATGAGCCTGTAGTGCGTCTGTTGCAGCAATCCTTCCAGGAGCTGACAGGCCGCCCCCTGCCCTGTGGCGGCTTTACCGCCGTGGGCGACGTCTCCAACTTTGTCAACGAGGGGGGCGTGCCGGCCGTCTACTATGGTTGCGGCCTCGAGCGCGCCCACGCCACCCCCGAGTATGTCGCCCTGAGCCGGCTCGAGCGCCAGGCCCGGGTGCTGCTCTCGACGGCGGCACGGTTCCTTGGGCTGGATTGAGGAGATACCCCATGCTCCACTACACGCACGAGCGCAACTATGCCTGCCGCCTGACCGAGTTCACCTATCGCGGCCTGCGTGCGGTGACGCTGGAGAATGAGCTGCTGCGCGTCACAATCCTGGCCGACAAGGGCTCGGATATCTACGAGTTCCTCTTCAAGCCGCTGGATGTGGATTTCATGTTCCGCACCCCCTGGGGCGTACGCAACCCGGCCACTTTTGTGCCCACCTCCGCCACCCCCGTCAGCGCCTTTTTGGATTTCTATGAGGGCGGCTGGCAGGATTGCCTTCCGACCGGCGGCAATCCGGGCGAGTACCAGGGATTCCCCTTTGGCGCCCACGGTGAGACGCCCACCATCCCCTGGCAATACGCCATAGTGGAGGATACGCCGGAGCGGGTGGCCCTGCGCCTGTGGGTGCGTACCTACCGCACGCCCTTCCTGGTAGAGAAGGAAGTGGCTCTGGAGCGGGGCAAGGCTACGCTGAGTATCCACGAGCGCATCACCAACGAGGGGCGGGCGCCCATGCACCTGATGTGGGGCCAACACCCGGCCCTGGGGGCGCCCTTTGTGGATGGAAGCTGCGTTATCGACCTGCCGGGCGCACAGGTGCACTGCACGGGCCTTTCGGCCAACACTCGCTTTGTGGAGGGGGTCCACACCTGGCCCATCGTGCCTGGCAAAGATGGGCGCGCCATCGATCTGCGCCGCGTGGCCACTGCCGAGGCCGACACCGCCGATACGATCTTCCTTAGCGCGTTGCCCGAAGGGTGGTACGCCGTCACCAACACCGAGCGCCGGGTCGGCTTCGGCATGGCCTGGCCCATCAAGGTGTTTCCTGCCCTCTGGTTCTGGCAGGTCTACGGCGGCGCCTACTTTGCCCCCTGGTATGGGCGCACCTACAACATCGCCCTGGAGCCTTTCAGCACCGTGCAGACCACCCTCGCCGAGGCCATCGCCGATGGCTCGGCGCACCACCTGGAGCCCGGCGCCAGCATCGATGCGCGCTTCGTGGCGGTGGCCTATGCAGGTATGGAGGGCGTCGAGCGCATCACGCCAGACGGGCAAGTCACCCCCCGTTCGTGAGAGTCAGGATTGAGCAGGAGGGCGGGGCCCCCGCCCTCCTGCTCAATCCTGACTCTCACGAACAGCGCGGAACATGGCCAGCAGATTCTCGGCCGGCACGTTCTGCTGCACATTATGCACGGGGTTGAACACAAACCCGCCCCCCGGCGAGAAGATGCGGATGCGCTCCTGCGCCTGGGCATAGACCTCCTCCGGCGTGCCGAAGGGCAGCACATGCTGCGTATCGACTCCGCCGCCCCAGAAGACCAGCCGGTCGCCAAAGGTCCGCTTGAGCGCGACGGGGTCCATGCCCCTGGCCGAGGTCTGGATCGGGTTGAGGATGTCTACCCCCGCATCGATCAGGTCGGGAATGAGGTCGAACACGGCGCCGCAGGTGTGGTAAAAGATCTTCCACGGCGTGTGCGCATGAATCCAATCGTTGATGCGCCGGTGGAAGGGCTTGTAGATCTCCCGGTACATATCGGGCGAGATGAAGCAGTTGTCCTGCGCGCCGAAATCGGTGCCCGAGACATAGATCACATCGATGCGGTCGCCGACTGCCTGCCGGAGCATCTCCAGGTTTTGCATCGCCACGTCGCACTGGCGCGCAAAGATGCCCTTGATATACTCCGGGTGCGTCACATGGGCCACGTACCACTCCAGCGCATCGCGGATGCCCTTGGGGTTGGGCAGACCCACCGCCGGCACATGCGAGATATCGCCAAAGGCGCCGCCGCCGAAATTGAGCATGATGGAATATTCGGTGTTACGGTAGAGGCGCTCGCTCTCTTCCTCAAAATAGCGCAGGTCCTGCTCACCATAGACGGAGAACATCCCCTGCACCCACTCATCGGGGTCCAAGTGATCCTCGTCAATAGGCTCCTGGCGCACGATGGCGTCGAAATAGTAGCCGCCCTTGGGCATGCGCGCGCTGGGCGCCAGGCTCGTATCGCCGTGGGGGTAGAGCAGGAGGTCGCCGTTCACATCCACGCTGGGGTTAAAGCCGCCGGGCACCAGCACCTCGGTGCCGTCGAAAAGCCGCCAGGGCTTCCAGTTCTCATTGCGAAAGCCAAAGCGCGTTCGGGGCAGGCGCAGGGGCGCCGTGTCGATGCCCAGCAGCTCGCGCACCTCGTCCTCCACCTCGCCCAGCATCAGGTAGGGGTCGATCAGCCGGGGTGGCCGGTGCGGCAGCCCCAACGCCTGGCGCAGGCGGGCATAGGTGCCTACCCAGATGCCTGTTACCGAAGACCCTCCCAGGTCCAGGGGCACCCGGTCGGGCTCCTGATGCCGGATTGCGGCTTGCACGCGCTCTCGCGAGTTCATGCCTTCCTCCTGTCTCTACATGAGATCGATCATGCTTGACACTATAGCACCCCTGGCGATGAGCGCAAAACCCCGGCCCGGTCGCAGGCGAGGAGGTCATCTATGTCAGCTTGCCCAGGGGCAGAACCGTGCGACCGAACACGGCCAGCAGTAGAATGCTGGTCGCCGCATACCACCCCGCCACCACCGCCAGCAGGAACGCCACACTGGCAGCCTCAATCACAGCCCGACTGCCGCTGATGAACCCGGCTGCACCCAGGGCTGCCCCGGTAGCGAGCAGGAACAGGGTAGCGAATACCGCCCAACTGATGCCGTAGCGGCCGCTGCTCCAGCATAGGTAATGAGCGCCAGCGGCACAAGCCAGATGCCCAGCCCCAGGAAGGCGCCTGTCGGCTGCACGAGTGTGCCGGTGGCAAAGAGCAGGAACAGAACGCCATAGGCAATCCAGAACGCCCCCCAGATGCCGAGCATGGCCGTCGCCAGGCTATCTCTTGCTCTGCAGGCCCACAGGCCGGCCACGAACTGCGCCAGGCCGCCGGTAAAGGCAGCGAACGGGAAAATGAACAGCGCCGTGACAGGCACGAGATCGTGCCATTCATGACATTGGAAGCATCTGGTCAAAGCCGCCACTATGATACCGTGCCGACGCCTGTTGCGCATTTGCCTCGTTCGTGGCATAATGTATGGGTAGTATTTTGACCCATTCGGGTACTATTCTTACCCGGAGGGATTATGCCATTCCTGGATCGACTGCTCACATCACGCGTCCGTGCCCGCCTGCTGACGCTTTTCTTCATGCACCCTGATGAGGCTTTCTACCTAAAGGGCCTCGTCCGCCTGCTCGGCGAGAACAACAATGCCCTCCGCCTGGAATTGACCCGGCTGGAGCAACTTGGGTTGCTCACCAGCGAGCGTCGACACGGCCGCAAAGAGTACCGCCTGAACCAAGCCAGCCCAGTATACCCCGAGCTACGCGGGCTGATTCTGAAGACGGATGGCGTGGCCCAGGTGCTGCGCGAGGCGCTCGCTCAGGCTAGCCAGGATATCGAGATGGCCCTCCTCTATGGCTCCTTTGCCCAAGGCACCGAGCGCGCCGCCTCCGATATTGACCTGCTCCTCGTCGGCGATGTAGACGTGGCCCGACTCCGCCAATCATTGCGTGGGGCCGAACACACACTCGGGCGCGAAGTCAATGAGGTTGTCTACGACGCGGACGAATTCCAGAGACTTGAGCGGGAAGAGGGCTCATTTGTGCAGCGGGTCCTGGCTGGGCCCACCATCGCACTCATGGGAGGCGGACATGTCGATTGCGGATCTCGAGCGGCAGGGGCTGATCCACAAACATAGGGCATCGCCTGAGGATGTACAGCAGACGCTGCGACGCGCCAGAGATGAATTGGCAGCGGCTCGCCTGCTGGCAGAGCCCCACCCGGCATCGGCCTACGAACTGGCCTACAACGCCATGTTGTTCGCCATCTCTGCGCTGATGTATGCCGCAGGATACCGTGCAGCGGCCGAGCGCCACCACGCCACACTGGTCGATTTTGCCGAGGATCGACTGGGGCTTTTTCATCTACCGTTGGTGAACGAATTCGATACAGCGCGCAGGAAGCGCCACCGCACGGTGTATGAGCAAAAACCGGTAAGCCGGAAAGAAGCGCTTCATGCCGTCGATATTGCGGAAAAGCTGATCGCGGTAGTGGAAAAGCAGGTCAACGCATCATAAGAGTGAATCGAGAGGACCAGCCAAGGATAATGGCCGGTCCTCTCGATTCATCAGGCAGTCTCGAGGATCTTGCCCTCACTCGTCAACTGGTAATGCCGCTCTTTGAAGGCATGATAGTCGATGGTCGGGAAGGGGTCGTCCATCTCCTCCGCCGCCTTGAGGAACTCGCGGTCGCTGGGTTTGAGCTCCGTGCCGCGCTCGGCCATGCTGGTGAGCGCGTTAAAGCGCGCCAGGTGCTGCTGAAAGCGGCCAATGGCATATTCCTTGGCCTGCCCGGTGGAGATCAGGAACGGCCAGTCGCTCGCCTCGAGGAGCACCAACTCCCGCGCGGCCTGCGCCATCACTTCGGCGATCTCCCCGGTTGCCTCCGGCAGGTGCGCCACCAGTTGCTCCATGCGCCGCTCGGCGTGGTGCACCAGCGGCCAGATCCACTCCGTCTCGGGGTTCATCCAGGTCCAGTGGCCGCCGCCCTCGCCCCAGGAGCTTTCGGGCAGATCGATCACCTCGTCGGGCGGGTATTCGTCCAGATAGCCGCGGGCAGTGGTGAGGGTGACATCCTCATTTTCCTCCATCAGCCGCAGCACTTCCTTCAGCCAGGCCACGCCCTCGAACCACCAGTGGCCGAAAAGCTCGGTATCATAGGCCGAGACGACGATGCCCGGCGTGCGGCTGGTCGCGGCAAACGCACTCACCTCATCGCGCACGATCTCCACAAAGTGCGCGGCGTGGGTCTTGACCTGCTCGAAAGCGGGCACCGGGTCGTAGAGCTCCTTCTCGCCCAGGCCGGCCGTGGCGCTGGTAATACGCCAATACTGCATGCCCGAGGCCGCATCCTTGCGATGGAACTCGCGATAGAGGAAATCTCCCGGGTAGCCCTGGTTGGCCGACCAAACCTGGAGCCCCGTGCGCTCGTTGCGGCCATAGACGGCCACCTTGGCGGCGCGCACATAGTAGGGGCGCATGGTGGTGCGGTCGGTGGCCAGCGGGCGCTCATCCTCGGCCTGCACCAATTTCCGCTTGGGCAACCCGCCATAGGGCCCGGCCACATCGCCCGCCATTTTGCCCACCAGGCGCCCGCCGCGGATGGCGTGGGTATCGGTAAAGAAATACTGCAGGTTCAGGTCGGCCAGGAATTCCTCCACCCCGGGACGGTAGCTTTCGCCCTCCAGATAGGGCGGCCGGTAGCCGCACTCGGGCAGCCAGATGCCCCGAGGCGCCGTGCCCAGGCGCTGCCAGTAGGCGTTGGCGCCCGTCTCCAGTTGGCCGTAGAGGGTCGAATCGCGCGACATAAGCGGCAGGTAAGCATGCGTGGCCGCGCTGGTGATGATATCGAGGTTGCCCTCCTGCTCCAGCACACGGAAGGCGCCCACCAGGTCACGCTGATAGCGGTCGCGGAAAGAGTCGCGGATATCCGAATACCAGCCGTGGTAAAAGCGGGCCAGGTAGAGCATGTGCGGCTCGTCCGCTTCCGCAAAGCGGCCTATGTCGGCCTCGATCAGCGTGAGCCGCTCCTCCAGATACATATCAAAGTGATTGCGCACATCGTCATCGGCCAGCTGCTCCAAGAGGATGGGGGTGAGGCCGATCGTCATCTGCGGATGGTACCCTTCCGCCTTGAGATCATACAGCGCATTGAGGAGCGGCATATAGGTCTCGGCGATGGCTTGATGCAACATCTCCTCACCGTGCGGCCACCGCCCGGCCAGGCGCACATAAGGCAGGTGAGAATGCAACACAAAGGTGAAATAACCCAATGACACGGTTCGAACCTCCTCGTGCCAAACCGGTTGCAGCAGGCCGGGCAGCCTGCCGCCGGTTGCGACAAATGCAAGTTCATACTACCACGCTTGCCAGTGAATCGCAAGCTAGACTGCCAAGTAATGAAATCTCTCTTGCCGGGTCCTTCGCTGCACAATGCTCCCTCCCTGGCCCAAGCCGGGCAGCGGCGAAGCGTGTAGCCCGGCTGCGACTCAGGCGAATGCCAGGCCTTTTCCTGGATGCGGTATTCATGCTATAATCGCACTATGCAAATCTACCGCGTCGGCCAGATTACCCACTATATCAAAGAGCTTCTCGAGCTGGAGGATACCCTGCAGGATCTCTGGCTGGAGGGGGAGATCTCCAACTGGCGCCCCTACCCTTCGGGCCACATCTACTTCACGCTGAAGGACAGCGAGGCCGCCATCAACTGCGTTCTCTGGCGCACCTACGCCGCCGGGCTCGAGTTTCGCCCGCGCGACGGCGATGCGGTGCTTGTGCATGGCTATATCTCAGTCTACGAGGCGAGGGGCTCCTACCAGCTCTATGTCGACGACTTGCGCAAATCGGGCGCTGGGGCTTGGGCGCTCGAGTTTGAGCGAGTCAAGCGCCTGTTGGAGGCGGAAGGACTCTTCGACCCGGCGCGCAAGCGCCGGCTGCCTGCCTACCCGCACCGCCTGGGGGTAGTGACCTCCCCTGCCGGCGCCGCCTGGCGCGACATCTGCCAGGTGCTGGGCCGCCGCTACCCCCTGGTGGAGGTCATCCTCTCCCCCAGTCAGGTGCAGGGCGCCGAGGCCCCTGGGCAGATCGTGGCTGCCCTGCAGCGTCTGGCGGCCTATAATCAGGTGGACCTGGTGATCGTGGCCCGCGGCGGCGGCTCAATCGAGGACCTGTGGGCCTTTAACGATGAACAGGTGGCGCGGGCCATTGCCGGCATGCCCGTGCCCGTCGTCACCGGCGTGGGGCACGAGATCGATGTGACCATCGCCGACCTGGTGGCCGATGTGCGCGCGCCGACCCCCTCCGCAGCCGCCGAGATGAGCGTGCCCGACGGCCGCGAATTGAGGGCCGCCATCCTCCAGGGGCGCGCGGCGCTGGCAGCGGCCATGGAAAGCCGGCTCGCTGGGGCGCGCCTGAGCCTGGAACGCGAGGAGGCCGCTCTGCGCCGCGCCTCGCCCCGCTATTGGGTCAACCGCGAGCGCCAGCGGCTCGACGACCTGACGCGCGCGCTGCAGTTGGCCATGCAGCACTCCATCGCCCTGCGCCGCGCTCACCTGCAGGGGCTGGCGGCGCGCATCCCGCCCCTCAGCCCTCTGGCCACCCTGGAGCGCGGCTATGCCCTCGTGCTCCAGCGCGATGGGCGCACCGTCGTCCGCTCGGTGCGCCAGGCGCCCGCCGGGCAAGCTCTCACCATCCGCGTCGCCGACGGCGAGTTCCCTGCCCGGGCGGAAGGGGGGGCGCGAGGGCCGAAAGTGACATAGCCAAAAGGAGCATCCCATGGCCGACAACGAGCCAACCTTCGAAGCCAGTTTTGCCGAGCTGGAGCAGGTCGTAGCGCGCTTGCAGGAGGGCAACCTTCCCTTGGAGGATTCGCTGGCCCTCTTTGAGCGGGGCATGCAGCTGGCCCAGCGCTGCGGCGCCCAATTGGAGCAGGCCGAGCTGCGCGTACGCCAGCTCCTGGATAATGGCGCCACGGCGGACATGAGCATCGGCGGCGAAGACAATAACGAGTAATCTGAGTACCCCATGGCCTTTGGGCCATGTGCTGTGCAAGAAACGTGTAGCCGCGCCATCGTGGCGCGCATCCTTTGCTGCAACAGAACCCGCGGCACTTGAGACAAATCGCCCCCGGCAACAGCCGGCTAGCCTGCTCCGCACCAGTCCGGCTCTGAATCGGGGGTTGGGGTGAGTTGGCCGCCCGCGGGCGGCCACAACTCACCCCAACCCCCAAGGAAAAATCCGTTCCGGCTGTGTGCGAAGCATCTCGCCAGGATACCGCCGGTCCCCAGCCAGTAAGTAGGCTTGTAACGTTAGTTCCCGTTCTACCGCTGATTCATCTCCCACACGAACCGCAGCCCTTTGAGCGTGAGCCAGGGGTCGATGATCTCGATCGCTTTGGTTTCTTTGGCGATAAAGCCGGCCAGGCCGCCCGTGCCGATGACGCGCATATCGTCACCCAGCTCCGCCCGGAAGCGGGCGAGCAGCCCCTCGATCATGCCCACAAAGCCGTAGACCAGGCCCGATTGCATGCTGTGCACGGTGTTGCGCCCGATGGCTGAGGGGGGGCGCACCAGCTCGATCTTGGGCAGCTTGGCGGTGGAGCGGTAGAGCGCCTCAGCCGAGATGCGCAGGCCCGGCGCAATGGCCACGCCCAGGAAATCGCCCTCGCGCGAGACGGCGATCAGCTTGGTGGCCGTGCCAAAGTCCACGATGCACAGCGGGCCGCCGTAGAGCCGGTAGGCCGCCGCCGCATCCACCACCAGGTCGGCCCCCACTTCGCGCGGGTTGTCGGTGCGGACTCGCACGCCCGTCCTGACCCCCGCATCCACCACCAGAGGCAGGCTGCCGAACATGCCCTCGCAGACCTCCTCAAAGACGCCTGTCAGCGGCGGCACCACACTGGCCAGGATCGTGCCCTCGATGTCACCCACACTGACGCCGTGTTGGGCAAAGAGCGACAGGATCAGGACGGCATACTCGTCGGGCATCTTGAGGTTATCGGTCGCAATGCGCCAATGATGGCACAGCTCATCGCCACAGTAGATGCCCAACACGATATTGGTATTGCCGATATCGACACAAAAAAGCATAAGATCTCCTCATTACAGATCGGCCTTGCGGCGCCCGGCGGTCAGGCCCTTCCAGGCCAAAATGACCGCGCCTACGATGATGGCGGCCACCACAGCCTCGGGGATCCCCTGCACCACGGCAATACTCGCCGCGACCGGCAGGGTGACATAGCCGCGCAGCACAGCCATGCCCAGCACCAGGATCGTATTGGTGAGGGTGCCCACCACCGCCGAGGTCACGACCGCCCCCACTTCATTCCAACGCCGCAGGCCACGATAGGCCAGCGCCGCCGTCACGCCGATAAAGATGCGCGGCAGAATCGCCACCAGCGGATCCTTGAGCGCCGGGATCTGGCCGGTGATAAAGGTCATGACGCCGAAGATAAAGCCCAGGATCGACCCTACCAGCCAGCCATCGAGAATGCTGCCGATGATCACCGGGATATGGATGATGGTGGCATAGCCGGCCGCCGTGGGCACCGGGATCATGCCCAGTTGCGTCGTGCCCAGAAGGACCGTGATCGCCGCCAGCAGCCCGGCGATCACAATGCGCCGTACGGTTAAGCGAGTGTCCATGGTTTTGCTCCCTTTCTAGACTTCCGAGGCCTCTTGCCTACAACACATTGCGCCAAACCAGCGCCGCCGCGGTAAAGGCGGCCGCTGATACGATCGCGATATAATCCAGGTTGCGCAGCCGCAGGCGCACATAATGGGTGCGGCCTTTGCCGCCCAGGTAGCAGCGCGCCTCCATGGCCAGCGCCAGGTCCTCGGCGCGCAGAAGCGTATTCAGGAAGAGGGGCACCAGCATCACGATGGTGGCCCGCGTTGCCTGGATGAACTGCAGGCGCCCCCGCAGGTGCAGGTCGGCCCCGCGCGAGGCCTGGGCTTTGAGAATGGACTCCAGCTGCTCGGCCAGCACAGGCACAAAGCGCAGGGCGATGGTGCCGATGAGCGAAAGCTCATGGGCCGGCAGCCCGAGCGGGGTAAAGGGGCGCAGCATGCCCTCCATGCCGTGGGTCAGGCCCGTCAGCGGGGTGGTATTGGTGAGGAGGCTCACCAGGAAGATCAACTCCACCAGGCGCGCCAGTGAGATCACCGTCAGCTGTACGCTGGCTGTGGTCAGGTGCAGCCACCCCCACTGCCAGAGGCTCACACTCGCGTGACCACTGAGGGTAGTGGGGCCCTGCCCGGTGAAGAAGAGCTGCAGCAGGGCCAGCAGCGCGATGAACGGCAGGGCTGGCAAGAGCCCGCCCAGCATGAAGCGCAAAGGCAGGCGGGCCAGCGCCACCAGCCCCAGGGTAACGGCCAGGAGCGTCAGGTGCCCCAGGTAAGAGCCGTTAAAGGTCACCGCCGCTCCCAGCAGCAGCACCACCGTGATCTTGGCCCGCGGGTCCAACCGGTGCAGCACAGAGTTGCCGGGAATGTATTGGCCGATGGTCACATGGCGCAGGAAATCAAAGGACTCCACGTTCCACCCCCAGTGCGCAACCCGGCGACCCATCGTTGCTCAGCCTGCGATCGTCGCCTACCTCACTCAAACCGCTCACCGTTCTCTCACGCATTGCCGGGTGCTGCGCCAGGTGTGGCGCAATCTCCGCTGCCGCCTCCTGCACCGAGAGCGGGGTGCGGCTCAGCCGGCAGCCCCGCGCGGAGAGCGCCTCGGCGATCTGGGCGATCTCGGGCGCGGCGAGCCCATGGCGCTGCAACAACTCTCCCTGCGCCAGCACCTCTCGGATCTCGCCCTGCACGACGGTGCGCCCCCCGGCCAGCACAGCCACGCGCCCGGCCAGGTCTACCAGGTCCTCCATGTACGAGGCCACCAGGATGACCGTCTTACCTTCCTGCCGGTGCAGGCGCCGCAGCAGGTCCAGCAGCTCGCGCCGGCCCTGCGGGTCGAGGCCGCTGGTGGCCTCATCAAGGATCAACACCTCCGGCTCCAGGGCTAACACGCCCGCGATAGCCACCCGGCGCCGCTCGCCGCCGCTGAGAGAGAGCGTGGGCCGATCCACAAACGCCTCGAAATCCAGGCCCACCAGCGCCATAGCGCGCTGCACCCGCGCGCGCACCTCTGGCCGCGGCAGGCCCAGCTGGCGCGGCCCAAAGGCGATATCGTCGCCCACCAGCGGTTTGAAGAGCTGGTCCTCGGGCCGCTGGAAGATCAGGCCAATACGCCGACGGATGGCCTGCACGTCGGTCCGCGGGTCGGCCATGTCCTGTCCATCGATGGTGAGCTGGCCGCGCCGGCTGGGGCGCAGCAGCCCGTTCAGGTGCTGCACCAGGGTCGATTTGCCCGCGCCGCCCGGCCCGATGATGCCGAGCGCCTCGCCGCGCTGCACCTCCAGGTCGGCGCCGTTCAGCGCCCGTACGGCCAGGGGCGACCCGGCCATATAGGTGTGCTCCAGCCCGCGCGCCACGATCAAGGGCTCGCTCATGGCTGCCCTCCCGAGTTGGCCTGCCAGCGCGCGGCGACTGCGGTGGCCAGCTCATCGGGGGTCAGCAGATCAGGGGGAAAATCAGCGCACTGCCGGTGCAGGGTGTGGGCCAATGCCGTCACGGGCGGCAGCTCCAGGCCCAGGCGGTCGAGGGCCTCGGCCTGGGCAAAAACCTGGCGCGGCGTGCCTGCGAGGGCAATGCGGCCCCGATCCAGGACCACCACCCGTTCTGCCTCTGCGGCCTCGCTCATACGGTGGGTAATGGCGACGATGGCCGTGCCCGCGTCGTGCAGGCGTCGTATGGCGGCGCGCACATCGGCGCGGCCCTGGGGGTCGAGAAGAGCGGTGCTCTCGTCGAGGACGATGCAGGCCGGGCGCATGGCCAGCACGCCGGCAATGGCCAGCCGCTGTTTCTGCCCTGCCGAAAGCTGGTTGGGCAGGCGGCTGCGCTCTGGCCACAGCCCCACCGCCCGCAACGACTCCTCCACCCGCCCGCGCAGCTCATCCTCAGGCACGCCCAGGTTCTCGGGCCCAAAGGCCACATCGTCTTCCACCGTCGTGGCGACGATCTGGTTATCGGGCACCTGGAAGACCATGCCCACTGTGCTGCGGATCTCACGCAGGTGCGCCGTGTCGCGCGTATTCCAGCCGTTTACCCATACGTCGCCTTGGGTAGGCGTCAGCAGCCCATTCAGCAGGCGAGCCAGGGTCGATTTGCCCGAGCCGTTGTGCCCCAGCACGGCCAGGTACTCGCCCGGCGCTACGGTCAGGTCGATATTGCGGAGCGCCCATACCGGCTCCCGGTCCTCCGGGCGGTAAGTGAAAGAGACGCCGGCCAGGCGCAGAAGAGGGGTACGGTCAATAGTAGCCAACAAAAAAGGCCTCCGGCGGCGCGCCAGGAGGCCAGGGAAAAAGCAGAGTCAATGAAGATGCCATTCCCGCCGTCTCGGTCGCGCCAGCGATCCAAGCGACATACAACACCAAAGATAGAAACCCGCTCGCCGCCCACGAGTTATGGGTCGGCTGCACTTTTATTATAACATAGAGGCCCTGAGGGCACAAGTAGCGGAAAGTGCCTATGGGTCCAGGCAGTTCAGTCGGGAGGCTTGCAGATCCACTGCTCATGACATGCATGCTGATGGGGCGCCATGGGCCCTGCAATACTCAGGGTGACAACTGGGTGTGACTCGCCCCAAGGCTGCACTGCGCCCGCGCCATCCGCCTACAGGCGCTGCATGATCCGGCCCACCAGCGGCGTCGTGACGGCGATCGCTCGCTCGGGGCACAGCTCCTGGCAGCAGAAGCAGCGGATGCAGCGCTCATAGTGGTGCACCGGCGGCTGCGAGTGGTCACCCCCGCGCCAGTCCACCGCCTTGGGCTCGACCGGGCAGACCTGCACGCACGTGCCGCAGCGGGTGCAGTGCGCCACGTCAATGACCGGCCGGGGCGCAGCCAGGTTGCGGAACCAGGGCAAAAAACCGGCATAGCGGGGCGGCTTGACCGGCGCGCGCACGGCGTTGAATGCGCGGTTCACCAGCGGCTCCAGGGGGTCGCCCAACAACTCGATCTCCTCCGGCAGATAGGTGCCCAGCCCCCATTCCCGGCCGGGTCGCATGGTCGGCACAGACTCCGGGTCCAGGTCGATCAGCCGGCACGCAACCGCATCCAGCGCGATCGGGTCTGCCGAGAAGAGTAGGACGTTCATCGCCACCGGATCGCCGTTGCGTGGCCCGTTGCCCTGCATCGCCATGATCCCGTCCAGCACGTACAGGCGCGGCCGGATGTACAGGTTCAGGCACACAAGCATCCTGGCGAAATCCAGTGGATCTGGCAGCTTGATGTGGAACTGTGGCTTGAGCATGCCGGGCACACAGCCGAACTGATTCTTTACGGCGCCGGTGATGCGAGTCAGTTGGTGCGTCTTGAGCTTGCCGATGCTGATCAGCCCGTCGGCATCCAGCACCCCATTAGCCAGGCTGAACTGCTTGATAAAGGGCGAATCGGTAAAGTGCACCTCGCGGCCGTTGTCGAAATCGGCCAGGGCGATGCCCAACGCCTCGGCCACCTGCGCCAGGCCCGACTTGCGCAGCTGGGCCGCCGGCTTGCCGAAACCCGGGGAATCGCCATACGACAGGTTGGGCGTCACTGCCTGCGCCAGCCGGGCCACGGCCCCAAACACCAGCGGGTGCGGGCCGATGCACTTTTCCGGGGCGTCGCCCACCAGCACATTCGGCTTGAGGATGATCCGCTCCCCCGGCTGGATAAACTCCGCCATGCCGCCCAGCAGGTCCACCCCCCGTTGCACAGCAGCGGAAACGGCCGCTTCGTCATAGCGGTCGCAACGTACGACAGCGACTCTCGATCTTGATACCACAGTCTCTACCTCATAATGCGACGAGATCCGTATGCGGATCTCTGTCGGATATCACTCTGGTTTAGCGCTTGCCGCTCTTTAGTGTAGGACGGTCTGGCCGCAAGTCAACTCACCCGGGCGCCGCTCCTTGATGGGGCGTTTGTGCAGCAGGCCAGCGATCGCCTTTCGCGCCAGGTTGACGTCTCATAGGGCCGGACCGCGATTCGACAAATCCGTGATGCTGCCCTATTATGCTTACAGAGGAATCTGGCGGTGTTCCAGGGGTTGGGCAACCAACGAACAGGCTGATTCCCCCCTCTACCTGGCCTCGACCGGTAGAAGGTCAAACCTACACCAGGGAAGCCCCAGCATGAACAGAACCCATGTGTTTTGCCTGCTTGCCGGCGTTTGCTTGCTTCTGCTCGCTGGCTGCCAGAACGTCAAGGCCTCGGCCCGAAACGATAGTTCGCTCCCGTTGGCCGTGAACGAAGTGACAGCCACCCCCACAGTTGGGCCAACGGCTTCCGCCGCGCCTGCGCTCACAGCTACGACAGAGCCTACCGCCACGCCCACGGCCGCTCCCAAGGGCATCATCGTGGCCCTCGACCCCGGCCACGGCGGCATGGACCTGGGCGCGCGCCATTTTGATCACAACGACCAGATGGATGTGCACGAGAGCACCATCACTCTGCAGCTCGCCCTGCGTGTCGGCGCGAAATTAAAGGCTTTGGGCTATGGGGTCTTTTACACCCGCGACGGCGACTATTACCCCAGTCGTGGCCACCTGCAGCCGGATGAGAACGGCGTCATACCCCCCCTCGACGATCTGCTCTGGCGCAACCACATCATCAACCAATCCGGCGCGGATCTGCTCTTGAGCATCCATCTCAACGCCTGGGAGACCGACGACGTGCAGCTCCGGCGCACCACCTGCGGCGTAGAGACCTACTATAGCACCGACCGCCCCTTTAGCGACAAGAGCAAGCGCTTTGCCGATCTGGTGCAGGCCAACATCCTGGCCACCCTGCCCAAGATCGGCGACGAGGCCAACGACCGGGGCGTGATGCAGGATAACTTGCCCCCCGACACGCGGCACATGGTCATACTTGGCCCCGTGAGCGACACGATCACCGAGGCGACGCAGATGCCGGGCATCCTCAGCGAACCCATGTTCATCACCTGCGACCGCGAGGCCGCCCTCATGGTCCAGCCCCAGGTGCAGGACGCCCTCGCCCAGGCCTATGTGGAGGCCATCGTGGAGTATTTTAAAGAGTTCCCGCCCAAGTAGACCTCACCCCAACCCCTCTCCAGCGCTGGGCGATACGTTACGCTCGCCCAGCGCTGGAGAGGGGCGTGTGCTAGCGCACCGTAGCCGCGGCATCGTGCCGCGCGTCCCAACCGATACGCCCGCGGCAACATGCCGCGCCTACGGGCGTCGCCCCGGCATTCCTCCCCGGCATGCAGCGTAACCGCGGCATCGTGAGCGAAAGCGGGCTTTCGCGCTTGCCGCGCGTCCCAACCGGTATGTCCGCGGCGACACGCCGCGCCACCTGCCCATCTTCGCCCTTGCCCCCCCGCCCCAAACGGACTACAATACCCCTGCCTGGCTACACAAAACACAGACTCAGCGAAAGGCCATCATGTCCACCGCCATCACCCAGGATGAGATCAACAATATCCTCTGGCGGGCCTGCGACACCTTCCGCGGCGCCGTGGACCCCGCCGAGTACAAGAACTATATTCTCGTCATGCTCTTTGTGAAATACGTCTCCGACGTCTGGCAGGACCACTATGAGCAGGCGCAGGCCCGCTACGGCGCCGACCCGGAGCGTGTGGAGCGCAGCATGCGCTATGAAAAGTTCAAGCTGCCCCCCGGCTGCCGCTTCAGCGACCTCTACGAGCAGCGCCATGCCGACAACCTCGGCGAGATCATCAACATCGCCCTCGAGCAGATCGAAGAGGCCAACATCGAAAAGCTGGAGGGCGTCTTTCGCAACATCGATTTCAACTCCGAAGCGGCCCTCGGGCGCGCCCGGCAGCGCAACGACCGCCTGCGCAACCTGCTGAACGACTTTGCCGACCCCCGCCTGGACCTGCGCCCCTCGCGCGTGGGCCACAACGACATTATCGGCAACGCCTATGAATACCTCATCGGCCGCTTTGCCGCGGGCGCCGGAAAGAAGGCGGGCGAGTTCTACACCCCGCCCGAGGTCTCCATGCTCCTGGCGCAGCTCGTGGAGCCCAAACCCGGCGATCGCATCGGCGACCCCGCCTGCGGGAGCGGCTCGCTCCTCATCCGCTGTGCGCAGGCCGTGGGCAGCCGCGACTATGCCCTCTACGGGCAGGAGAACAACGGCGCCACCTGGGCCCTGGCCAAGATGAACATGTTCCTGCACGACGTCTCGCAGGCGCGCATCGACTGGGGCGACACCCTGCAGCACCCCACCCTGCTCGAGGGCGAGCGCCTGATGAAGTTCGACGTCGTCGTCGCCAACCCGCCCTTCTCCCTCGACAAATGGGGCGCGGAGGGGGCCGCCGCCGACCCCTATGGCCGCTTTTGGCGCGGCGTGCCCCCCAAGAGCGTGGGCGATTACGCCTTTATCAGCCACATGATCGAAGTCATGCACGCGCAGACGGGCCGCGCCGGCGTCATCGTGCCCCACGGCGTGCTCTTTCGCGGCGCCGCCGAGGGCAAGATCCGCCGGCAGCTGATCGAGGAGAACCTCCTCCACGCCGTCATCGGCCTGCCGCCCAACGTCTTTTACGGCACCGGCATCCCCGTGGCGATCCTCATCTTCAGGCGGCAGCGGCCCGACCGCAAGGTGCTGTTCATCGACGCCAGCCGCGAGTTTGAGCCCGGCACGCCGCAGAACCGGCTGCGACCGCAGGATATCGAGCGGGTCGTGCAGGCCTACCGGGCGCGCGAGACGGTGGAGCGGTACGCCTACCTGGCGGAGTATGAGGAGATTGTCGAGAACGAGTTCAACTTGAACATACCCCGGTATGTGGATACCTATGAGGGAGAGCCAGAGATCGATCTGGCGGCTGTGCAGAGCGAAATCAAGGAGACAGAGCGAGCGTTGCAGGAATTGGACAAGAGAATGGCCTGCTTCCTTAAGGAGTTGGGGCTATGACGGTGCCTGATGGATGGAAAATGGTCCGTCTCGGCGAGTGCTGTCGTCAGGCCCCAGAGTATGGAGCCAATACCCCCGCTGTGGAATATGTGGATACACTGCCACGCTATGTACGGATCACGGATATTGATCAGAATGGTCAGTTGAACAGAGCTTCGAGAGTGAGCGTACGGCTGGAGGGCAACGAGAGGCACACTCTGGAACCGGGCGATTTCCTTTTTGCGCGGTCAGGCGCGACAGTGGGCAAGACCTATCTATACGATCCGCGAGATGGCTGGGCGGTCTATGCAGGCTACCTAATCAGGTTCAGGGTGGATCCGGCAGTCTTGTTGCCTTATTACCTGAAACTGTACACGCAGACGCATCAGTACTGGTATTGGGTTCAAATGACCCTGAGGGCTGGGGCACAGCCCAATATCAACGCCAGGGAGTATTCTTCGCTTCCAATCCCATTGCCTCTCCTCCCTGAACAGCGCAAGATCGTCCAGATCCTGGGCGCCTGGGACGAGGCCATCGCCCTCACGGAGCGGCTCATCGA
>Ga0078972_1009109_pt1 | contig 19926 bp, 24 predicted proteins | sample YelNatPaOPGAMG01_FD_67568 | JGI IMG/M metagenome (GOLD analysis project Ga0078972, IMG submission 67568) | Hot spring thermophilic microbial communities from Obsidian Pool, Yellowstone National Park, USA - OP-RAMG-01 (SPADES assembly) (version 2) | ecosystem: Environmental > Aquatic > Thermal...
AAGGCGGCTCGCTTTCCGGAAGAGTGGAGGTTCAGGGGGAGGAACTCGGGTTCTTCAGCGCAGGAAGAGCGGAATGGGAGGTGGATTTCCCCGAGACGGGAGTTTATAACTTCGGCTTGGTGGCGAGGGGAACGCCCTGCTACGGAATCTATCCCCTTGTGGATATTTACCTTGATGGAGAGAGGGTTGGGGTTCTTTATGTCGGCAGCGAGGAGAAAAGAACATATTCCTGTTCGTTCCAAGCGAACAAGGGAAAGCACAAATTGGCTATAGCCTTTGTTAACGATGCCTGGTCTCCTCCCGAGGACCGAAATCTCTGGGTGGAGAGCTTTTTCGTTGCGAAAGGAAAGGGGAGGGGAAATATGGAGGATTTAACATCCCCTTCCGCCCTCCTCTATATTCCCGTTGGTAAGGGAGCTTTGGTTTTGGACTCCCTCAGATGGGATGAGCCGCCGTCGGGAAATGGAATCAAGGCGAGGCGCTTCATAGGAAGCTTACTGAGCGCTTTGGGGGCGAAATCAATTCCGGTAGGCAATATCACTGTCTTGAAGGCGGAGATGTTAAAACCAGTGGAAGAATATCCATTTCTTCAGAGGGGGGAGGGATTTATAGCGTTGTTTTCTAATGGGACATTGGAGAGCGATATTGAGGTGGCGAGGGAGGGGGATTATAGGATAACGATTGTGGGGAGGGGAACGCCCTTGGGAGGGGTTTATCCCATAGTTAAGTTGGAGATAGATGGGAAGGAGCTTGGGGAAGTAGAGTGCAAGGGAGAGGATTGGAGTCCTCACTCAATTGTGGCGCATCTGCCAGCGGGCAAGCACATTCTCCGCCTTAGCTTTATAAACGATGAATGGAACCCACCCGAGGACAGGAATCTGTGGATAGCTCGGGTGGAATTTGAGGAGCTTTAGAGGCGGTTTTGAGGGGGGCGGGCGTAAGCCCGCCCCCCTCCCTATCTAACCTTCCTTCTTCAGTTCCTCAAGCCTCTTCTCTATCTCCGCGAGAATCTCTCTGAGGCTTTCCGCTTCCTCTTTCAGCATAGCTATCTCGTCCTCCCGGCTGAGCCTGCCGGCGAAGTAGGGATACCACCACCAGCACCAGCCGCTTCCCCAAGCGGGGAGACCGCGAGCGGCTCTCAGCCAGCCGGGCATTCCCGTGAGCCTCCACCAATGTCGCCAGCCTCTTCCGAAACCTCCGAACCAGAACATAGATAATCACCTCCTTATGATAATGATTATCATTAATAATTATACTGAGAAATGCGGGGTAAAGTCAAGTCTTTGTATAATCTCCTAACAATTTAGACTCCTTCTTAATTCCCTATCCTCTTAGTTGTCGTTGCGAGGAGCGAAGCGACGAAGCAATCTCTTTTTTCTTAAATTAGATTGCCACGCCCGCCGCGGCAGGCTCGCATCTATGGGTAAATGACAAAAAACCCCTTTCTTCTTAACAAGTCCAATATCTTTCTGAAATTATAAGTCTTAAAAAGCAAGGAGAAGGAATTTTCCTTAATGATAAATGGAAAATTTTTATTGACATCCCCTTTTTCTTCTTTTAACATTAATAAATATGAAGAAAATCGCAGGCATCACGATAAACCTCCTACAAGGTGATATAACCGAAATGGAGTGCGACGCCATCGTGAACGCAGCTAATAACCGCCTCTCGATGGGTGGAGGCGTAGCTGGTGCGATTAAGAGAAAGGGAGGAGTGGAGATAGAGAAGGAGGCGGTAGCTAAAGGTCCTATATCAATTGGGGAGGCTATCTGGACGGGTGCGGGAAACTTAAAGGCGAAATTCGTTATCCACGCCGCTGTTATGGGTGATGATAGGAGGACGGATGAAACGAAAATCTACAAAGCAACGAAAAGCTCTCTCCTTCTTGCCGACCAGCTGGGATTGAAGAGCATTGCCTTTCCCGCTTTGGGAACGGGAGTTGGGGGATTCCCATATAAGGAAAGTGCCAAAGCTATGTTGAAAGCCATTGAAGAGGTAGCTCCCTCCCTCAAGAACCTCCAGGAGATAACCTTTGTCCTCTGGGGAGAGGAGGCTTACAATTCCTTTAAGGAGGTGATAGAGGGTTGAGAGGGAAAATCCTCATTCTCCTTCTCTCCGCTCTCGCTTTTGCCTCTGTAGATGATTATTTCGCCCTTGTTAAGAGTGGTAAATGTTTAGAGTATAGGGGGAAAGTCATTGGCTACATAAAGGGAGGGAATTTCTTCACTCTCCTTCTCGATGACGGGACTTCCTCCTGCCTGAAATTCAAAGAGCCTGTTCCTGTTCAAATCGGACAGGAAATAAGACTCCTTGTAAGACCAGCAAGTGAGGCAGGGATATATGAGCTTCTCCTGGTTGTCAAGGAGGCAGATGTTAGAGCAAAAGAGGAAGCACAAAAAAAACAAGAGGTATTCTACTATCCCATCCCAACCTCTAATAATAAGGGAAACCTAACCAGCAGGGGTTATCCCTATCGCTTTTCCATTCCTGAAGAGATAGTTGAGGCATACAAAAGAGCAGTTCTCTATTTCAATCCTCGTATAGATGATAGTTCCGCAGCGATGATTGCCAGAGCTATTCTCTACTTCAGCGTTGAAAATAATTTAGACCCTCGTTTGGTGGTAGCGGTCATAGCGGTGGAGTCGGGATTTGACCCAAAGGCAGTTTCAAGGAAAGGAGCTATGGGATTGGGTCAACTAATGCCCCAAACGGCGGCGGGGATGGGGGTAAAAAATCCCTTTGACCCCATTGATAATCTGGCGGCATCAATTCGTCTCATCAGGGGACATCTTGAGAAGTTTGAGGGTAATCCTCAACAACTCGCCCTTGCATTAGCTTGCTACAATGCTGGCTCTGGTGCAGTCAGGAAATACGGTGGGGTTCCACCATATAAGGAAACGCAGGCTTATATAAACAAGGTGATTTCCCTTTACAAAAAGATATGCGGATATTCGGATTGAGAAGCGAAAAACTATGAGGGAGAAGTTAAGGCTTCTCTGGCAACTTGAGGAGATAGATGATGCTCTTCAAAGGAGCAGAGAAGAAAGAGAGAAGTTGGATGACGGAAGCGCTCTAAAGGCGAAGGTTGAAGCTTTAAAAGCGGAACTGGAGAGGCAAAAGAGGGAGTTAAGGGAGATGCGGAGGGAAATGGAGGACAAGGAATTGGAGGCAAAGGGGCTTGAGGAGAGAAGGCGCACGATGGAGAGAAGGATGTATGGGGGATATGTGAGCAATCCAAAGGAATTGGAGTCAATGGAGAGAGAAGTGGAGATGCTGAGACGAAATCAGGACAGGCTGGAGGAGAGGGTGCTTGAGCTGATGTTCGCCATAGAGGATAAGAGCCGAGATGTCCAAATGCTGGAGGAGCAGCTGAAGGCTGAGGATTCGGGATATCAAGAGGTGCGAAGGAAATATGAGGAGGAATACGGAAGGCTTTCTGAAAGAATTGCCTCTCTGGAGAAAGAAAGGGAGGAGCTCCTCCCCCAGATAGACCCCACACTTTTAGAGAGATACGCGGAGATAAGGGCGAAGGTGGGCGGCGGTGTGGCCAAGGTCGTTATGGGGGTTTGTGGAGGATGCGGTTTCAGCATCAGTCCGCGGCTTCTCACTCGCCTTAAAGAGGGGGAAACCATAGTTTACTGCGAAAATTGTGGTCGCATCCTTTATCTTGAGGAATGATTTATAAGGAAGGCATCGCAATAATAGATGGAGCTGTGGAGGGGAATCCAGGCATTGGAGGAATTGGGGTCATTTTAAAGGATAGAAACGGGGAGAAGCTCTTTTCCCATGGGAAGGTAGTGGGCTATGTAACAAATAATGAAGCTGAATGGCTCTCATTTATAGAAGCCTTAAATCTCGCGCGAAAGAGCAAGCTTCAGAAATTGGAAGTGGTCACTGATAGCCAATTGTTAGCTAGGCAATGGAATGGCTTGTATAAAACGAGGGCGAAAAATCTTCTTAAGTTGTATAGAAAGGCGAAAAAGTTAGCGAAAGGATTTCAGGAATTGAGATTGCGTCAGGGAACGAGAAAAGAGACGAGAGAAGCGCATATTTTAGCTCATCTGGCTCTTAAAAGGGTGAAAGAATATGAGGGAAAATAGGGAGTTAATAAACCTTCCTCCCCCTAAGGAAAGAGGAGAGATGAGCCTTGAAGAGGCTATTTGGAGAAGGAGGTCTGTTAGGCGTTTCTCCTCCACTCCCCTACCCTTGGAGGCGATAAGCCAAATCCTCTGGGCTGGGCAGGGGATATCGGATGAATCCACAGGATTTCGCACTGCCCCCTCCGCTGGCGCTATCTTCCCCTGCCATCTCTATGCTCTTCTCCCCACAGGAGTTTATAAATATATTCCCCAAGAGCACAAGCTTCGCCTCCACTTGAAGGAAGATTTGCGCTCTCCCCTTGCGGAAGCTTCCCTTTATCAAGACTTCATCGCTGAAGCACCGCTCGTCATCGTCATCACAGCAGAGCTCTCAAAAACTATGGCTCGCTATGGAACGAGGGCGACAAGGTATGTTTGTATGGAAATCGGACACATTGGGCAGAACCTGCAGCTGCAAGCCGTTGCCTTGGGCTACGCCTCTGTCTGTGTGGGAGCTTTCCAAGATGAGAGAGTTAAACGCCTTCTCTCCCTACCCATTTCAGAGGAACCCCTCTATATCATCCCTATTGGCAAGAAAAGATGAGGAAATTCATCGGTGTTATAGGCGCCTCTCAACCACCTGACGAGCTCCTCCCCATTGCCGAGAAAGTGGGAGAGGAAATAGCCAAGAGGGGTGGTGTTCTCATCTGCGGTGGGATGGGAGGGATTATGGAGTATGCTTCTAAAGGGGCGAAAAGGGCTGGCGGCACAACAATTGGGATTCTCCCCACTATGACGAGGGATTCAGCAAATCCCTATATTGATATACCTATCGTCACAGGCATCGGTTATGCGAGGAATATAATCGTCGTCCTCTCCTCAGAGGCGATAATCGCGATAGGCGGCGCTTATGGCACCCTTACCGAGCTCGCTTATGCTCTTCATTTCAACATTCCAGTAGTAGGGATAAGGACATGGCGTTTGGAGAGTGAATTCACAGATGTGAAGGGAATAATTTACGCTGATAAGCCCGAAGAAGCAGTGAGAATAGCTATGGAGGTGGAGATATAGATGCCCCTAAAAAGAGCTCATATAGAGATTTTCGGCAGGGTTCAGGGGGTGGGATTTCGCTTCTTCGCTCAGCAGATGGCGATAAAATACCGCATAGATGGTTATGTTCGCAATACTCCTCAAGGAACTGTCGAGGTCGTTGCTGAGGGGGATGAGGAGTCACTGGCTAAATTCATTGAAGAGCTGAGGAAGGGACCACCATCAGCAAGGGTCAGGGAGGTGAAAATCGTTTGGGGGGAAGCGAAGGGAGATATGAGGGGATTTCGTGTCGCTTTCTGATTTGAGGAAAATCCTCCTCCAAATAGAGGAGCGACTCAGGGAAAGATTCTCCTTCCCTAAAAGGGAGAGGGAGGACCCTATAGATGTCCTCATCAGGACCATCCTCTCACAAAACACTTCCGATGCTAATTCCCATAGAGCCTTCGCTAATCTCAAAAATCGCTTTCCCAGCTGGGAAGCCCTCTTAAAAGCTCCGTTAGAGGAAATAGAATCAGCGATAAGATGTGGCGGAATATCAAATATAAAAGCGAGGAGAATAAAGGAAATTCTGAAAAGAATAAAAGAGGAAAGAGGCTCCCTTACCCTCTCATTTCTCAAGGACTTGACCATAGATGAGGCGAGGAATTATCTTCTATCACTCCCTGGCGTTGGCGATAAAACCGCCTCCTGCGTTATCCTCTTCTCATTTGCCAAACCAGCCTTCCCCGTGGATACCCATATCCATCGCATAATTAATAGATTGGGAATATTGGGAAACGACCTTTCCCCGCAGGAAATCTCCAAGCTAATAGAATCCAATCTCCCCGAGGGGCTCTTCCTCTCCCTTCATTTAAATTTAATCCGTTTGGGGAGGGAAATCTGCCGTCCAAGAAACCCAAAGTGCCAAATTTGTCCCCTTAAGGAGTTCTGCAATTATTATGCGGTTCGGGTTCCAAGTTAAAATAGATAAAGGCTTTGCAAGGGCGCTCAAATACGCTCTTGAGCTTGGCTGCGAATGCATCCAAACTCTAATAACGAGCCCATTGACTTGGAGGATAAGCGGAAACCCAAGCGGATTGAAATGGTATGTGGAGGAACTTCGCCTAAACGATATTTCGCCCATCGCCATCCACGCCCCCTACCTATTGAATCTTGCCACGCCAGAGGAAGATGTATATAGGAAATCAATCCTAATTTTAAGCGAGCATCTGGAGTTCGCCGAGGAGGGGGGAGCAGATTTCGTTATCGTTCACGCGGGGAGCCATAAGGGGGCGGGCACCTCGCTTGGGATGAGCAGATTGATATCCGCTTTGCAGAAATTGAGCGATTTTCATAAGGGCAAGGCTATGATTTTGGTGGAAAATACTCCTGGTGCTGGCGGTGAGATTTGCTCCTCAATTGATGAGCTGGAGCTATTGCTAAGGGAAGTGGATAGAAGTAAAATAGGAATATGTTTGGATACTTGCCATCTCTTCGCTTTTGGCTACGATTTATCCTCTCCCGAGAGGGTGAGGGAAGTCAGTGAGGAGGTGAGAGGGAAAATAGGGAAGAGTTTGAAGCTCTTACATTTAAACGATTGCAAAACCCCTTTAGGAAGTAAAATAGACAGGCACGAAAGTTTAGGTAAGGGTAGAATAGGTTTGAAAGGAATAAAAGCGATTATAAATGACCCCTTTTTCAAAAACCTTCCTGCGATAATGGAAACGCCCTACGACCCAATAGAGGATAGATACAACATTAGCCTTGCGAAGAGATTAAGAGAAGAGGGTAACTTTGAGGGTGAAAAAAGCGTCTAAATATGTGGAGAGGTGCCAGATGTGAGCGACTTAAACTGGGAGGAAATAGTAGAGAGAGCGAAAGATGGGGAGGAAGAGGCGATGGAGCAGATATTTATGAATTTCAAGGATATGGTTTACAATGTATGCTATAGGATGAGTGGGAGAAGGGAAGATGCGGAGGATTGGACGCAGGAAACCTTTCTCCGCGCCTTCTCCTCTCTTAAAGGATTTAGAGGGGATAGCAGCCTTGCCACCTGGCTGTATAGGATTGCTGTAAATGTATGTTTGAGCAACTTGAGGAAGAAGCGGACGGTTTCACTTGACGAGGTGGAATATAAGATAGGAAATGGGCAGGAGGAGGATGATGACATCGTTCAGCAAGTTCAGATGGTGCTGGGGCAGCTGCCGCCGCTTTACCGCACGGTTCTCATATTGAGGCATTTTGAGGAACTATCCTATGAGGAAATAGCTAAAATTATGAAGACAAGCGTAGGAAGCGTTAAAATAGCCCTGCATAGGGCAAGGAAGAAGTTCAAGGAAAAAATGGAGGAATTGGATAAATGAAAAGGATTGATTGTAAGAGAATTGAGGAAATCTTGCCCCTCTACTTGGAGGGTAGCCTGAGCGAAGAGGAAGCAAGGGAAGTGGAGAAACATCTTGCTTCCTGCAAGAGGTGCTACACCTCCTATGAGGAATGGCGGAGGTGTTTCTCCGCTTTGCAAAATGTCCCTCGCTTACAAGCTCCATCCCATATTTGGGTCAGGGTAAAGCAAGAGCTTTCCCAAAGGAGGGAAAGGACAATTTCTTGGCTTCCTGCTTTCGCTACTTTACTTGGCGTTTCGCTTGTCATTCTCTTCATATTCTTTAATCTTTATAGCCAGCGTAAATTCCTCCCTCCACCACTTTCTCAGCAGCCGCACTTACAAGTAAATTTACCTTCCCCTACCCCACCAGGAATTGCAAAAGCTGTTCCCGCAGTTCCCAAAATAGCAAAAACAATCCCCAAACCAAAAGTCAAAAAAGAGATTGTCCTTGCAAAAAGACCTCTAACCTTCACTCCTTCATCAAGAGGGGTTCTCGCTCCCTCCAAATTGAAGGAAGCAATTGTAGAGGAGAAAATTGCAGAGAGATTGGAGATGGCTTTATTGAGCGCCCAGCAGGCGGAAACGAATCTGGAGAGAGCCTTCCAAATCCTTAGAGGGAGAAACTTATCTATGAAAGGGGGCGACAATTTATGAGGAAATTTCTCCTATTTCTTTCCCTTTTAACATCTCTTTCCTTCGCCTTGGAAATCTCTCTTCCTCCTTATCTCAAAGTAGTTGAGAGCACGTCTCTCCCTCCAATGATAATGCAGGCACTTCTTGGCGATTATGCAAAGAATATAGAAGAATTGGAATTTGTAATCACGGAAGGCGATAAAACAGAGGCTTTGCAGTTCTGGCAACAAACCCTCCCTTCCAAAGGATGGCGTTTGCTCTTCTCATCTTCCCAACCTCAACAGCCTTTTCCAATCGCTTATAACAGGGGAAAGGACATCTTTCTTGTCGCCCCGGGAACCAAGCCAAACCAGCTGCTATTAGTTGAGGCGAAAGGTGTCAAAGATGTGGGGGTTTTGCTGGGGATAATTATGAAGGGACTATCCTCCATTGCCTCCTCTCTTGCTGAGGAGAAGGCTTCCTACCCCAAAATCGTTCCTTTCCCCCAAGCCAAGCTGGTGCTGGAGGCTCGTATCCCCGCCAAGGTAATAAGCGAGAAATTGGGAGGAGAACTTGTAAAATACAATGCCCCTATGCGGGTGGGAATCGCCCCACCGGAAATCATCAAATCAACTTCTTCTCCTCCCCTCCTTCAGTCTCTCATTTCAAATGCGGATGAAATCCACTTCCGGGAATTTCAGCTCCCCTCAAGGATTAATCCGAAAGAGGTGATAAATTATTACGAGGAAAAGCTGAAGGGAAAAGGTTGGCAAAGGGTTATAAAGAATACCCAGCCTCAACCTTCTTTCCCCTATGTTCTAATCTGCGCAGCTAAAGGCGATTATTTCATAATAAGCCTTATCCCTCGCTTTCCCACTAATAAATTACATACTTTAGACGAGATAATCCTTTTGGCAAAGAAGGAAAACAAGAATGAATAAAGAATATTTTTAGGCAATAAAAAACAAGCGATATGCTCGTTAAAACGCTTACTTCTTAAAAAGCGGCAATTCCCTCGCTTGATATGCTTGAAATAGGGCATCAACGACCTTTGGGTCTAATGCTCTTCCGCTTTGCCTTCTCAGCTCCATAAGTGCTTCCGCAATGGGAAGCGGCCAGCGATGGGGTCGCTTGCAAGTCATAGCCTCAAAAGCGTCAGCGCAGGCAATAATTCTCGCTCCTAAGGGTATTTCCTCCCTGGCAATCCTATCCGGATATCCACTTCCATCATAGGCTTCGTGATGGTGCTTAATTATTCGCAGGACATCCTCTAATCCCTCAATATGTTGGAGCATCTGCACACCGAATAAGGGATGCTTCTCCAACCATACCCTTTCCTCGCTGGTTAATCTCCCCGGCTTTAAAGTTATCTCGGGAGGGACAGCGAGCATACCCAGGTCGTGAAGCAAAGCGGCGAGGGGTAAGGCAGGGTCTTCATAAGGAGGGTCAAGATGCTTTGCAATAGCCATTGAATATTCCATCACTCTTAAGGAATGCCCAATGGCATAGCCCTCTGCCTCCTCAATTGCGTTTATAACCGCTTTCAAAATCTCAAAAAGCATATTAGGGTCGTATGGAATCTTGTTCATACGCCAAAGACCTCCCTGATGAATCTCCTTTGCATCTTCGCTGACTCCAAAGGAGGATGCTTGCTCCTATCCAGCTCGGCTACCAACCATCCCTTATAACCAATGCTCTCCAGCACTTTCTTGACTTTGCCAAAATCCACAATCCCCTCCCCCAGCTCTATAAAATCGTTATCCTTTACATCCTTCAAATGCATATATTTTATCCTCTCCTTGAATTCCTCCATTATTTCCCCTGGGTCCATACCCATTAATGCTAAATGTCCTGTATCAAAGGCAAAGAAGAAGGAATCGGGAGAGGTATTATCGGCGAGAAACTCTATCTCTTCCTTCGTCTCAATCAAGGTCCATGCGTGGTTGTGAAATGCTACATATACACCTATTTCCCTACACCTTTTTCCTATCTCATCGCAACCCTTGGCAAAGAACTCATAAACCTCCTTATCAACTGGTTTCTTCACCCCTCCAGCTGCTACGACCAAAACATCAGAGGAGAATTCCTTTTTCAGAATCCTCGCCATCTCCACAGCCCTCTTTATTTCCTCTTCTTGTTTATCTTTGTCAATGAGATATAACCCAAAATATGTTGAACTCACGACTAAATCGTTTGCCTTTAATATTTTCTTTAGTTCTTCCAAATTGTTTAGGTATTGGGCTATGGGAGCCTCAACTCCCGCAAATCCTGCTTCCTTTATCTCTGCTGCTACCTTTTCAAAGGGCAAATTGCCCCAAGTTATGGGCTGAATGCCGGCTTTCATCTCTAAGCCTCCTTTCTCTTTAAAAATTCTGGATAAACTGGCAATCCTGTCAAGTTGAATTTTATTCCTCTCTCAATTCCTCTACTATAATTTGGGAAATTGGACGAGTTGATAGCTCCGAGCGCTCGCAGTCCTCAAGATAGGGAACACCTTTAATCTTCCTCACCTCTATTGCCGAGATTTTCGCTAAAGGTTCCCATATCGTTTCCCATTCAACCCACCCTTTTTGATAAAGGAAGAGAGGAACGATGAAGTGATTGGCATAATAGAAATGGTCTTCTCCCCAATTTCCCATAACGCTATCCGGTGGATACTGCCATCCCCTTTCATCCTTGTAAACGATTGCTTGGGGAAAAGATGGCTTTCCATCAGTATAGAGCTTCACTTTAACTCTGTATTTTCTTACTGGCAAGGGATGAGGCAAGGGAAATTGATAAGAGCTTCCCACAGGGGCATTGGCTGGAATTGTCAGAGCGATGATTTGTTTTCCTCCTTCTTTTATCGTTACCTTTTCACCTCCTTTTGCATTTTTAAAATCCAAAACGATTCTCTCACCTCCCCTTTTCTCAGGGACTTCCCTTTTGGGAGGAGGTGGAGATGCCCATTTTTTCAGGAAGGGAGCCCAGAGGTCAGCCATCATCGCTTCCACATCCCCTACCGCCCAAAATTGGAGGGGGATTGTCCTCTCCTCATTTCCTATCCATCCGTAGATAAAATAGAACCATTCCTCTGGCTTGTTGTATCGTCCACCCGTTTCTATCTCCGCGAGGCAAAAAGGAACCTGCCACTTATCAATCAATCCCTCCACATAGTCTCGGAATTTTTCCGAAAAACCATTATCATAAGCAGCCCGCTTGGCGAAAATGGCGTTATCAAAACCTGGGTCCACACGGAAATTGACAGCTCCCCATTGCTCCTCCGCTACCCTCCACCAGGGACCGTAATCCTCAACCATAACAATATGGCGTTTATCCCACTTTCTGATTTCCTTTATCGTATCCATATAATAAAGCCTCTGCCCCGGCATATGCTTCTTCCTACACTCACCAGAAGATAACCCCGCTTCCTTTGCCTCTTTTGGGTAGAAACCTGGCTCCTGCCAGAGCTCATACCAGGCTATATACGGGTCATCCTTGAATCGTTTCGCTATTGCCCTCCAAGCCCTTAAAGCCCAGCCGAATAGGGAGGGATAATCGGGAGCACCGTGCATATCCAAAATCACATACAATCCCCCTTTTTCAAATCTCTCCACTAAGGGAGCAAGCTCTTTCTCTACGAATTCCTCGGGCGTGGGATAGCGTCCGGCGGGGGTGGGAACACAGCTGGCTGAATAATCCGTTTCCGGGATATTGAAGGCGAGGCGAACGGCATTGATGCCAAGAGAGCGCAGATAAGCACATATCCCCTCTATATCACCAAAGCGATACCTCATCATTGGCTCACACCACATAAAATTCACCATAGGATAGCCTACAGCTGCCAATCTAAATGGCTTTCCCTTTTCATCAACTATTCTCCTTCCCTCAACTTTCAACCAAGAAGCCCTCCCAACCTGCTCCTCAATTGGCAGGTTTTGCGCCCTTTCAAAGGAAAGTGCTCCTATATCCAAAATGGCTATCTGCTTAGGTGATGAAGGTTGGCTGATATCTATTAGCCTAATCCCGAAAGAGCCGTTCGCCAGAAAGGCTATGTCTTCCCATATTTCTATATCAAAAGCGTTGCCCGGGAATTCAAATTTGCTCAAAATCTTTGCTTCATTGGGCTTGGATATATCCACTACTTTCATATTTTTCGCGCCCGCAACGAAGAGCAAATCGTTTTTAGCTTTACAGCTATATCCATCAATGTGTAAGTCTTCTATTTTTGCCACTCTCCCATTGCTGAAAGTAACCATTTGCATAGATGAGCCCGCTCCCCTACATATTATCACTTTATCCTCACCGAGCGTTTCGCATTTATAAGCATTCTGCCCCATTTCATAAGCGGGGGAAAGCCCAATTTGTTTGAGCTCTTTTGGCTCTCCACTGTTGGAAATATCAAAGATGAGTAATCCCTTTTTATCATCAGCTATGAGGAGGAGATTTTTTATCAGGGTTATGCCATAGGGCATACCCCACCAAGATGTTTCCCCCAGCTTTTTCGGTTGAGCAGGATTGCTGATGTCAAAGATTTGTAAGCTTGCATTCCCCTCATCATCACCTACCACGAATAAAAGGTTTTCCTTCAGGGCAACTCTGCGAGCGACGATTGGCAGAATGGCTAAAATTTTTGGATTATGTAAATCTTCAATCCCTATGATTTTAACCCCATTATAAAGAGAAGCAATGAAGAGAATATTGTCCTTTACCGCAACATCGCAGGCAAGGGGAGCGGGTATGTGAGCTAGCTTTTCCGGTTTCTGAGGATTCCTTACATCCCAGACGAAAACGCCCGTCCCCATTGCGGAATAAAGCCTCCCATTATTCACCACCACTCGCATCGCATAGGGGTTTGCTCCTTCGGGCAGCTTTATCTCCTCAGAGAAAACTATCCCGCAAAGACAAAGGGCGATAATCAAGGATAAAGACCTCATAAATTAATCACCTCCGAACATTTTATCCGTTTCTCCCCTCACTTCTATTAGAGCCAATTTGCTGCCTTTACATTGAAGAGCGATTTCCTCCCCGCCCTGCAGCTCCCCTAAAGAAAATTCTCTTGTCTCTCCTTCAGCTAAATTTCCCCCAGCGAATACCTTTTCGCCTATCCTCACCTTTACATCCTCGCTAGACCACTCTCCCTTGGGGAGGGGAGTGAAAAAAGCTTCAGTTGGATAGAGGAAAGCAATGATTTCAAAACTTTCCTTCTCCTTCGGTTGGGAAAGAAAAGCGACCCTCATTTTGACTGCACTACGGGGTTCTTTGTAATCATCAACCTCCGTTTTCCCTTCCACTCCCATCCATCGCCAGAAGGGATTAGGTGGGTTGAATTTTATATGACCAGTGAGCGCCCAGAGAGTGGTTATCCCTTCCCCTAAAATCCCCTCAACCCAATGCCTGCTTTCTAAACTGCCATCAGTCCTTAGGCATTCTATCAATAATTTAACCTTATCACCTTTCCTTCCCTTCACAAGTAAAAGAGGCATATAAACCGTTCCCTCTCCAAGCGTTCCCGCTTCCCCTACCCTCTCGGACGCTTTCTCAAAACGCACAGGCACTTCCCAACGCACCATTTCAACCCAGTCATTCGTAGCCCTTCCCTCCCAATCCACTCTAAGAACCTCATCTATCCCTAACTCCCTCCAAGTTCCTTCAGCCATTTGAGATTTCATCTTTGCATTTTCCCTCAAATTTGCCTTGTCTTTATCCAAAACCTGAATCGCTTTGACCCCGTAAATCCTCATTTTAGCTTTTCTCAATCTCAAAAACGGAATGAAGCGGAAACTCTTATCGCTCATCAAAAAAGCCATATTGACCTCTTCCCATCCGCTTGCGGGCTTTAGGCTGTTGGAAGTTTTCTCTTCCCATAATAAAATAGTCTCTTTCTTCTCCATAATCCTCCTGAAGATGCGGATACTATTCTTTGTTATCTCAACAATCACATACCAATTCCCCTCGTAGCTTTTCCCATTGTATGGGCTATTGGCTTCCGCATTTACACAAAGGGCATTTCCGATTTTTAAAAATGGAGCGGAGCTATGGGTATGTCCGTAGCAGTATAGACGCACGGAAGGAAATTTTTCCACTATCTTTCTCATAGCTTCCGCCGTTTCACCCGCATCGTTAAGAGGGCGATGAGAGAGAAGAATCGTCGTCTTGTCCTTAGCTCTTTTCAAGTCCTCCTCAAGCCAATGAAGGAACCAGGGATACCAAACGATATCTTTCCCATTGAAGCAGACGATGAAATGGATTCCCTTAAGGTCAAAGCTCCAGGCGGTGGGAAAGCGGGTGAGAGCTTCTTGGCGTGGCATAGAGCCTCTGAAGAAGACAAGGGGGTCGTTTCTTTTTTCACCACTTTGGGGAAAGGAGTCGTAATTGCGAAATCCTGTTCTTCCCCATTCGTTGAAGAGTTCGTGGTCGCCGTGCTGATAAATAATAGGAATTGGAGCGGAGATAGTTAACTTTAAAGGATTGGGTTCATCTCCGTCCATCACATCTCCGAGCCAGGCGACGAAATCGCAATTCATCTGCTTCGCGTCGGAGAGCATTTTTTGAAGGTAAGCTTCGGGAATGCGGCTAAAATTATGTATGTCCGCTTGGAAGGCGAAACGAAGAAATTTATTCTGGGTAGATGCCTTGGAAAGCGTCAAGCAAGAGCAAAGGAGGAGGAATATAAAAAATCCCTTATTCATTAGCATCTCTTTCACTATAAAATTTAATGAAAGGGTGAGAAAAGTCAATAGATGAAATATATTGCTCATTTTTCTCATTTGTTTTATAATTAAAATTGATATGGATTTAGAGAGAGCTAAGGAATTTCACGGACATTTAGGCCCCTTCCTCGTTCTTGGATTGAGGATGGGAGAAAAGGCACTTGCCCTTTTGGGAGCAAATAAATATTTCGGGTTGAAAGCGACCGTCTTTTGCCCCATAGAGCCGCCCGAAAGATGTATGGCGGACGGCATTCAGCTTTCCACGGGATGCACATTCGGAAAGGGAAATATAGAGCTTGTTCCCTCCCGCAGGCTCGCTTTATTTTTGCATAGCGGTGATAAAGGAGTGAGGGTTGAGGTGAGGGAGGAAGCGATTGAGAGGATAAAGGAATGGTTGAAGGAAGGAGAAGAAATAGCGGTTTCAAATCTCCTGCAGATTCCCGTTGAAGAGCTATTTAAAAGTATTTGACTGGGATTTTTTAACCGCTATAATTTAACCGCTTGAAGAATCTTTTCTTGAAATCTAAAAAGAAAGGAGGTGAAAAGAAATGAAGAGACGAGGTTTTACGCTGATCGAGCTTCTGGTCGTCATAGCTATCATCGCTATTCTGGCCGCGATTCTCTTCCCCGTGTTCTCACGGGCGAGAGAGATGGCTAGGAAAGCTGCTTGCGCAAGCAACCTCAAGGAGATAGGGATGGCGATGAGGATGTACAGCCAAGATTGGGATGAGAAGATTGTGCCAATGTATAGCTGGAACTCCACCAATGGCTACCGAACCTGGTGGATGGTCCTCATTCAACCCTACTTGAAGAACTATCAGATTTTGCGCTGTCCTTCCTCCAACTACGATTGGTGGTGCATAGGTACTGACGCTCGCTGTGAGCTCTTCCCAAGCGACCAAGGAGTCCCAATAGAGCAGAGACATCGCTATATGGGAGGCTACGGCTATAACTGGTACTGGACAGGTGGACCTTCGGATAGTGCCAACACCTTGAATATGTCCGAGGCCCAGCTTGCGAGACCTGCTGAGATAGTTGCTGCCTCCGATTCCGCTTGCATAGTCACGGGACCCAATCCCTCCATCGGGATTACCTTTACATCCTGGCTCAATGGCTGGCCTGGCGGAAACGAAGTCAAGAGACACAACGGCGGAGCTAATTACCTATTTTACGATGGGCATGTGAAGTTCGCAACGCCACAACAGATGATAGACCCAACTGACCCCGAGAGGTTCTGGGCGCGCTGGAAGTAAAGACGACCAGAGAAAAGCGGTTGAACCTGCCAGCGGGACGAAAGTCCCGCTGGCAGGTTTTTTGACTAAGTCAAAAAGTTTTTATATGGATACCTTATTGATTTGGCAACGAAACCGGCTCTTCTTTAAAATATTTATCAATCAAAAATTATGAAAGGATGTGAAATAATGGAGAAATTCAAGGAGATTATGGAAAAATTCGGCAGTCTATTTGACGAGTGGGCGAAGATGTGCATAGACCAAATAGAATTAGCGAAGGAGTTGGAGAAGAGATTCATTGAATTCATTCCACCAAGAGAATTGAAGGAGGAATGGCGAGCGAGACTGGGAAATCTTCAGGAAAGGGTTGAGGAAATGCTGAGAGGAGCGGAGGAATTGCAGGAGAAATTTGACGAGTTGCAAGAAAAATTGGAGGAGTTATTGGATAAATTGGAAGAGCTGAACGAACGATTAGAGGGATTGCAAGAGATGTTGGAGTAAAGAGAATAATTCGGAAGCGAGGGAAAGAACGCTGGAGGGACACGAATTCCCCAGCGTTTATGATTCCCTATATACTCTCAGCAATTCCTCTGCATATCTACCTGATATAACAAAATGCGGAATAATATGCCCTGCTAACGACCGTTCTTTTGACAGCCTCTAAAAGCCTTTCCCACCTTGACTCTATTTCTTCCATTAACTCTTTCGCAAGTTCAAGAAAGCTGAGCCAATCGAAGGGCATTTCTATAATTATGCGGACTTGAAATCCGTATTTATGGCTATAAACCCTTCCTTATCCTTCATTTGGTCGCTGAATTTCTCACAAATCTCCCATATCCCCTCCGATAATCTGCGAATTAATTCATCATCATAGGATGGATATCGTATGTAAAACACTAAATCCTCATATTCTATCTCGGGGTCCTTATAAATCTCAAGAACTAATTTCGCATCAGGGAATTTCTCCCTAATAGCATAGCCCATTTCGGGCAAAAGATTCAGCATATCGGGAAATTCCAGAAGGTAATCTATCACCTCTCCATAACCGTTAATTTCCACTCTTAATTCCTTCTGAAGGAACCGAAGAACATCACTAACCGCAGATGAAGCCTCCGCAATAGGTAAATTCTTTTGTCTTTTCATCTTATATTAACCTCCTATTTGCTTTAATAATATGGAAAATTCCTCCATAGGTCAAGTTTTCCAATCTCGTGTATTTCCATCCCTTGCAATGAGAAATGGACATAGAATTAAAGATTTTTAGTCAATTTCCTTAGAACTCGTATTGGAAGCCGACGAAGAGGGGAGTGGTTATCCAATCCTTTTGAAGGGAAAATCTATATATTGCCCTCCAACCCGTGCAGTGACCGGGATAAATCTCCTTCACCCCGAATTTGGAGAGCGCTTCGCAGGTCCTCTCCAATCGCTCCTCCGATGCTCCTCCCAGATGAAAACCTCCCATTATCGTTCTTATTTCCCTATTTGGAAACAGCTCCCTGACTTTGCTCAGCGTATTTATCAGGCCAGAATGACCACAGCCAAAGAGAACTATCAATCCCTTCTCAGAATCCAATATGAGGGCTTGGTCATCCCTTATTATGTCGGGCTTAGTGCAATTTGGGTCTAAGAAGAAGCCCTCTCCCGCATCCTCAAAATTAGTTCTCCTCTCTATCTCTCCAGTTGTAACAATCCCTGGAAGAATCTCCCTCGGCTTGTCCTCCTCTATCAATTCAGCATATCTTCTTAAATCGCTTTCCTCAAAGGGAATGCCGATATCCCTACTTACCCCACCTCCACAGCTGAAATGAATTTTCTTAAAAGCATCGGGATGAGCGATTACCTTAATTCTCTTTTTAAATGTTTTTAGAAGGGGAAGCAGACCGCCCGTGTGGTCGTAATGTCCGTGGCTGAGGACAATCTTGTCTATTTTTGTTAAGTCAATCCCCAAAGTTCTCGCATTTCTTATAAGCAAGTCGCTCTGACCAGTGTCAAAAAGGATTTTCCCTCTATCCGTCTCAACATAGAGGGAGAGCCCGTGCTCCGCATATAACTCCCTATGTAGGACACTATTTTCCACGAGAACGACTATCTTTCCCTTCATTTCTCCACTGCTTCTCTGATTGAACGAACTATCTCAGCGAAAATCTTAGCGGTTTCGCTGTTCTGGAAGTTGAGGAGGAAGGGTTTTCCCTCATCGCCGGCGGAAACGAGATTCGGGTCTATGGGCACTTTTCCGAGGAATCTTATCCCGTATTTCTCCGCCATCTTCTTCGCTCCACCCTCCTTGAATATGTCAATCCTCGCTCCACAATTGGGACAGATGAAACCGCTCATATTCTCTACCACTCCCACAACGGGAATCGCGAGTTGATTGCAGAAGGTTATGCTCCTTCGCACAGCTGAGATGGCAACCTCTTGGGGGGTAGCAACGATGATTGCTCCATCCATCTTTCCGAGAAGCTGGGCGATGGAAAGAGGTTCATCGCCAGTTCCCGGTGGAGAATCAACAATCAAGTAATCCAACTCTCCCCATTCTACATCCTCCAAGAATTCTTTAATCAATTTGTATTTCATTGGTCCCCGCCAGATGACCGCTGAATCCTCCTCAGGGAGCAAAAAGCCTATTGACATAACCTCCAAATTATCGCCGATTTTCACGGGGATGAGGGATTCGTCCCTTATCTCCACCCTTTCCCTGCTCAAGCCGAGCAGTTGGGGGATGGTTGGTCCGTGGATATCTATATCAAGGAGACCGACCTTCTTTCCCTCCAAGGCAAGGACAGTTGCGATATTAGCGGAAACCGTGCTTTTCCCCACTCCGCCCTTTCCCGAAAGGACCAATAGCTTGTACTTAATCTTGCTCATTCTCTCCTGAACTTTCTCCAGTTCTTGACCTGGCATATGCATAATAGGAAATCACCTCCGAGGGGTAATTATACCCTCAATAGGATAAATAGGAAAATTTTTCTCGGAGGGGGAAGGCTTTCGCCTTCCCCCTCCGAAAGCTCACTTCTCCTCTTTTTCCAGCTCTTGTAGGCGCTTCTCTATCTCCGCGAGGGCTTGCTTCAAGTTCTCAGCCTGCTCCTTTAAAATCTCCTTCTCGTCGTCACTTGTGGGCTGAGCTGGAAAAAAGCCATACCCGGGAGCGGGAGGGTAGCCGAATCTTGCCCAGCCGGGGAGACCGGTTGCCCAGAACATATGCCGCCAGCCTCTTCCTCTTCCCCAGAAGCCAAAGCCCGGGGTGGGGTTGAGGAAGCCGGGGACGGGATAGCCGGAGCAGTAGCCAGCTCCTCTTCCCGTGCGTGGACCACGACCGAAAGGACCGGTTCTGTCGCCGAAAGGCATCAAAATCACCTCCTTTTATTGAAAATGATTTTCAATAACAATTATACACTCATTTTTAGAAAAGACAAATTTTTTTTTAAATGTTTCATTGCGAGCCCGAAGGCGGTCTTGCGATCAACCCAGCTGTCATTGCGAGGCTTCCCGAAGGGAAGCAATCCAGCTTGTCATTGCGAGCCAGCCGGAGGCGGGCGTGGCAATCTCTTTTGAGATTGCTTAGTCGCTTCGCTCCTCGCAATGACAGAAAATGTTGCATTAAAAGCAAGATTGCCACGCCTGAACGCCCTTGGCATTCAGGCTCGCAATGACAGAAAGATTAGGCTCGCAATGACAAAAAGGATGATTCGTCCCTTGATGTTGCAAAATCTCTTGATCTCGTTTATTTTAAACTTGCTTCACTTCTTTTCCCCAATTTATAATCAAGGGGAAAGGAGGAATTTTAAATGAATTGGAAATGGGAGTATCTCACCGTTTCGGAATTTGAGAAGGCGAGGGAGCTCGCCGACCGCCTCGCCCTCATCCCCATAGGCTCCCTTGAAACCCATGGTCCGCATCTT
>Ga0078972_1009111_pt1 | contig 19923 bp, 20 predicted proteins | sample YelNatPaOPGAMG01_FD_67568 | JGI IMG/M metagenome (GOLD analysis project Ga0078972, IMG submission 67568) | Hot spring thermophilic microbial communities from Obsidian Pool, Yellowstone National Park, USA - OP-RAMG-01 (SPADES assembly) (version 2) | ecosystem: Environmental > Aquatic > Thermal...
GCCGGAACGCCGAAGAATGATGCAATCGTGGGCGGACTACCTGGGGGAACTCAGGAAGGGTGGGGAGATTCTACCGTTCGTGAAGAAAGAGGGGACGGATGAAAACACAGCATCTGTCGTTCCTGACTCCGTTCCTACCATCCTCCTTTCTCAATAATGAAACTAGTTTCAAGGTATCGAGCTCCTATCATTATCCTTACTGCCAACGGATGGGGGCGAGCCCATAAATTCTCCGTCCCCGCTCCGTTTTGAATGTCAGATCCCCTTCTCGCACAAGTTGATTCAAAGCTGCCTGAAGTTCCTGGTCGGTTATCCGGAGGGAACCGGCCAAGGTTTGTATTCTCACCCTGTCCATCTCTCCCGAGGGGATCTTGAGAATATTCGCGGTCAGATCGTCCACTGGAACAGATCTCAGGGTCTGGAGTGCCCATGCATAGACTCGGATATGGGGAGGATCGGATGACCAGGCCAGAACCTTCCCATCTGAGGTCATGACGATGGGAATAGGAAATTCCGTCTTCTGTTCATCGAGTAAAGGAATGGGCTGCATGTCCTCCTGCCCGTATTCCTCTTCTATCTGATCGATCAGGTCCTTTAGAATTCCCACTGTTCTTCCTCCTATACATCTGTAAAGACACGAATTAAACGAATTAATAGGAAAAAGCCTACTGTAGCCATTTTACGACCGAATAAAGGTGCGAATTAAGTATTCCACATAAAGTAAAATTGCATAGATGATTTTTTAACAAAGAAATAGATTTTCATTAGAGAACATGTTAAAAAGGGCATGAACGTTCCTTTCTCAAGGAGGATTCATGTCCCGCACGATTCGCTTGACCCCGGACGAAGAACGGCAGCTGAAAGAGATCGCCCGGAAGGATCCCCACTGGAAAGTCCGAAGGCGGGCCCAAGCCCTTCTCCTGTTGCATCGGGGGGCCTTCACCACCGAAGTGGCGGAACAATTGGAGGTGCACCGGAACTCGGTCTACACGTGGGAACGGAACTGGGAACGCCACGGCCTGGATTCGGTCCGGGAAGGACACCGAAGCGGCCGTCCGCCCCAAATCCCCGAAGAGGTGCGGGACACGCTCACAAAGCTCCTCGAACGGACGGGCGCGTCCGCGGGCCAACTGCTGATGGAGCTTCAAAAGGTCCATCCCGGGTTTTCCGCTCATCCCAACACCCTTCGGAATTGGCTGAAGAGGATGGGATATGCCTGGACGCGCGTCCGGTACAGCCTTAAAAAAAACGGGACACCGTCCGCTTCGAAGAAGCCCGGGACGCGATCGAAGAGCTGAAGGAGAAGGCCCGGGCGGGAGAGATCGACCTGGCGTATTTCGACGAATCGGGATTCTCCGTGAATCCGGTGCTTCGGGCCCAGTGGAACCCCAGAGGGCATCCGCGGACCGTTCTTCCCCGGAGCCACCACAAGCGGTTCAGCGTTCTGGGTCTTCTGGTGGGGGTGAAGGACCTGGTCTGGAGCGGGTCCTGGGAGCGGATCGATGCGTCGACCGTCATCGCCTTCTTCGACCGGGTGGCCGATGCGATCCCGAAAAAGACGGTGGTCGTCTTGGACAACGCCCGGATCCACCATGCCCGGGATGTTCGGGCCAAACAGCCCCAATGGGCCGAAAAGGGCCTGGAGTTTTTCTTCCTTCCGCCCTACAGCCCGGAGCTGAACCGGATCGAGATTGTGTGGAAAAAGGCCAAGCATTTTTGGCTTCCTTTCACGGAGCTTTCGAATTCCGAACTGGAAGACCGCCTCTCCGACATTCCGGGAGGCTTCGGATCCACTTACACAGTTACTTTTTGTTAGATGCTTAACTACGAAGAAAGGTTCCTTCGTTCAACTTAAAGACCATAAGATCCGGGGTCGTCCTGTTGTCTTTTCGCACCGGGACGTTACTCGCCCCGTATCCACGAGGTCCTTCATTGCCCGCTCGATCTCTTTGCTCGTTTTGTTCCTCTCGAAGAGATGGCTTATCTCGGTTTGGGTCTTTTCTCCGGTTTTCAGATATTCCAGGATTTTGTCTGCTGTCGGGTCTCCGGTTTTCCGTCCGAAGATCCACTCGACTGATTCTTGGACGTAATCTGTGATTGCCATGGCTGCTTTGAGATGTTGAACGTCGAGCGTATCCGCCCGGTCAAGCAGGGCGTAGATCATCGACAGTCTGAGCGCATGAGCTTCCTGTCTGTTTGTGAGGATCCCGGCTAATCCCTGGCCCCCTTCGGTCAGTGTCGGATACGCTTGTGCCCACAACTTGCGAAAAGATTCCGACCGCTTCATCTCTCCGGTGGTTTTGGCCCATTCGAGAACGGATCGGAATTTTTCACCGAAAAAATCTTGGTCGCGGAAATCTCCCCCTTCCGGAAGGAGTTTCGAGCGGCGCACGTAGATCCATAAAATCCGGTTTCCAAAGCCGTTTGCTGCTTCCGTGGCGGAAAAACGGCGCAGCAACTCGTCTTTTGTGATATGTCCAACCATTCCGATATGAGCATTTGTGGCCTCGATTCTGCTCCCCTTCGTCAGCGGAGAGAGTTTGGAACCGTCCCAAGCCATGCGGAGGATCGCGGACAAGGTGTTCCCGTCCCGTTCGAGGGTTTTGAGGACTCCTCCAAATTCCTGTTCGGTGGCCAGGAGCCGCTTGTCCACTTCGCCGAAATCGGAAACAGAACAACACCCCTCGCTGGGGTTGAAGGTTTCGACTGGATCCCGGACCTGATAAATCAATCCTTCTCCTGAGGACAGCCCTCCCTTGACCCGTTCCGCCATAAACTCCGGATCGGCCAGAAAGAATGTTTCTTTTGTTCGGGCTTCGGCGGTTCCTTTCCGGGATTTTCCGGACGCGCCCACTGTCACGGCGAACTCATTGGTGCCGTGCCGGGAGCCATCCACCATCAAGTGCGGTCCACGACCAACTGCCACGCCAAAAACGACCAGAACATGGATCAGGACCGCTGCTGGGTCCGCTTCTGTGTGATGGTCCAGAGCCTTCACGAAGTCTCCTGCCAGTCCATGGAATGCGGCCTCGTGGAGTGTAGGAACAGATAATTCTTCTTCTGGTTGGACCTTCGGGAATGTGGCGATTCCCAACATTGACTCATCAAGCTTCATAGTGCTAAAATTTTTCATCAATTTTGCTCCTCTTCGCGCCCCTCAGATAGCCGTCTGGTGGGCGTTTTCTTTTTGTAAGATGAATTGAAGTCCTGGTCTCGTTCAAGGTTCATTCCGGATGGCCGCTTTCCGACTGAGCCAACCCTGGACCTCGCTAAGGAGCCATCCGGACGCACGTGCAGAGAGCCTTAATGGTCGGGGAAATTCACCACTCTGGATGAGAGCGTATATGGTTGTCCGAGACAATCTCGTTGTATTGACCACCTCGCGCAACCTCAGAATCCGTTCTGTTTCTATGTTCATTTTTCCTCCTTCGTTTTTTGTCTATTTGAGACGATCTCGAACACTTCCGAAAATACATTTAAAAATGGTAATAGTCAATACAATATTTATAATATTTTAAGGGGAGGGGGGACCAGGATTAACGGATCCTCCTGATACCGCTATACAATTCTCTTTGTATCCTTCGATACCCAGTATTCCGGAAGTCAGTTGGCGTATCCACGGGCGATGTAGCGGCCCAGTTCGGTGAAAAATCCGATCCTGATGTGCTTTTCCCCTGGAAGGGATTCGGAATCCGGATCTTCGAGCTTCAGAATCTCGGAGATTTCCTCGACGATCTTCAAAAGGCGATGGCCGCCTTCCGGGTTCTGTGCAAGAAATTTGGAGAAGGTTGATCCGAACATCATTCCCATTCGTTCGGCCTGGAAAGGATTGGAAAGGGGAGGGACAGACCAGTGGACGATGATGTCCTCCTCTGGGTCATACGAGACGAAGGGGAGTTCATGCAGAGGATTCCTATACCAGTCGATCAGGCGTTGGGTGGATGGGGGAATGGTTTCCTGTTCTGGATCTGGGGATTCTTCGGGTTCTTCGAATGGGGTCATGACGATTCTCCATAGATCGATTTTGAGTCGAAAGGGAGACGTTCCAAAAGGAACGCCGGGCGCTCAAAACCGTCTATGGGCGGCGGACTTATTTCCCCGAAGGGTCTTGTATTCGTCACACGCCCGGCGATCGATATGCGGAAAGATAAAAATCGGGGAACGGAAGGCACAAAAATAGCCGCAAGTCTGTCGGGGCGGTGACCGCCATAGAAGGTGTTTTGAGCACCTAGGGGACTTCTGGAGCCGCCAATCCAAAAAGTCAAGAGAGACCCGAAGTTTTTACTTAAAATAATATGGTATAATAGAATAACATAATAAATATTGAGGAGGCGAGTTGAACGACAAAACGAACATTCGTGGATCCTGGCCCTTGGAGGCACGAAAGCCTGGAGCGCCCCATTTCATTCTAAAGGGATTCGGATCATGAGCGGGGAAATGTCATCCCCTTGGAGAAGGAAAGTAACCCCGGATTCGGAAGAAAGGTTTCAGCCGCCTATGTGGCTGAGGATTATCCACAGGAATTAGGAGAGGCCTCGGGGATGCTCCCCGAACCCCTCTTGAAGATCTAACACAGCACGCACCCTGTGGAGGTGATCTGAAATCCAGCGTGCGTACCGGTTAGGATGCGGTCCGGACCGCAAATGGGCCTCATGTTCAGGCGGACCGGATACGGTCCTTGAGACGTTTCCGGTCACGGACCTTATATGGACCGTGGTCTGCAAAAAAGTGGCCAGGACACTGGTGTTAGTAAACTCGTGGACCTCAAAAACAAGGAGAAAAAAATGAGTTTTGGAAGACTACCGGTGAATCTCTCGGATTCGACCCTTTCAGCGATTAAAAAACGGGCATTCTTTGAGGGAAAATCGGCATCTGAAATCGCCCGGGAACTGATCGAATCCGGCCTCGAAAATCGCCCAGGAGGAGAGGGTTCCGGTTCTGGACTTGATCTGGAAAGCCTTCGGCCAATTGTTCTGAGTGAGTCGAAGAAAGCGATTTGGGAGGTAAGGGAGGAGGATGGGAATACAAAGGAGTTGATGAAAGAGTTGGGGTTGAGTGAATCTCCCGATTGCGTCCTGGGTCTTTCTCCGGAGATCGTTCGCTACCTGGTCCTGACTCTGGGACGCCTCCATTCGTTGTCGACCAAGGTTTTGTCCCATCTTCCCATCCCCGGAGTTCCGGACGGGGAGCGGAAGGACTGGTTGATAATGGAGCCCGTGGAGGCGCAGGAAGTTCTGAAAAAACTGAATTCTGAAGGTCAAGGAGGTCAAGAATGAATCAGTTCAGCGGATTCGACAAACAGAAAAGAAGTCTCGAAGGAACAGGACCGTTTCCCAGTTCCGTGACCGTCCGGAAGACCACCCGGAACGCAAGCAGGAAAAGGCACGGGAGGAAAAGAAGGAGGCTCTCCGGAGAGAACGGGAAAGAGGCCGGGACGGATTGGGCTATTAATCTTTGAGGATAAGGAGAAAAACATGATCGACGCATCGATGCTGCTTCACATGATCTCGGCACTGGACACGCTTGAGAAGATTCTTCCCGTGGAAGAATCCGGCGAATACGCGGTCAAAAAATGGAATGGGAAGCTCTCAAAAGAGCCTGATGGGCCGAATACCGGGCCAGGGAGAGGGGGTTGGGAATGGGCATATAAAACCACAGCAGTATTATTGTTGACTAAGGAACTCAAGGATTCCAAGGGGCTTTTTTAAGCCCCTTGGAATCGGGAAAGACCTTCAGTTCCTAGATTAATTTGCAAATATCACCATTACACTCAGGCAAGGCAAGCAAATTATCGTTCCACCTATTATCCGCATGGGTACGAAGGTAGGGAACTCTGTTTCCATCTCCACGGACCACTCCAACGTAAACTTTGCGCCCCGTAGCTTGATCGACCGTATAAAAAGCTTCTTTCGTTGAGTCTATCCTGCGGATCGCTTCTTCACGCGTCATACGCCAATTATTGGTGATATTGCCGATATGGGTTATATGTTCATGCGGACTCATTCGGTTTGGCTTATTGATGCATGTCACTTGATACTCTTCCATCACATCCTCCCTTCCACCGATTTCGCAAGAGACCGTTGTTCACCTTCAGTGAGCACCATACCCAGCTTGCTCTTAATGTATGTTTTGGTTGCGGCACGGGCCTGGCGGTTCGAAACCACGGAATTGGCGACAATGCAAATGTTTTCCCAATCCGGATTTTTCTTTGACCAGTCGATATGCTCAATTCCGGAAAGTCGTTCTTTCCAATCGGCTTCCTTCAAGAGTTCTGCGCCGATACCTCCGAGCGCCCGAAGGACGGTCGAGTGTGATGAAATTTTTTCTGCCCGAAGCTCCATTGAGGTTTTTTGACCCTTAAGAACCTTCCCCCAGTCGGGCATACGTGACGCAACTTCCGACCAAAACTCAACCAGCCGTTTTACGTTTTCCTCAGTATTGTCATCCTGGCCCTTAAGCAGTTCTGTATTCGCGTCATAGAAAGCTGCGAGAGTGAACAGTTTGGTATCTTTGGCTTTCAGAGAGATGCTCTCTTTTTCGGTGAGTTCCTTAAATACCTCAATCCTATCGAGTGCGAACATCGTCGCAATCGAAATTGGGTCACGTCGGTCATAAAGGATGTCAAGCGACTTCGATGTTTTCACAACATTTTTGTTTAAATCCGAAAACATCTGTTGGACTCTCTCAAGATTTTCATAAGGGAAAAGCAGCACGGAAATCGTATGCTCGCCAAGGTCCGGATTATCTTTAAGGGCCATAGCAATTGCCGCACAACGATGTTGGCCGTCATTGATGATCAATTCATCTCCCAGTTTCAGTTTCAAAATTCCAAGAGAATCGTTGCCATCTTCTTGTGTTGGTGTATAAATCGGTTCCGATTTATAGGAAGCGGTAATCGATGCAAAAAGATAATCCTCTTCATTGTCGATAATGTACTTAGCAATATCTGGTACACGTTTTTCATTTAAAACCCTCTGCTCGCGGTCTTCTGGAGAAAAGCCCCGCCAATCTGTAAATTTAAATAAGTTAGGAATCGCACTTAGGGGCATAAGAGAGGCAAAATAAGTCCGACTACCCATTTTCCCTTTCATCGCAGGAACATGAACATACATGGAATACCTCCAATGTTGTGAGCTCAGGATCCAGTTGAGCGACTCCGCTCATCGGATTTGTGAGAGCTCTAGTAAATTTTAGAGCCATTTATTTCCAGCTCATTTTTATTTATATCACACGTCATAATAAAAATAAAGAGAGCTCTTTAAAATATTTTACGAGCTGTAATATTTATTGAAACAGAAATTCAAGAATCGTCCGTCTCCATCCTTGGGTCAATTCTTTATTCCTTCCCCTGCTCTCAATTCTCGCGATTTCCGAAGCGGATTTTCCTTCCGAACCGGCCCTTTTTTTGATCGCGGAAAGCGTTGAATCATTCACCCGCACATCAATCCTTTTGTAACCCATTTTTCTCCTTTTTTTTGAGGGGACGGACACCGGCGCCGTTGTCTGAACGCCAATGTCCGGGCCACTTTCTTGAGGGGCGTGCTCCTCATGCGCCCCTCGTTCCGGAAAGCCTTGAGCCCCTTCGAAGGGGCGTCTGGAAGCGAGGGGCTCATACACCGGAGCGGTGCCCCGGAACGGCACGCATGCTGGATTTCGACAACTCCGACAGGATGCGTGCTGTGTTAGATCTTTAAAGAGGGGGAGCAAAGCGGGGGCAACGCCCCATTCCACGAAAAAGAACGGGACCAAAGGGATCGGGAGATTCAAGAAGGACGACGGAAACCGATCAGGAGCGGGAAAAAAGACGGGAGTCTAACGCCAGAACGGGAAATGTATCTTCAAGGGAAGGGGGTTACTTATCCGTAAAGCGTTGCTAAAATGATGTATCCATTAAAGAGGGGGGCGAGATGGCTAGTGGAAAGATTCTGAGACAGATCATCAAATCAGGAATTCGTGGTGACCTAACTGCTTTTCGTGCGGCATCGGAAGCCGTAATCAAGGAAGAGCGTGAGAAAAATCACCATCTACTTGCTAATGATCTAGAGCGCCTTCTCTATGGTGATCAGGCAAATTTTGGCCCGTCTTCCCGAAAACTTTCGATTGTCAGTGAAATGCCGGCCAACAAGGATAACGGTTTAGTTTTATTGGAAGAGCGTCCGTCTGTTCGTGAGGAAAAAGACATCATCTTGTCCGATACGACTCAATCTGTTATTGATGAAATCCTTATCGAACACAATCGTGCGGATGTGCTTCTATCTTATGGATTGCAACCGGCCCGAAAACTGCTATTTTGTGGCCCCCCCGGTTGCGGTAAAACATTAGCTGCAGAAGTCATTGCCCATAATTTATCACTGCCCTTGGTGCTTGTACGTTTGGACTCAGTAATTTCATCTTTCTTAGGCGAAACTGCTGCCAACCTTCGGAAGGTTTTCGATTATTGTGCAAAATCTCCTGTCGTGGCATTATTCGACGAGTTTGATGCCTTAGTTAAAGACAGGGGGGATTCCGCCGATCACGGTGAACTTAAACGATCGGTCAATTCCGTATTGCAGATGATGGATGGCTATCGAGGAGAGAGCATTCTTATAGCAACCACGAATTACGATACCCTACTTGATCACGCTGTGTGGAGGCGTTTCGATGAAGTCGTCCGTTTCGAGATGCCTAACCTAGAACAGATCAAGCGTCTTTTGGGACTTAAACTCTCGGGGGTTCGTCGAAACTTTGACATCGAAGATGCTCAGTTGGCTTCAATATTTAAAGGTCTCTCCCATGCCGATATCGAGCGCGTCCTGCGCCGAGCTGTGAAAGATATGATTTTGACGGGCCGCGAATTTCTAGAAAAGGCGCATCTGGATGCTTCATTGGCACGAGAATATCGGCACAAAGAATAAAAACGGGGAGAGAGGGGTATGCCAAATGAACACTTGCGTTTTTCGCGTGAAATATCCCTAACTGATCGTCACCGCCGCCCAGACAGACATCGACGTTTTCGTCCAGATGATCCTAGAGCATTTGGAGAATCCCTTCGTCAAAGTCTTACTTCGGCACGCCAACGCGCAGTAGAGGAAGATGTTGGCGGATTCGATGAGCGGACCCTTATCAAAATACAACTTCGGGAAGGGGAAACGCTTCCAGACCTCAACCTCATACCTGGGGTAGAACTTCTTAGTCAGGAAAAGGAATTTGTCGTTCTTGCTTTTGCAACTCAAGAGGGGCTTCAAGAGTTCGAGAGTCGTTTGACTAATCTTGTTCAGGAGGGAAGAACTACCCGCGCAGGATTGCTCTATGCCCTGCAAAATTTTGATCATTGGACATCTGATGATCGCCAAGGATTTGCCCTTCGACAACAGGGTTTTCCAGGAAGCCCAATTTTTGTGCTCGATATTGAGCTCTGGCCACAAGATCGCCCTGATAAACGTGACGCGATTTTGAATGCATTTTTAGAATGGATTATAGGCCAAGGTATTGAGCGTCTTGATGATCTCAAACAACCTTCTCTTATCATGGTGCGAGTGAGTTGTAGTCGGGAACAGGCTGATATTCTTCTTCATCATCGGGATATACGTACCGTCGATCTTCCTCCGAGGGCTGGAATATCTATCGAGATCTTACGGACCAGTATTCATCAAATTGAAGCTCCTGATTCTCCCCCTGTCGATGCACCGCCGATTGCAGTGCTCGATTCCGGACTTACAAGCGGACATCCACTTTTGGCATCAGCTATAGGAGATGCTCAAGGCTATCTCGCTCCGAATCGTCATCCGCATGATGAGCCGCCTAAATGGCACGGGACCTTTGTTGCTGGACTAGCCCTTTTCGGTGATATTACCGAATGTTTGCGGCAAGGCCAGTTTGTGCCGCAACTGCGTCTGTTCTCAGGAAAAGTATTTCAGGATAATGAAGATAATCAAACCGAGTTCATCGAAAAAGCTGTCGAAGAAGCGGTATTAGAATTGAACAAGCTATATGGTTGCCGAGTCTTTAACCTGAGCTACGGAGATCTCAACAAGGTTTATGATGGTCGCCATGTTCGCGGATTGGCTTACACCCTTGACAGGCTGACGCGCGAGATTGGTGTTTTATTTGTCGTACCTACCGGTAACATACCGATACACGAATTACCAGAAAATCCACGTGATCGTTACCCAGACTACTTGATGGATGAATCTGCTCGCTTACTTGATCCAGCCACTGCACTCAATGTCTTGACTGTCGGGGGGCTTTCTGTAAATACGGCAACACGCGAAGCACAGCGACACTCAAATGGGATGGAGGATTTTCCTATAGCAATAGAAGATCAACCTTTCCCTCTGAGCCGTCGAGGTTTTTCGATCAATGAAGCGATTAAGCCGGATGTGGTGGAACATGCCGGAAATCTTGCAGTCATGCGTTCCGGAGGAAGAATCCGTCAAGATGGATTAGGGGTAGTATCGACTTGTGGTGATTTTGCTGGAGGACGACTTTTTTCCGAAGATATAGGGACCAGCTACGCCGCACCTTTGGTTGCCCATCGAGCTGCGCGCTTATCTCAAGAAATCCCTGGAGCCTCTTCCAATCTGTTGCGATCATTGTTGGGGGCACATGCTCGTTGGCCAAGAGCTTCTAGGGAGTTATTGAATCAAAGAGAAAATGCAGACGGAAAAAAACGCCTTATGCAACTCATCGGCTATGGACGCATCGAAAACGATTTCCTTTACCGGTCCACTGAACAAACCGTTACTATGATAACCGAAGACAATATTGACAATAACAAATGTCTCTTTTATGAACTGCCGATTCCTGAAAATTTCTGGTCGTCTGGGCGGCGATTTAGAGAGATCACTGTATCATTGGCATACAGTCCAGAAGTGCGGACCACTAGGCTCGATTACCGAATGAGCAAACTGTGGTTTACGTTGGTCACTGCGACAAATCTTGAAGAAGTCGAGAAAGCATTTCAGCACAATCGGGAAGAAGGTATGGGTGAACGAGATGCTGACCGATGGCTGTCAAACAAAGACAGAAGAAACAGTACGCTACAAGTTTCCCGTTGGGCTTTCACACAACCAACCTCGGCGCACCGCGTGTTTGTAGTCGTTACCAGACAAGACACTCCTTGGAGTACGGTAGGTGACCATCCCGAACCCTACGCATTGGTTGTTGTACTTGCGGACCAAGAAAATACTACTGGCAACCTTTATGCCCAAACAAAGGCAAAACTTGAACAGCGAGCCCAATCTCGTGCTCGAACACGTGTGTGACGAGGAATTTACTAAGAAAGAGTCCTAAGAATCGAACCAACATTGCTATCCTAAGTTTGGGTAGTTGGTATTTTCATTAGACTTCCGTTTTCCAAACTCCTCGTATACCCATCGTCTCACAAGTTTCCTGAATCCTTCCCTTACCCGTTCATCTGAGAGCACCTGTCCAGACATTTTCTGATTCCTGTCGTGGTTCTCAAGGATGGTGTTCATGAACTCCTGGTCGAAATCCCCCAGGATGAACTGCTCGAAAGTGTTGTTCTTGGCCTGCTCTTCGAGTTTCCGATTTTCCAGGAGTTTTTCCTTGGTGTGGGTCGCATAGCCGATCAGGTCGGCGTCGGTCAGATCTCCCGAGAACAGGTCGTTCATTTTTCGGATGATCTCAGAGAGTTTTCCCGTTTCGGATTCCCGGACCAGAGCAGTTCCCACGTCCGATGCAGGAATCAGATAGGGGGTCTCGCCTTCTTCCAGAGAAAGCTTTCGTTCTCCTTGTTTTTGAAGCCGGAAGTGTGTGAGCCGGACATCTTCTGAAATATCGATCGCTTCCGCATCGGTCTTGAGAGCAAGACGGGGGAGCAGATTCCTCCCGAAAGCATAGAGTTTCTCAAGATCCGGATCGTTATAGGGAACGATCTGGGAAAGGAATTCGTAAAGACGAAGGAAGGAGATCAGATCCTTTCGAAAAAGAACCTGTTCTTCCTCCTTCATTTCCCGATAACGGTCGGCTGCCGGTTTCAGCCAGGGATGAAGGGAGGCCTGCGTCCGCTTGGGATCGAAGAAGGCTTCGGCAAACCGTTCCACTTCGTTCCAGAAATACACATGGGTTCCGTCGAGCTTGATCTTGAGTTCATGGATGAGGTTGGGATCCGTTCGTTCTTCCAGTCTTGCTGTCCGGAAATACGGTTTGAAGGCCTCCAGAATCTCCGCCGGATCGTTCACGAAGTCGAGGACGAAGGTATCCTCCTTTCCCGGACAAATTCGGTTCAAGCGTGAGAGAGTCTGGACCGCTAGCACTCCCGCCAGTCTCTTGTCGACATACATTGAATGGAGAAGGGGCTGGTCGAACCCCGTCTGGAACTTGTTAGCGACGATCAGAACCCTGTAGTCGTCGGTGTCAAAAGCATCCCGTATATCCTGTCCCCGAAGATCCGGATTCATATTGGTTTCCGAGAATTCGAGGGATCCGCTTTCGAGATCGGAGACTTTTCCGGAAAAAGCGACCAAGGCTTGACAATCGTGGTACCCATGTTCAGCGATGTATTTGTCGAAGGCGATTTTGTACCGGACCGCCGCTTTTCGGGAGTCGGTGACGACCATCGCTTTGGCTTTCCCTCCGATTTTGGGAAGCACCTTTTCCCGGAAATGCTCGATGATAATCGCCACCTTCTGGGCGATATTGTGGGGATGAAGCCGGAGATAACGTCCAAGGGCCTTTGAAGCTTTATCAACAGGAAATTCTTTATCCTCATTTCCGGTATGGGCCAGTTTGTAGAAGGCCTTGTAGCTCACATAGTGTTGGAGAACATCGAGGATAAATCCTTCTTCAATCGCCTGGCGCATGGAGTAGACATGAAAGGGTTCCGGTTTTCCGTCCGGTCCGGGACAGCCGAAGATCTCAAGGGTCTTGGCTTTGGGTGTGGCAGTGAAGGCGAAGGTGGAAAGATTCTCCGGACGCTTCCGGGAGGCCATGGTTCTATTGACGACATCTTCTGTTGTGAGTTCTTCTTCCGGATCCGTCTCTTCACCCTCGCTAGAAGAGAGAACGGCCTGAAGCTTCTGGGCGGCCGATCCGGTCTGGGAGGAATGGGCCTCGTCGATAATCAGAGCGAATCGGCGTTTGGAGAGGTCTCCGACTTTCTCCATCACGAACGGGAACTTCTGAAGGGTGGTGATGATGATGGGCTTCCCTTCGGACAAGGCTTGGGCCAGTTGCCCGGAATTCTCATCAATCTTCTGGACGACCCCTTCCTTGTGCTCGAACTGGTAGATCGTCTCCTGGAGTTGCTTATCCAGAACCTTTCGGTCGGTGATCACCACGACGGAGTCGAAAACCTTCTCCCCTCTCTCGTTGTGGAGCGAGGCCATCCGGTGGGCGACCCACCCGATGGTGTTGGATTTCCCGGATCCGGCCGAATGCTGGATGAGATAAGAATGGCCCACCCCTTCCTTTTTGGCCGCATCTACCAGTAGCCGGACCGCTTCCCATTGGTGGTAGCGGGGAAAGATCAGAGTTTCCTGGATCTTCTTCTTGCTCTCGGATTCGTTTTCCCTTTTCTCTATGGTGAGGAAATTCCCCAGAACATCGAGCCAGTTGTCTCGTTGCCAGATCTTCTCCCAGAGGTAGGAAGTGGCATAGCCGTGAGGGTTCGGAGGATTCCCCGCTCCCTCGTCGTGGCCCTGATTGAAGGGAAGGAACCGGGTATGAGCCCCTTCAAGCCGGGTCGTAATAAAGACCTCATCTGTGGAGATGGCAAAGTGAACCAATGCCCGCGTTTTGAAGGCCAACAAAGGTTCATTCTCTTTGGCGACAGAATCCCTTGGAAGCCGGTCTTTTTGATATTGCCGGATGGCATCCCGGATGTTCTGGGTCAGGTCGGTCTTGAGTTCGGCGGCGGCCACCGGAAGACCGTTTACGAAAAGTCCCAGGTCAAGAGAGTTCTGGTTATGCCGGGAATAATGGAGTTGACGGACAACGGTCAGTCGGTTGGATGAATAGTGGGTCCATAGGAGCGGATTGGCATCGTGGGCGGGGCGGAACTGGCAGAGAGAGAACCTTGCGTCCCGGTCCTTGAAGCCATGCCGCAAAAGAAAGAGGGTTCCGTGCCTGTCGAGCTGTTCGGCGACTCTTTTTAGAAACATGGATTCGGAGTGACTGTTGTGCCAACGGACAAACTTGGCCCATTCAGTGGATTGGGTTTCCTTGACGAAATCCAGGAGGTCTTCGGGATAGAGAGCCAGTTCTTTGTCGTATTTGGTGTCGGATCCTTCCTTCCAGCCATGGGTCCCCAGGTATTCGACGAGTTCCTTCTCGAAGACGTTTTCCTTGTGGACCTGGTGGAGGTCGGTCATAGGCGGGGGGGCTCCCGGTGAAGTGTCTTGTGTCGACGCCGATCGTTTTCTTCCATGAAATCTTTGAAGTCCGATTCCTCCATGTCGTTCCAAGAACCAGCGAAGGAAATAACGCTGTTTCGGGGACCCTCCCGAAAACCCCTGAGAAGATCCAGAACTTCCTGGAGTCGCTCCTCAGGAATCTTGTCAATCATATCCAAGATCCGGGATCTCAGGGAATCCTCAGGCATACATCAGCCGTCCCTTGGGCTCGGGGATCGGTCGACCCAGTTCCCGGGCGGTTTGAATCCATTCCCCGATCACGACCTCTGCGTTGGCCACCGCTTCCTGGTAGGTGGCTCCGTCGGACATGCATCCCGGAAGTTCCGGTACCTCGACAATGTAGGACTGATCCTCCGAACTCCAGTAGACGATGAGTTCATAGCGAATCGGCATTATTTCCTCCCAGTTTGTGCCGGATGATGACTGTCCGGATCTGTTTGACCTGATAAGCCTTGGCTTGGCTGCCCCGAGGCTGGATGTTCAGGATTTCCGGAATTCCGTCTCGGGCAAAGATATGATGATCTCCACGAATTCGTTGTTCGAACCCCAATGATATCAGCAGGCGACATAGGCTGTCGAAAGGGATGTTGTTGTCGGATCTTCCGGAAAGAATCCGGGCCAGTAACTTGGTTTGCTCATTCATGGGCGAATTCTCGTATCTTCGATCCCGAATGAAAGACCTCCCGCACATCGATCTTCCCTGTCACAGCCGCCGTGATCAGGGATGAACGATATTCTTTCAGAAGGTCGATAAACTTTCTGGCTTCTGAAATGAGGGTGTCGATTCGGGAGGTTTCCTGATCGAGGAAGGAGGCGATGGCTTTGCATTCTACAATCTCGTGTGGAATTGCCAATACGAGATTCCCAACCTGATCAAAGTTTAGCCCTTCCCGTGCAGCTCCAGTTTGCGCCAAATCTATTTGGCTCTTAATTAAGTGTGACTTCATTACAAGTGCAACAAATGCTTGTTGAGCACTCTTCAATAAGCGAATAATACATACATGCTGATTTACATTCGCAGGCATAAAATTTTTTGGCACCAAGCATGTTCTACCAATAGAAGCTCCAGTTATATTCATTAAAATATCTCCGGAATGAATTCGAGTATTTTCCATAGAATTATCAACTTCTGGAGAAATGAAGACTGCATCATCAAGCCTTAGTCCATTGTCATATATATTTTGACTTCTAAGAAAAAGAACTCCATCGGAAACGTATATTTCACTACCACCCAGAGGCGTTTTGCCACTTCCTATCTTCTCAGCTAGGTTCTTTAACCGTTTCACCTCCCACCCCTCTGGAATCTCTCCCAGCCATTCCACTCCGGAATCCTTCATCTTCACATTCGGATCCAATCCCTTGGTGACAGCGTGGGAGATCAAGGCTTGCCGGTATTCCTGAAGAAGGGAGATCAGGCGTTCTTTCTCTGAAATGAGGGTGTCGATTCGGGAGGTTTCCTGGTAGAGGAAGGAGGCGATGGAAATTTGTTCTTTAAGAGGTGGAAAGGCGATTGAAAAATTCCTAACAAAAACATCTGGAATGCGTTTCTGGCCACCAGCACCATACATTTCTGATTCACCAAGTTTCCGAAATGGACTTGATTGTAGAACACGGTTTAGATACTCACTTGTAGTTTTTTCCTTTTTTGGTCTAAACACGATCAGTTCAGTTGTGCCAAAGCCGATCCCACCAAGCAAACCATGCATGATGGCTCCTTTGCCATTTTCAAAACATGGTGTGATCTTGGCGATAGCCACATCACCTTCGCAAAAGTAAGTGTATCCTGATTCTACCTCGCCAATCGGCCGTGCTCGGTCCAACTGCAATGCCCCATCTTCGCCGATTGATTCCATTGGTAAGAATGAAACCTCCATTCTCCTATCTAGTTGGGCGACCTCGATCTTTGAAGGATTTATTTCCGCAACAAAACGAAGTCGTTTTACCTCCCAATGCTCCGGAATCTCCCCCAGCCATTCCACTCCGGAATCCTTGTATTTGGGATAGGGAACCCATTGGAACTTCGTCATTCTTCCGAATCCTCGGGAATAAGGGTCCAAATCTTTTTCAGAGGCAGTTCCGATTGAAGGTCTTTCGAGAACTTGTCGTAATGGACAAGAAGAATGCGGATCAACTCCTCACCGTCCCAAAACCGGACTCCAAAGAAATGCTTCGAAATCTCTTTGGCGGTCAGGCTCTTTTTGAAGCCTGACCAGGAGACCAGCAGTCCATGGTCTGCCTGAAAGTCTTTCATCGTTCCCTGAAGCTCAAGAACGGTTTTGGAGTCAACGGGAGTATCCCCGGATTTGACCTGGACGACAAGACGGGGGGAGAGAAACCCCATCGGTCCAATGCCTGCCACGATGTCTGCCCCTCCGTCCGACCCTGGAGGAGAAATCGTGAGGTGGTATCCTTGGATCTCAAGAATGGCTGCAACCAACCGGGCGAGTCCATGTCCCTTGAATTTTTGGGAGATGAATTCCCGAATCTGATCGATGGCGAGACTCTCCGGATCCAATCCTCCATCTTCTTCCAGAACTTCCTCGGATTTTAGAACTGATGAAGGAACTCCTTTTTCCAGAAGGGCTTGCACAACTTCTTCGGCATTGTTCTTTTGAATGCGACACACCGTCATGAAGGCCCCTAAAGAGTAGAGAATGGCCTGGTTAAATGCCGACCTTGGAATCTCTTTTTGCCATTTCACCGGACGCACATGAAGAGGGGTAGCGGCAAGACTCCTACGATATTCGTAGGGACCAGTTACCCGACCTATGGCGATGAATGGTCGTGACTTGAGAGGAAGAACCACTAAATCTCCAGTTTCGATTCTTCTTATGAAAGTCCAGAGCTGGCCCGCATAGTTGGAAAGAGTTTTGGCTTTAGTCAGAGGGTAGTGCTCTTCAAGAACCTTTCGTAGATCTTCCTGACCCTGGATTTTGGACAGATCCGGCAACTCTTCCCATCCGATGACGGCGAGATTGTTGTCGAGAGCCAGAGTTTCCCGTTCACCATATTTTCCACCACGGATCATCCAAAGGGCCATAAAGTCGCTCCTTTCCCGAACCTTTTAATCGGTCGTCATATGTTCAAAACAAAACAATGCGACATCATTTGAAATGGTCGGCTAAATTTATGAGCCTTCCTCTGGTTTTGACCGATGTCTTCTTTCGATGAAGCAACCTTTTGGAAAAACTCTGTTCACTGCGTCACTTGTTTTAAAAGATCGAGAATCCGGGACTCTACGCTCCTGAGGTTGGAACGGATCTCCTCAAGGGGACGGGGAGGTTTATAAACATAGAAGTACCGGTTGAAGTTGATTTCGTATCCAACCTTCCCGACTTTCTCATCTTTTTCATCCCGGATCTCCTCATTGATCCATGCCTCCGGAACGTGAGGTTTCACTTCCCGCTCGAAGTATTGGTAGAGGTCCTCTTTTAGGGGGACGTTTTCGGTATCCCGGAGATCCGGGTCGTAAGGTTTCTGGCCTTTCTTTGCCTTGACCGTTTTTCCGGACGCGGGAGGGCGGTCGATGGTGATCTTCCGGAATCCGAAATCCTGCGTGTCGAAGACCTTGGAAATCCCTTTATGTTCGAATTCCCCGTAGACTCGTGTGATCTCCCGGATGTTCTCCTCTGTCAGGTAGTTCCGTTTGTTTCCCAAGGATTTTCGCATCTTGGCATACAGGTCCACTGCATTGATCAGCTGAACCTTGTTTTTTCGTTCCTGAGATTTCCGATTCGAGAGGATCCAGACATAGGTTGCGATTGGGGTGTTGTAAAAGAGTTCGGTTGGCATGGCAATGATCGCCTCCAGCCAATCGTTTTCCAGAATCCACCGGCGGATTTCCGATTCCCCGCTTCCCGCATCTCCAGTAAACAGGGGACTGCCATTCAAGACAATACCGATCCGGCTTCCCCCTTCATCCGAAGGTCTCATCTTTGAAAGAAGATGAAGGAGAAAAAGAAGGCTACCATCCGAGACCCGGGGAAGTCCGGGACCAAAGCGTCCTCCGTATCCTTTTCTTTCATATTCATTGCGAACGAAATCCTGGATTTTCTTCCAGTCCACCCCAAAAGGAGGATTGGAGAGCATGTAATCGAACCTCTCCCGAGGAAACGCATCCTGACTGAAGCTGTTCCCACTGGCGATCCGGTTGGGGTCCTGTCCCTTGATCATCATGTCGGCCTTGCAGATGGAGTAGGATTCATCGTTCAACTCCTGGCCGAACACCGTTAGATGCATGTCGGGATTATGTTCCCGGAGATAGTCTTCGGCGACTGAGAGCATCCCGCCGGTCCCGGCGGCCGGATCGTAAAGAGACCGGACCACCCCGGGTTTGGACAGGGCCTCGTCATCGGCGACAAAGAGAATGTTCACCATGAGACGGATCACTTCCCGGGGTGTGAAATGTTCTCCGGCCGTTTCATTGGAAGCTTCAGCGAATTTTCGGATGAGCTCTTCGAAGATGAGTCCCATTTCTTCATTGGGAACCTTGTCGGGGTGAAGATCGATCCCGGCGAATTTCTGGACGATCATGTAAAGAAGGTTCTTGCTGTCCAGGTTGGAGATTTGTTCTCCGAATCGGAACCGTTCAAAGACGTCCCGGGCATTCTCGGAAAGATCTCCGAGATTGGACTCAAGGTTCTGTCGGATGTGCTGAGGATCGTCCAGAAGTCTGGAGAAGGTGAACCGGGAGATGGAATAGAATTTCTGTCCGGAAACTTTTAGGAGAAAAGGGGAAAGGTCCTCGATCCCAGAGTTTTTTCGGCTTTGATATTCTTTGAGAACCTGGTCTTTTGTGGGTTCGAGAACGCAATCCAATCGGCGAAGAACGGTAAAGGGCAGGATGACCTTTCCGTAGTCAGCCTGCTTGTAATCTCCCCTGAGCAGATCAGCAACGGACCAGAGAAAGGCCGCCTTTTCCGAAAAGTTTGATGCCATGCGTTCTCCAACGTGTTGAACTTTTTGGTTTTGTCTCCTTGTGTGACATCCTAGCTGAAGCTTTTCCCCTAAACCAACTACTTTAACCTCTCTGCGAGGTCTTCCGCCCGGAGATGAGTGTACCGTGCCAACATCTGAAGCGTCTTATGTCCGGTAATCGTTCTGACCTCCATCGTATCAAAACCCTTCTCAAAAAGCCGACTTGTGGCCTCGTGCCGGAGATCATGGAAGTGAAGTCCGGAAATTCCTGTTTTCTGACATGCCTTGGCAAAGTCCTGTGAAATCGCGTCCAGGCCAATATCCCAGACCTTCCTGCCGATCCGCTTGGTATTCAGGCATTCTTTGAGGATTGTCACGACAACAGAAGAGAGGGGGAACAATCCGCTTCTGTCCGTTTATTGAGATCCACCATGTCCCTGGTCATCCCCGCAAGCTCTCCTCGACGCATGGCGGTTTCCAGTGCGAAGCGGACCACTCCACCTTCAAGGCCGATCAGAGGGGATCAGAAAAATGCCGGGGAGTGTTTAGACTCTAACCGGAACTCCGGTCCCGTATCATTTCCGCGACCTCCCGGGCCGTCAATCCGGATTTTTTGGCCAGCGCCTCGACGTCTTTCCAGTTCCAGGGAGTG
>Ga0078972_1009114_pt1 | contig 19914 bp, 24 predicted proteins | sample YelNatPaOPGAMG01_FD_67568 | JGI IMG/M metagenome (GOLD analysis project Ga0078972, IMG submission 67568) | Hot spring thermophilic microbial communities from Obsidian Pool, Yellowstone National Park, USA - OP-RAMG-01 (SPADES assembly) (version 2) | ecosystem: Environmental > Aquatic > Thermal...
TATTCAAAGCAAGCAACGGTTGGACCGCGTGGAAAACCGAACAGGGAGATTCACTCAACGAAGCGATTGGGCGCAATATCCAAAAAAGGAAGTAGAAACATGAGCCATTACAAGCTTTACTCAAAATACAAAGATTCCGGAGTGGAATGGTTGGGGGAGGTGCCGGAGCATTGGAAAGTGAAGCGACTGAAGCATATTGCAGATGTCCGCTTGAGCAATATCGACAAGCACATGGTCGAAGGACAAAAGGTTGTGAGACTCTGTAACTATCTCGATGTGTATAACAACAGGAACATCAATTCAAAGATCGACTTCATGTCTGCAACCGCTAGTGATGAACAAATCGAACGGCTATCTCTTCAGAAGGACGATGTCATTATCACCAAAGATTCGGAAGACCCTTCAGATATCGGTATTCCAGCTTTGGTTGAAGAGGATATTTTTGGATTGGTCTGTGGGTATCATTTAGCAATCCTACGACCAACAGCGTCCAATGGGGAATACCTACACTATTTACTTCAAAGCACTTTCGTTCGATCTGCGTTCGAAATAGAAGCCACCGGAATGACTCGTTATGCGCTGGGAAAGTATTCAATTGAGAATCTGATCTTTGCACTCCCCCATCAATCAGAACAACTCTCCATCTCCTCCTTCCTCAAACAAGAAACCTCCCATATCGACACCCTCATTTCTGAGAAAGAACGCCTGATCTCTCTTCTTCAAGAATACCGTCAAGCCCTGATCTCCCACGCTGTCACTAAGGGATTGGATCCGAAAGCGAAGATGAAGGATTCAGGGGTGGAATGGATTGGGGATATTCCAGAGGGGTGGGATCTTCGTCGACTAAAAGATGTTGGCACATTATTCGGTGGGGCTGGGTTTCCACATGAGTATCAAAATGTGCAAGGAGAGGAACTTTACTTCTATAAGGTTGGGGATTTAAGCCTTTCCGAAAATGGGAAAACACTGCTCGACTCCCCTCATACGATCAGCAGGGAAGCCGCAAAAACATTGCGCGCGGCAGTCATTCCAAAGGACGCCATCGTTTATGCGAAAATCGGCGCGGCATTGATTTTGAATCGGCGGCGAATGACAACTGCGGACTGCTGTATCGACAATAACATGACCGCGTATGTCACAAATCAACAACGTGTACTGCCGGATTGGGCTTTTAGCTGGTTGTCTGCAATAGATTTTGGTGAACATGCTAATCCGGGCGCGGTTCCATCCCTAAGTGAAGGGTACCAATCGAGCTTTCCGATACCAGTTCCGCCGATAACTGAACAAACTGCTATCGCCTCATTCCTCGACCAGGAAACCTCCCGAATCGACACCCTCATTTCAGAAACCCGAAAGTTTATCGACCTTCTGAAAGAATATCGCTCCTCCCTGATCACGGCGGCTGTGACAGGGAAGATCGATGTGCGGGAGGTCGTTCCTTCGGGATCTGAGAAACGGGAAATCGCCCATGAGTGAGCAAACCAAGTTACTGGCCCGGATTCTTTCAGGACGATCCGACAACACCATCCATTTCGACAGCCTATGTCGCCTGCTGGTATCATTGGGGTTCGAACAACGAATTCGTGGAGATCATCACATCTTTACTCGGGACGGCATTCCGGAAATCCTGAACATCCAGCCTCGGGGCGGCCAAGCCAAGGCTTATCAGGTCAAACAGATCCGGATAGTCATCGTCCGGCACAAACTGGGAGGAAATGATGCCGATTCGCTATGAACTCATCGTCTACTGGAGTTCGGAGGATCAATCTTACATCGTCGAGGTTCCGGAGCTGCCGGGATGCATGGCCGACGGAACGACCTACCAGGAGGCGGTCGCCAATGCCGAAGTAGTGATCGGAGAGTGGATCCAAACGGCCAAAGATCTGGGCCGCCCGATCCCCGAGCCCAAGGGAAGGTTGATGTATGCCTGATGATGATAATGAACCCGAATCCCCGGATTACAAAACTCCCTGGGAGGTGCTTACAGAAAAAAGAACATATTAGATCTAAAAGTATATGTATAAATTCCAGCAAGTTCTTTCAACTTGATGGGCTATGTTCCAGCAAGAGAATGATGTCCAGCTGGAGCGACGATGGCACGGATAATCCTCTCCGGGAAACCCATGGGTGCGGAGGGGTGCTCAAGGAACCGTCTCCATCCCAGATAATTCGGCAAATACCGGGTTGCAACGCCATGAAAGCGTTCCATCCAGCCCTTGAGCCGACTGTGGTAGGCGTTGACTGCATATTCTCGCCGATCGCGAACGGGTATTTTCGCTGAACGCGATCACTCATTCTTGTTGATGGCGAACGGGTAATTTCGCGATCGCGATCACCTGTTCTTGTCATGACGAACACCCCTTCCCCTCCGTTTTACCTCGGGTCGTTTCCCTCGCATGAACTCCGTATTCTCCAGATGGACGGTGCTTTAAACCACCCCAATCTGGAGGGATGCGATGCCAAACGCGAGGTTACCGATGAACCATGCCCGGGAGATTCTCCGACTTTCCCGCGAGATGAAAATGTCCGGACGGGACATTGCCAAGAGCCTGTCCCTGTCCACATCAACCATTTCCAAGTATCTCCGACAGCTCGAACATGTTCCCTGGCCCTTGCCCGAGCCGGGAGGAGAGGCGCTTCTGGCCCAGGTTCTGGAGCAGAAGAAAACTCCTGCGCCCTCTTCCCGGATCGAGCCGGACTGGGAGCAGGTCCACCGGGAGCTCCAGAGCCACAAGGGGGTCACCCTCCTGCTCCTCTGGGAGGAATACCGGGAGACGGCCCGGGAGCGGGGGTATTCCTACTCCCGTTTCTGCGTTCACTACGCCGCCTGGAAAAAACGCCTGAAGCCGTCCTTCCGGAACACCTATGCCCCGGGGGACCGTCTCTTCATCGACTACGCCGGGAGCACCGTCCCGATCCGGGATCCCAAAACAGGACAGGTGGCACTGGACGCCCAGGTCTTCGTCGCTGTCCTGGGATTTTCGACCTACGTGTTTGCCGAAGCCACCCCCAGCCAGGATCTTGCCTCCTGGATCGGCTCCCATGTGCGCTGTTTCGAATTTCTGGAAGGGGTTCCCGCCCTCCTGGTCCCGGACAACCTGAAAAGCGGGATCACCGCCCCCGATCTCTACGAGCCCCTCGAAAACGAGACCTATCGCGAGATGGCGGAGCACTACGCCGTGGCCATTTTTCCGGCGCGCGTCAAACGTCCAAAGGATAAGGCTCCCGGAGAACAGGCGGTCCAGCTGGTCACCCGCTGGATCCTGGCCCGACTGAGAAAGCGGACCTTCTTCGATCTGGCCGAACTGAACCGGGCGATCCGCCTCCTCCTCGAGGAACTGAACACCCGCCCCTTCAAGAACGGTCGTCCCGGATCACGAAAGGAGCTGTTTCTCTCCCGAGAGAAGGCAGCGCTCGCGCCGCTTCCGTCCACCCGCTACGAGCTGGCCCGGTGGAAGAGGGCCAAAGTCCATATCGACTACCACGTGGAGGTGGACCACCACTTCTACTCCGTCCCCCATACCCTGATCCACCAGGAGGTCCGGGTCCGCATGACCGACACCGTCGTGGAGGTCTTTCATCACGGCGAGCGGGTGGCCAGCCACCCCAAGGATCCCGCCCCGGGCCGCCACACCACCCTCTCCGCCCACATGCCCGCGTCCCATCAGGCGGTGAGCGGCTGGAGTCCGGAACGCTTCCTGGAGTGGGCCGGCCGGGTCGGGCCCGCCACCCGGCAGATCATCGAGCGCCTCCTTCTCTTCCGGCGCCATCCCCAGCAGGCTTTCCGGAGCTGTCTCGGGATCCTGTCCCTGGCCAGGAAGGACTCTCCATCGACCCTCGAACACGCCTGTCAGAGGGCTCTCGCCCTGGGGGTCTGCTCCTACCGGGAGGTTCGGGTGCTCATGGAGTCGATGTCTTCCCGAAAGACACCCGACGAGACCTCCCGGTCCCATCCACCCCGAACCCACGACAACATCAGAGGGGCGCGTTATTACGCTACCCTCGACACGAAAGGAGATCCCCCATGCTGAACCATCCCACGATCGACAAGCTTTACCGCCTGCGCCTTCCCGTCATGGCCCAGGGGCTCCGGGAACAGATGGAGACCCCGCAAGCCGGTGACCTGTCCTTCGAGGAGCGACTGGGTCTTCTGGCCGACCGGGAGCTCCTCGAGCGGGAGAACAAGAAGCTCGCCTGGCGTCTCGCCAAAAGCCGGATCGGGAAGACCGCCTGTCTCGAGGACATCGACTACCGGGCTTCCCGGGGCCTGGACCGCGCCCTCGTCCAGGAACTGGCAGGCGGGGAGTGGATCCGGACCCACAAGAACCTCCTGATCATCGGCCCCACAGGGGTGGGCAAGACTTTTCTCGCCCGGGCCCTCGGACATCAGTCCTGCCTTCTCGGCTTTTCCGGCCTTTTCCTGCGCACTCCCCGGCTCTTCCCCGAGATCGCCCTGGCCCGGGAGATCGGGAAGGCCTCCCGTCTCCTGGCCTCCTGGGCCAAGATCGATCTTTTGATTTTGGACGATCTCTGTCTTTTGCCCCTCACCCAGGACCAGCGCCACGACCTCCTCGAGATCCTCGAGGACCGCTGGGAGACCCGATCCACCCTGGTCACCAGCCAGTATCCGGTCGACCTCTGGCACGAGCGCATCGGAGAACCCACCCTGGCCGATGCCATCCTCGACCGGCTCGTCCACAATGCCTACACGATCACCCTCAAAGGAGACTCCATGCGAAAACGGCTCAAGACTTGACTCCTTTCGGGCGGAGGAGTAAAAACCGCTCTGGGATCCCCTAACGGGGAAACGACCTCTGTGGAAGGGGTGTTCGCCATGGCAAGAATACCCGTTCGCGATCCGCGAAACTGGGCGTTCGCCATGACGAGACTTCCCGTTCGTTTTCACAAGACTGAGCATATAAGGTTGAGCCGTATGTCATGTGTGCGGATATTTACGCTTCTTCCCAACATTCCGGACGGGGCGGGTGGACTTGGTACACCGGCGCGGCTGGATGGATGTACCGGCTGATATTAGAAACACTATTGGGAGTCCATCTGGAAGTGGATCATCTGCGCATTGCGCCATGTATTCCTGACAATTGGGCATCTTATAAAATACACTACCGCTATCGTGAGACGATCTACCACATCACTGTCAAATGCGTCGGTGAAAAACCTGAAAAGGTCGTTTGTGTGAAGGTGGATGGGGCTGTACTGAATGGAGAGAGCATGAGTGGATCAAGGAGGGAGTCTCGAGTCTTGATCCCGCTATCTGATGACCGGCAGGAACACACTGTTGATGTCGACTTAGGCTAAAAATCTGGCTTGGATCGAGAAAACCTCTTGTATCAACCGATCGCCAGCTTGGCCGGCTTCCCAATGGTGAACTTGGCCGCTTATTTGTTCACCACATCGGACACTCCCGAGCAAGAGACCATCAGAATCTCCGAATCTCTGCCTGATGCAAATGATGTTCCGTAATCCAGATGGAAAGCTCGTCCATCAACTGCCGCTTCAGTATCCATAGTGGATGGCAAAATCTAGACAAAAAACATGGGAGTTTTAAGATCATTATGAGCTCTGTCCGAAAGCACTATTCCACCGATCTGAAGGTCAAGATTGTTCTCGAAATTCTAAAGGAAGAGAAGAGTGTGACTTAGCTGGCTTCCGACCATAAGATCCACTATTCCCAGCTTCTGAAGTGGAAAAAACAGGCAGAGGAACAGGAGACGTTCTCCGCACCATCAAGACAGGAGAGGTGTCTTGTGACGGGTTTCCTGCGGAGAACTGTCCAGGACAGCGCAGGACAAGGCTGTTCTGAAAATAAGGACCGGAGCTTTTGAAAAATGCCTCTCCAGCAATCCAGGAGGTTCCGGACCAAGTCTCAATCGGAATCCGGGCTGAATCACGTCCTTGGCGAGATCGATTCCGAGTGTGGTAACGTTCATGGAGGTCCTTCCTGATTTCCGTATGCGTGAATGGAAGTTGTCACGCCCATTCTGGCCCGATCGAGGCCGTCAAAAATAGTCCCTCCGGTTTTTTCCTGTTTCATTCCGGAATTGTTTTTCAATGTCCAGAATCCAGGGAATTGTCCGGAAAAATTCTGGTGCCGGTTCGAGGACAAAAACGGTCAAAAAACAGCATCAAGGATCACTCTTTTTTGCTCAAGTAAATAATTGTTAAATAAAACAAGATGCCAGAAGATCATAAACCATGGGATTTTCTTGTGATATAATATTAAAGACGGGATATCCCGGATTTTCCCGTTTCCGGTAGAATATAAGGTCCGGGGAATGACCGTAGCTTGAAAGATCATCTTTCGAAAAGGCCGATTGGAACCACGAGCCCGTTCACGACCCATCCTGGCAGGTCTGTTCTTTCTCCGGGATTGAGGAAAACCCCTAAAGGGTATGAAGTTTATGGCTGATATCTCTTCCAGAGACAACGGGAGTTCTTCTGGATGAAGAACGCGGGGGAGAAAGGCTTTCCGGATGATTGGGCTTCTCACCCTGGTGATGACATGGGTGTTGTTTGCGGTGAGCTTCTCAATGTGCTCCGGTGAAGAACCGTCCTCCGTCATGACCGAATTCCCGCGCATCAGCGGACAGGAATGGATACATGTGATGGATGAATAACCAAAAGCTGCGAGGTGAGACAGAAACTGGATCGGAAACGCGATAGACTCTGTTTCAAGCCCGGTACCGGGTAAGCGATAGCTTTTTCAGGTTTCAAGCTTTTTAAGAACGACCCGTCAACTACCCACCTTTTTTGAACATCCAAACGAACGACTTCTGGGTCGCCAGCAAAAAATAGAAGCATTTTTTCCAGCGTACGGAATTCCACCCAAGCGCAGGTTTCAGGTTTTTCAGGGAGGAATTTCCGGAAGACCGGGGGAATCAGCCCGTGTTTTCGCTGTGAGAATCCATGCCTTATCCCATGCCTTTGGGCGATCCGGACCGATTTCGGGTCAAGGAACTCATCAGGAATTGCGGTAGAGCGGCTTCAAGAGGGTTCTTCAGGTTCGAGAAAATCGCATGATTGCTATTGGGAGGATAGATGCAAAAAAATACACTCTGCCCTGAAGTGGCAACAAGAAAGGGCGTCCCTTTGCATGTGACCTGCTGTTCTCCGGAAGAGTTCGCCTTATTCCTTTCAAGCAGCAAAACATCGCTATTGGGGGTTGCCTGTTACAGCAAATATACGGTGACCGATCCCGTTTTTCCCGCTCCTTTTATCCATATCCCGATCGCACCTGTCGAAGATGCCATTCTTTTCGAACTTTGGACCACAGACGAGTCAGTGCGGTATGAACGGCATGGGCCGCTTCGATGTTCCTACAACTCGACAGTCCTGTTTGGCTGTCTGACTGTGGATTGTTTCCCTGAAGAAAGTCTTGAGTTCAATACCGAACAAGCTTACAGATTATTGTTTTCTCACCTGGATCATTCGGGTTACGTGAATTTGCTGCGGATTTGGCACTTTATATCCCATATCACCGACGACACCAATGGTCTGGAACGGTATCGGTCGTTCAACGCCGGCCGATACCGGGCGTTTTCGGCATGTCGGAAGGATGTGAAAACTGCTCCTGCAGCATCGGCGTTAGGGAGTCCGGAAGGTCCGCTGGCCATCTATTTTATTGCGTCCAGATTGCCCGGTTTGCCTTTGGAGAACAAGCGCCAGGTCAGCGCATACAACTATCCGAAGGACTACGGTCCTTGCAGTCCCATCTTTTCCAGAGCCATGCAATGCAACGGCCACACATTTATTTCCGGAACGGCAAGCATCGTGGGCCATGTCAGCCTGTACCAGGGAGATCTGGCAGAACAAACAAGGGAGACGATCGCCAATCTCTGTGTCCTGCTCAATCACTCCGGAGACGGAGCTCTACCGTCTTCAGGGATTCAATTCAAGGTATATCTGCGATATCCCGAACACCTGCCTTCTGTCCGCAATGCCCTGGCGGAAAAGTTCGGAAGCCAAACCCCGGTCGCTTTTTTTCAGGCCCAGATTTGTCGACGCGAATTGCTTCTGGAAATCGAAGGAACCTTGGAGATGACAGGTAAGGGATGAAGGTTGTGGCGGATCCCCGCTTTTAAAAGAATTTTAAAAGAAAGAGAAACGTATGAATACACATGTTGAAACTGTCACGGGGCTGCGCGAAGGTATCGACGGCATCTCTTTCCGGAACGACCCTGAACATTTCACCCCGTTGGTCATGATTCCCAGCTACAACACTGGAGCGAAACTGTTCGAGACGGTTCTCGCAGCGCGCTGTTTCTGGACACCTGTCTGGGTGGTCGTGGACGGCAGCACGGATCTCAGCCAGGAAACACTGAAGTCGGTATTTCCATCCGACCCTGGCTTGCGCGTGATCGTTTTGTCCCGCAACAGGGGGAAGGGGGTCGCAATCCGGTGTGGAGCAGAAGAGGCAAGCCGGTTGGGTTTCTCACATGTTCTGGCCATGGATGCAGACGGTCAGCACCCGGCTCGATTGATACCGGAATTTATGGACTGTGCCCGGTCCCACCCGGACAGTCTTATTCTCGGGCGCCCGATATTTGATGACACTGCCCCGCCGCTGAGGGTTCAGGGAAGGAAAATCTCCAACTGGTTTGCCAATCTCGAAACGTTGTGGGCGGGGATGGGAGATTCCCTGTTTGGTTTTCGGGTCTACCCGATCGGTCCGCTTCTGGAAGCCTTCAAAAAGAGTCCGGGGATGCGAGGTTTCGATTTCGATCCGGAGGCTGCGGTCCGGATTTCATGGGGTGGTACGCCAATCATCAATCTGGAGGCTCCAGTGACCTATTTCAGGCAAAGCGAAGGAGGCGTCTCCCATTTCAGGTATTTTCGAGATAACGTCCTTTTGACCTGGATGCATATTCGTCTGATTTTCGGTTTTCTGCTCAGGCTCCCCATCCTGATATGGAGACGGTCCAGGGCGTTGTTGCAAGGAGAAATACATCTTCGGTGAAATTGGATATACCGGATATTTCGGTGCAGAGCGGAGCCCCCGGGCTGATCGATCATCAAAGTTTGCCCTGAACGAAAAGCCGTTCTGTCCGGGTGGCCATTTTGGGTGCCGGCAGACATGCCTGCCGGATCGTGGATTTTTACGGAAGCCCAGATAATTCCGATCCCCTGCCAGCCTTTGGCGTCTGGTCCTCCCGCCGTTTTTTCCCAAACCAACGCACAATAACCGCGGCGCGCCCGCTGAGTAACGTGGAGCCTTCGGCACTCAACGTAAACTGGTAGATGCTTCTGGAGCGGTCGTGAAACAAACATTTTGCCCAAATTTCGAGCATCTCCGGAGCGGTGTCAAGCCAGTCCGTAAAGTATTCAAGCTCCCTTAGGCTGGCGAGGTAGCCTCTGCCGGGTATCCTGTTTGCGTTTCGGGCGACAAGGCTGCCATGGGCAGCCATTGCCTGAGCAGCATATTCAATGCCGCACAGGTAATGCAATCGCCCACCCTGCCGGAGGGGGTTGTCAATGTCACGATGGCTTGTGGCGATGCAAAGGATATGATCGGAATTCCAGTCTATGACTCCATTGATCAGCACCATGGAACCCGAGTGGGGAATCAGCCTGGATATTCCGATCTGATCAATCAGCATGCAGACACCTGGATTTCGAGGTGGTGTTCGGGGAGTTCCTCGATCTCGACCGTCATTGGGGCGCCCGAAGCGATCGCAACCAGTAAAGGCAACGAACGGCCGGCCGGAGTTCCGAGGGAAAGGGTTGTCATGTCCGTATCCATGACAGGTAGCGAAGAGCATTTTTCGCCATCCATGCGCATGATATCCAGACAGGCAATCGCGTGATCAGTTTTTTCATGTACCAGAAGCAAGGATGTCGCAAATGCGGATATGATGGGTCGCACATGATTGATGGGCTCCAGGTAGGGTACATCGTAAGCGATCAAAGCGACCAACCGGTGATCAATCAAGACATGGATTGCAGAGAAAAGCAGTCCTACAGCGAAACTTGCGTCAAAAGCGCACAAGCTTGTCGATGGCTCTCGGGATTGGGAAGCTATTCCCCAATAACCGGCTGGAGCGTTATGCACGGAATTATGAAAACGCGTCGGTGACACTTCTGGATTTGCGCCCGCCAAGGCTTCGCAATTCGTGTGCAGTGAAGGGCTATCTCCACCGGAGGACGTAAAAACCGTTTCTGTCATTGAGGGATCGCGTTGCGCGTTGGCGTGAGCCTCAAACCCCACTGCCAAGGCGAGACGAACTGCCTGACCCGCCCTTCTGCGTTCCACCGCCGGGAGAGAAACGGGATCCGGTACGCAAAGAGGAGTCATCTTCCAGCCTCCAGACCTCCTGAGCAGAGGGATGCTGTTTGTCCATCCATTCAGGCCCGGTCCCAAAAGGCCGATGCCTTCCACATATATCCGCATGTCAGACCTTCCGCCCAAAGACCAGGGAACAGTTGCAACCACCGAATCCAAAAGCATTACTCATTACGTGATTGACAGGATTTGTCCGGGTTTCCATCAGGTACCCGCTCTGTAATGACGGATCTAAAAGGCTGGTGTTTAAACTTCCTGGCATAAATTGGAATTGAATGCAAAGCATCGCCACAATCGCATTGGTGATTCCGGAAATTCCCAAGCCGTGGCCAGTCCATCCTTTTGTCGAGCTGCATGGCGTAACCTTTCCGAATAGGGTCACGATCGCTTTGTCTTCGCTGGCATCGTTTGCCTTTGTGGCCGTACCGTGCAAATGGATGTAGTCTATGTCGCAAGCCGCGAGACCAGACGATTCGAGGGCGCGCCTCATTGCCATGACCGCCCCCAGACCGGTCGGATGGGGCGAAGACATGTGATAGGCATCAGAACTTTCTCCCACCCCCAACAATCGGATGTCCGACGGATTGGAATCCGGAAGGCTTTTCTCGAGAAGCGCAAAACCGGAACCCTCACCAATGGATATTCCATCCCGGTCTGCATCAAAGGGACGGCAAGGTGATTTTGACAGCAACCCCAAAGACTGAAAACCATAGAGGGTCGTCAAGCACAGGGAATCCGCCCCGCCTACCACCGCAGCATCACATAACCCTGATTCGATCATCCTCGAAGCCTCAACAAAAACCTTCGCAGTAGAAGCGCATGAGGAGGAAATGACAACCGTTGGGCCATCAAGGTCGAGTATTTTTTTCACAAAAGATCCCAAGGAATAGGTATTCTGTGTTCCGCTATAACAATAGCCGGCTGGAAGGGCTCCGCTGTCCGGATTCCGATGCCGGTAGGCCCATTCCGTCTCCTCAAGCCCCGAGGTGCTGGTTCCCAAAAACAAACCGATCCGGTTGCGTCCATAGCGATTTTTGGCAGATTGGATTCCCCCCGCAAACCCGTCCTGCTCAATTCCCAGAAGGGCGAGGCGATTGTTTCGACATTCATGGTCGGACAGAAATGAAGGCAGACGGATTGCGTCAACCCCGGGAACCTGGCCCACCCAAGTTTCAAGTTCCGATGAGTGGAAGTCGCAACGAACCAGTCCTCCGCGCTTTTCTTGCAGGGCATCCAGCGTGGCTTTTATCCCCGGACCAAGACTGTTGACCAGGGAGACATGGGTCAGTACAAGCGGTTTCATCTGTTAACCGGGAACCGAAAGATTGTTTTCCGGTATGGTCAGGTCTTTGCCGGAACTTTTAAAGTCAGAGGCGCATCCCTCATTACTGACGGAGATAAACAGGAAATTGAATATTGCGACCTTCGCGTCAGATTTTTTCGTGGACTTATTGCCGGAGAGTGTCCTGTTAGTCCAGTGTCTCCAGCCGCTTGAACGTTGAAAACTCGATTCCAGCACCAGACAGACAATCCTGGGGGGGAGGGGGATGCCCCCCACACCCTGTATTCCTCCAGTTGCTTTGCGGCAGGGATGCAGGATCAATATTCCGGAACGGAGCCCTGGTTTTTTCATCATGATCCGTCCCTGAAGGCCATGGGCAAGGATACTCCGCGTAAACCGAGGGCGGCGCAGCGCTCAAGCAGTTGAGGCAACACCGCAACCACGACCGGTTGACCTTCGGATGTCATCGCCGATCCCCCATCATGCAACATAAGGACATCGCCCGCTGAAAGGTGACGGGCAAGTCTCCGGAATACGTCATCGGATTTTTTCCAGACGGTATCAAAGCCTCTCCTTGTCCAGGCCACGTGTTCCATGTGGCAATCACGCAATACGCTGTCAAGAAGCGGACTTCGAAAACCCATGGGGGCTCTGAAGAATCTGGCCTTGATACCGTTTTTCGAGAACGTTTTTTGCGTCGAGATAATTTCTTTCTTCAAGGCGGAAGAGCTATAGAAAGCAAACAGGTTGCGGTGGTGGTAGGTATGGTTTTCCACGCTATGTCCCCGCTTGACGATCTCCTCCAGTAATTCCGGATGCGCGTCAGCTTTTTCGCCGATGCAGAAGAAACTGGCCTTGACCTTGAAGCGGTCAAGCAGCTCAAGCACAAGAGGAGTGACCCGCATATCCGGACCATCGTCAAATGTCAAGGCGACTTCTCCCCGGTCTATGGCCGGGCCGGGTAACCGGACGATGTTGGCGCCAAGAAACATGCAGCGGGGACACAGCACCAAGCATCCCATAATAAAAAAGTTTCCCAGAAGCAGTGACAGGGCGAGCCCCCATCGTTCCGGAATGACCATGATCAAAAACAAGGCAATCATCCCGATGATGAAGGTCAGTCGTATCAACATGGAGTAGATTCCCCTGTCGTCTTTAAATTCTTCCGTTTAATATGCCGGATCGGCCAACCTCGGCCGGGCCATCATGATGGCGGACATGCCCAGGCTCAGGATGGCTCCGATCGCGACGGTCATTCCAATGTCATGCAACACAGGGATGCTGGAAAAAGACAGAGTCCCGAACCCGATCGTCGTACTGATATTGGCGATCAGCAATGAAAAAAGGGTCGTCTCACGGATCTCCCCTTTCTCTGCAAGCCCCTCGAAAAACAGCGCGTAATTGGAGCCCACGGCTATCACGAGGAGGAGTCCAATCAGGTTGAATATGGTCAGAAGACTGCCGATATTGACCAAGATTGCCAAAGTCACCGTGACCGCTCCGATCAAGGGAGCGAGAACCCTCAGCACGCGAACGGGCGATCGTAGAGAAAAAGCCAGCAACAGGACAATAGCGAGAAAGCCCATAATGGATAGACGCAGGATGGTGTGAAAGTAACTGCGATACAACTGGTCCGACTGGTGTTTTATATTCAACAGGATCAGACCGGGGATATTCCACCGCGCAACAGCATCTTTCAATTGACCTGGATTGGCCACTTCCCGTAATGGAATCAGGGCGGTCCAGTGACCGGCATCCCGGAACAAAAGTGAACCCAGCTTTATCCCGAGCGTCGTGTCATGAAAGCTATTTCGATCCAACAATTTGCCGGTTTTGGCCGCCTCTGCATCGGACAGAAATGGATCGAACAAATGAGGGCGGAAGGGCAATCCACGCGATGCTGACCGTATATTGGCGCGCAATTGATCTGGAGGAGGCAGTGCGTCCTGGCGTGCTCTTTGGGTTGCGTGGCTTGGGATGATCTGGGTTGGAGAATCAAATCCGGCCAGAACAGCTTGTTTGCGCAAATTGCCTAGCTTTGATTCCACCTGCTCGCTGACCATCAAAGCTTGCTGCAGGTTTCTCTCTCTCAAAACAATCAGACGGTTCACGCTGGGCGCCCCCAGTTCTGTGCGTAATGTCTGATCCAATCTTCGATCTCTATCCGATATCGGGCTCAGGCTGTTCAGATGCGTGTTCCACCAGGGGCTCCTGTGAGTCACCAGAAGAAATAGGGCGAATAAGATCATAATCGCTAGAGGGACCTGAAAACGGTAGGATTGAAAGGACAATTTTCTCAAGATCAAAGAGAGCCGGTTGTTGCGACGGGAAATAAAATGATCAGGCATCAACAGAGGCAGCACCCATCGAGTGACACCAACCGCCACAAATAAACCGACGATGGAAAAAAGTCCGATCTGTGAAAGTCCGGGAAAATCTGAAAACAGCAATGCGCTGAACCCGAAGGTCGATGTCAAAACGCAAAGTTTAATCGTCGGCCAGATACGGGAAAGTGTTGTGGTAGCCGACTGTCCCGGAAGAGTCTGGGAAAAAAGGTAAATCGCATAATCCACGGCCTCTCCGAGGAGTGAGGTGCCAAAGCCAACAGTGACTGCGTCCACCATCCCGAAACTCAAACTGACGGCGGCAATACCGACTACTGCGCCACTCAGAACGGGAAGAAGAGCCAGGATCAGTAAGCGGACGGAGTGGTACACGGCCAGTAAAAGGGATCCGACCAGGATTGTGGCCACCAAAGAAAGACGCCATACGTTCCCCTGAATCCGGTCGCGCATATGTACCGCAAAGACGGCCGGACCACTTTCAATCAGCTGAATTTGACGGGATCCAGTGGATGGGGATGATGCTTGGAAAGCGCTTTGAATCTTTTCCAGATTGTGTTTCTGGGCATCAAAGTCAAAACCTGGAGACCGTGTCTGGACAATCATCAAGGCGCGTTTTTCATCCTTGGAAAACCACACGCCGTCGAGATGATGTGGTCCTCCACCTCCTTCCCGCTGCATCACGGTCGTCAAATGGAGCATCTCCCCCGTCGGATCGTTTGCGAGAAGAGGCTCCAATAAGGGACCGACCGGAGACGAGAGCAACTGGATGTCCTTTTGTAAGGCAAGGCGAAGGCTCATGGGGGTGAACTCTTCCGGGTTCACCCGGTCGCTCAGCAGGTAGCGATAACGCCACAAAAGGGCGCGATCCGGTTCAATACCGCTCATATCTCCGTTCTGAACCAGGTCGAACGCCGGATCCTTTCGCAACCGGTCTGCCAATGCCTTGCTCGTTATCGAAAGGTCAGACGGAGAGGCATTTTCTATTGCCAACAGCAACAGTCTTGAAACCATACCGTTTTTCAGTTGTTCCACCAGCAGGCGTTGTCCAGGGAGAGGGGAATCCGGCAAGAAGGCCGATATTCCCGTATTGAAAGGCGTGCGGCTGATAATCAGAGCACTCGCAAACAATATTCCTGACCAGAGGGCGAGGACCCATCGCCCTGACCTTTTCACGGTGGGCTCCGTCTCAATTGTGTGACTGAATAATTGCCTGCGAGGTAATGTATTTCGATGCGACCGATCCACCTGCCGCTGCCGCTTAAAAGGATGGCGGCCACCTCCTTTTTCAGCGCTTTGTCCCGCGGTTTGAATTCAAGCTGCCAATGTTTGTCCGAACCGTTCATTTTTACGTTAAAGTCACGTAGCAGGACCGGTAATTTTCCGGACAGGGTTGCCCGCAAGGATTCGACAACGGCCCAGATTCCGGGGGTGTTCTGAAGGGAAAGGGTGCGCGGGCCTTTCCAGGCAGAGCTATATAGCGTCAGCTTATTTCCCTGGATGATGGCCCGTTGGGAAGAAGGGAATTCTGTTTTCTGTTCAAGATAATCCGGTCTTCTATAGAGAAGGACCCCTGAAGACACCAACGGTTTGGTCATCGAACGCAAATATTGCCGCTGAACAAATCGGGGGTTGTCTGACTTGACCTGAGCGAGATCTTTCATGAGAGTAGAAAGACTCCATTGCCGCTGCCCGGCAGGGCCGTTTTTTTCGTCGCTTCGAGCTATGGCGCACGTGCAGGCGATCAGAAAACACGCCATGACAAAAACAGGGATTCTGCAGTGATAATGACATTCCGGTTCAATGGATTCGGGCGGCATCACCTTTGACGCATGTGTTGTCATGCGCCCAGAATTCATAGAAGTTGAACCAGTTGTACGGTGCCAACCGGCAGTAATGTTCAAGGCGCTGGACATAGTCAACCAGCGCCTGCTCTGCCATATCTTTGCTTGTATTCTTTTTTGTGCAGGAAATTCGTTCGAAATAGATGTCATAACGATTCCCTCCCCGAAAGAGACCTACCATGAACACCATGGGACGCCCCAGCATTGTCGCGAGCCGGAATGGTCCGAGGGGAAAATCCGCCGGGGCTTCCAAAAATGACAATCGCCGGGTGGCATTCTCGTTGAGGGACCGGTCTGCCAAAATGCCGATACAACCTCCGCGGTCAACTTGTTCATGCACTTTAAACATGGAATCAATGCGTCCAGATGGGATGATTTCGTACGGGGCTTCCGGGTTGATCATATGCAATAAGGAATTAATCTTGTGGGCGTGTTCCTTGAACATGAGCGTGGATACGTGGATGCCGGATTGTTGAAATCCACGTATCCTCAGGACTTCAAAACTTCCCAGATGGGCACCCATCAGAAAACAGCCTTGGCCAAGACCAAGGAGATCTACAAGTTCTTTTTCTCCATGGACCCGGATGTCGAAGAGATCGGACTGTCCATTGAGAAAATACACACGATCCAGCTGGGTCGTGGCAAACACGAATAAATGGTGGAACAGATCAAAGGCGTTCGGGCGATGGTTTTTTGCCCGGGTGAGGTAGGTTCGAACTGCCTTGAGGGCGGAAGGGGAAAAAAGAAAAAAATAAAGACAGATCGGAAATAGCAGGATACGTGTTACCCTCCTTCCCGCATGGAGTGCAATCCGGACGAGGACACGCATCAAGAGGACACTCCCCCTTTCGGGGTGTTCCATCCATACAGCGTGATTATGCATGTCCTGACCCCCAGTCAAGGGGAGTGAAACGTGAAAAAACTCCCGTCAATACCGGTACGTCCCCGATGGCGCAATGAAAGGAAAGATCGCCACTGACACCTTTTTCCCATGAAATATTCAAGGGTTCACCGGGTTTTACAGGGCGCAGAAACTTTGCCGAACGCAACTTGTAAATCTCCCCCGGAACGGTCGAAGCATGGATCACCTCCTGAACCTGCACCAGCAAGGTCACCCCCGGAATGATGGGTTCCTCCGGAAAATGACCGGCCAAGGAAGGATGATCTTTGGAAAATGAGAATTCAGCTTTCATCATAAGGTCCTGATTGAGCGTCTTCATCACGTTGGAGGACAGAGCGGTTCCTCAGATGACCCTGCCACATAAGGATCAGCATGCTCCTGATTTTCTTGGGACGGTATATTCTTCTTGTATGCCATGTACGATCAATTTCAAAAGCCATCAATATTTCAAAAAACGGATGCAGCTTCCCATCGAGGGGCTCATAGCCCATTCCCCTGTATCTCTCATTGAGAAATATCTCCATTCCTGTCTGGGAAAAAAATCTTCTCAGAAAAGCCTTTATTTATTCTCCGGAGACGTTGGTTTGATACAATTTGCTGTCGCTTTAAGGGTTTCCTTTTCTGCCAAAAGCCAGACTTCCTTGCGGGAAAGGTCCATTGTTACATTCTCGAGTTTTCCGCCGGAGCACATCTTGGCGAGTTTGTTGTTGACGCGCTTGGCCAGGGCCGGGTCACTACTCCCGTCGGCTGAAAAAATGAACAGGATCGTTTTATGAGATGTACTCGCTTCAATCCGTGAATTTTCATCTCCGACCATTCCATTGGTGATCGCTCCGGGATATTCACCTGCGGCACAGGCCCCAAGCAGAAGAAAACCTGTCAGAAACAGAAGCTTTTTATAAGCTTTCATCATTCCTCCTAAAAGTTATTGTCCAAACCCTGAACCTCGGCGCTTTTTGAAGGAACGGAAGAAATTCCAGGAGAGATTCGTTCGCTCCAGGATTGACAAAAAAACTTCCGATTCCCGTTGTTGGCCGCGGGTGCAGACCTGAATAACATGAGGAAAGACAGTTCTTCTTTGATTGAACAGACTAGAAAGGTGGACAGATTGAAAAAGACTGGACGGTTAGTTGAATCTTGCCTGTGAAGAGGTGAATTATTTCATTCTTTGAATGGATGGTTCGCTTTCCCTGAAACGGCCCGTCTTTATTATTCACGGCTGGTGGGTGCGACCAGACGGTTAAATCCTCAAGTACGGAGGTTTCATGGAGAATGATCTGTCAACAAATGTCCGGGTATCATGATACTCGAACAAGCCCTTGTCTTCTCCCACCCAAAAAGTGGACCCCAGAATACAATTGAAAACAGGAAAGTTCATGAACTTTCCTGTTTTCACTATATCAAAGTTTTTCTGTTTATCAAATCCCGATTCCCTGAGAATTTTGATTCAATCTGAGCAAAATGTGAATGTGGTCTTAACTTGTTTCTTGGCTATCGCTCTCATATTTTTGGATGAGTCGGTCGATTTCGAGTCGTGGGAGTTTTCCTGTCGCGTCCCGGGGCAATACATCAATAAAATACAATGGTCGTGGGAGGAATGCTGGATCGATTCGATCTCTCAACGCTTTCATGAGGGCGTCACGGTCGAGGGTCTCGGTGACGACAAAAGCCATGAGGCGCGTCACCCTTTTATCAGTTTTTGCTGGTAAGACAAAAACGCCGTCCTTAATTCCCGGAATACTGTTGAGCTGATGGTTCAGGAAGGCCAGGGAGGTTCGTTTCCCGGCAATATTGATAAGGTCTGAAAGACGATCGTGGAGCAGAAAATGGTTTTTGTCGACAATTTCAATGGAATCATTCAGCAAGGTCTCACCTCCGACATGACCTCCGCTGACACTTGCTTTTCCCTGCCCGGTTGTGGCCAGGACCAACCCTGACATGCATTCCCAGACTCCACTTTGTGTCGGTTTTCGGACAGCCACTTGCCCGGACTCCGTGCATCCGTAAATTTCGATCACCGTCGAACAAAAGGCGTTTTCAGCGCGAATCGCCAGGTCCGGATCCAGTGGAGCAGTTGCGCATACAACCAAATCCACCGGCGGGATGGGAGCTGCATCGGCGAGCAGGGCGCGCAGGTGAACAGGAGATGTGACCAATACCCTGGGTCGTGGCAAAAGCGAAATTTGGATGCAAATATCTTCAGGGTAGAACGGTCTCTGATCATGCCATATCAAACCGTTTTGCCACGCCAGCAGGAGGCTCGATTCCAGCCCGTACATGTGTTGCGCCGGAACGGTACTCACTAGGACAGCCCCTGGCATGGCATTGATACCCAGCGCGCGTCCTGCAGCCAACGAGCTTGCGACAAGACTGCCCCATGTCTTTGTGTGAGGCAGGGGCTCTCCCGTCGAGCCCGAAGTAAAGACATGTGCGACAACCTGTTCGCCTGGAAAATTCGGCATTGCGGATGTTTCAGACAGGCCTGTCGTCCGTTCAGAAAAATGGAACGTTTCGATCGTTGAACCCTTTTGGGGGAGGTCCACCAGGGCATAAAGGTCCGGGTAACTCTGCCGGAGGCGCTGCAAGAACACGGATGTGTGGCTGGCTGGCAACAGGCTCACTTGCCGGAGCTCTAGCGCTGCTGCCAGACCAACGGCGAAGTGATAACGATCGACACACAGATTCAGCACATGCTTGCGCGCGGGCAATTTCCTGGCGAGAGCATGGACATCTGCCAGAAACTCCTTGCCCAGCACTTTTCGCGTGTTCCGATATGCCACTACAGAATTGAATTCACATGGGCGCAATAAGGGGAAAAACGCCATGATTTACTTCCAGGCCTCCTGTGAATTGCCTTCTTCAGTGAAATAGAACTGGGGCATGATGGAATTGGCATGCATGTGCAAGCGGATTGAGAGGAGAAGGAATGCATCGATCTCCGGCCCCGCAAACAAGAAGCAAGGGGGAGAGTCCCTCTCCATTCCCCAAAAGTTTTCTTCCATAGACGAAGTGTTCATGATCCCCCAGAGAACCGATCAGACGATGGGGCGATGCTTGAATTTGTTGCAAGTCTTGGGGAAATGAGCAGGGATCAGTCCCGGGACCGATGCTGTTGAACATATTTGTTTAATTCGCGAAGAGAACGAAAAATAAGGGTGTTATCACTATCATTGGACGACAACCTGAAGCCGTAGGCCTTGGAAATTGCCAGGGATATTTCAAGAATGTCGATAGAATCAAGCCCCATT
>Ga0078972_1009115_pt1 | contig 19913 bp, 33 predicted proteins | sample YelNatPaOPGAMG01_FD_67568 | JGI IMG/M metagenome (GOLD analysis project Ga0078972, IMG submission 67568) | Hot spring thermophilic microbial communities from Obsidian Pool, Yellowstone National Park, USA - OP-RAMG-01 (SPADES assembly) (version 2) | ecosystem: Environmental > Aquatic > Thermal...
CTGTGAGTATGAATTTTTAAAAAGAGAAGAAGATCGATTAGCAAAAGCGAGGTTATGGGGCGATGATTAAAATGCGGTTAAATTGGTATATAAAAATAAGCGGCAAAAAATATCCGGTCTGCTATGAGAAGATAGCAGAAGAAAACGGCGGGGGGTGGGAATGTTCGGTCCCGGAACTTGAGCGGGCGGCAGTTGAAATGGAGAGGAGGAAATGAAAAAGAAAAAATGGCATTATGTCAGGGAATATTATGAAACAGAATTTTTAGGGGAAACAATTTACGAGTGGCGTTATCGATTCCGGTTTAATGAAGAAAAAGCTGAGGAGCTAATTAAACTCTATCCATTTGAATCGGCCTGGGTTCAATTGTCAGAGGCAAAGCGGCGAGTCCTGCTTTCAAAAATAATTCCAGATGGCGAAGATTATAAACTTAAAAAGGACGGCCAAAAATGAAAAAAGGACAATACTTTGAACAGCTCGCACAGTGGATACTGGAAGCCGATGGCTATTGCGTCTATCGGGTTCAGCAGAATACGAAGGCCAGAAAAATCAACGGCAAGTTAGCTTTTTATTCAAATAGTCAAGACATTTTTGGCTGTGATTTGTTAGCTATTAAGAAAGACAGCCTGCCGAGATTTATTCAGGTCACAGCTGACACGGGAATAAAGAAGAGGCTTGAAGAATGGAAAAAATATCCCTTCCCGCTGCCTCTGATTTCTATTGAATTGTGGCAGGCAAAAAAAGTAAAGGGGCGGTGGGAATTTAAGATAGGATATTATGATGGCAAGAACTTAATCTGGGAAAAGGAAGCAAAATGAGCATTAAGGGGAGGATTAAATGAAATTAAGAAAAAAATATTTTGAAGATGAATGCCGGCGGGAGGAGAGGGGAATGATTTATGATTCGGTTATATTTTTTGCCGCTGATTATCTTTTACCTTACGATGGCGATGATTATGATTTTATAGCCGTTGGCAGGGGAAGGCACGGGATTACAAAGGAATGGATAAAGAGGATATATGTGAGGCTTAAGGATAGGCTTGATAAAGAGAAGTGGGATGAGATGAAGGCGTGTGAGATATTTAATGCCAAATGGCATCGGTTTGCGGTTAATAGAGTGCCGGGTTCAAGGCCGGGGTATCAAAAGATTATAAGGAGGGTGACATCATGGCAGAAAATTTAACTATTTTTCAGTATCCAATGAAATATAGAGGGAAATAGGAGGCAAAAAATGAAGAGAAAATATTTATGTGTTGAATGCGCTCATAAACATAATTTCGTCATCCCGCCACCAGAGGGCGGGGTAATGCTTTGTTATGTTTTTATTGATAATGAGCCTTATGTAAAATTGCACCGCAGCCCATCTCAAGCTGTTCGCTGTTCTGAATGCGGGAAGAAGACGAAGGCAGTTTTTGAGCCATTTTATCAAGTCGAGCATTTATTTGGAAAAAATGAGCTATAAATCAAGAAAATATCGCTTTAAAAAACGAGCCGCCAGGATCCTTAAACAGGTCGGCTATGAGCCAATCTTTCCACAGAATGAGGTGTTATTTGACATAATCGCTATTCATAAAAAGCACATAAGATATATCGCAATAAGCTTGGATAAACCAGGACCAGAACTTATCGGCCGTGTTCGGGCGATTCAAAAGCCAGGTCAAAAGGAAATCTGGTACCGCGGCGATGATAACCAGATTGAGACAATATGTTTTTAAAGCTTAGCTTTTACCCGCCTTTTTTTATCCCTGTCAACCGTTACCGTTAACCGGGTTTCCCGTTACCGGGTTACGCAAAACCCGTTACCCGGGAACGGGTCTGGCCATTTTTAAAAAAAATCGGGTTTATATTATTACCGGAATGGCAAAATATTTCCGTCCAGAAGAATTTGCCTGCCGCTGTGGGTGTGGCCTGTCTAAGCTTGATCCAAAACTCATAGACCTTCTTGATTCTGCCCGAACCATTTTTGGCCGACCGATTATTATTAGCTCCGGGACCAGGTGCGAGAAACACAATACAGAAATTGGTGGAGCAAAAAACTCGGCACATCTTATAGGCCCCGATGGGTTTTCTCATGCTGTTGATATTCTTGTTTTGAATGATTATACCCGCTGGCATTTATTTCAGATTTTTGAGCGCCTTGGGATATTGAGATTTGAAGTTAGTAATCTGCATCTGCATATAGATAATGCCGAATATCTCCCGCATCCGATTTTGGCAGGAACTTACTTTAAGGAGAAGAGATGATGAAATTTGATCCGGCCGTTATTAATCTGCTTCTTATCTGGATCGGCGGCACTGCCGCAGTCCAGGGGTTAACCGAAAAGGTTAAGGGTATCTGGAAAAACGCAGACCAGCGGCTAAAAAAGATTCTTAATTATGGGGCCTCCATAATGATCTGTCTGCTGATCACCGGTTTGTTTCTTTATCTGAACAATTCTTTTTCTGTTAAAGAGCTGATTCTTTATGCGATTCCAATCTGGTTAACTGCCTCTGGGATCTATGACGCCTACCATATGCCGAAGACGCAATGAAAAAAACAATGATCGCAATCCTGGTGTTCGGCCTTTTTTTCATGGCCGGGCTGCTTTTCTATGAGCAGGGGCGGGTGTCGAGGCTTAAGGCGGAGGCAAAGGGAGAAAAAGAGAAAATAGCCGAGCTTGAAAAACAGGCGAAGGCGCTGGACGGCCAGATTAAGACGCTGGCAGAGCTGAATAAAAATCTCGAGGCAAAGTTTCATGGGCTTGAAAAAGAAAAAGCTGAATTAATAGTAAAGCTCATAGATAGCGAAAAGCGGCTTGCTGAAATTCAGGGTCAGGTAGAAGCGATGCCGCCGGACCAGATGGTCCAGACCACGAGGCGAATTCTCAAAGACAACGGCGTTGAAAAGATTGACGTTGGGGCTCGGTTTAGCCTGTCGGCATTTCAAAGAAATACCTCGATTCTCCTTCAATGGGAAGAGTTTAGTTTGGCAAAGATTCCAGCATTAGAGCAAAAAAGCCAGGTTCAAGAGAAAGAAATCCTAAACCTTCAAAATCAGGTATTTCTCTGGAAAGAAAGCGATAGGCTTTGGCGGCAGAAAAATACCTTATGGCTTGAGGAAAAGACGAGCCTTAATGCTTTGTTGAATAATTATCAAAAGCAGATTAATAGCCAGAAAAGGCAGAAAATTTGGACGCTATTATTTGGCCTGGCGGCGGGGTTTGGAATCCACGCCTTGGTGGGGAAATAAAGGGAGCGGGCGATGGAAGAGCTCACGCAAATCATTTACGGGGCGGCAATTTTAATTATCTCAGCATTTTTGGCTTGGGGAAAAATTAAAGAAAGCAAGCTAACGAAAAATCACGGGCTTAAGCCGAACCCCGAGCGCTGTGCCATTCATGAAACGAAAATCTCGCAGCTGCAGGGCGGATTAGATGAACTGAGAGACGAAAACAGAAACGACCATGAAAAGATATTTGCCGGGCTTGACGGCCTGCGCGAGCGGGTGGCGAGAATAGAAGCGAAGATTAACGGGGGCTTGATTCGATGAAGAAAGAGCCTAAAAAGATAGCGTTTGAGGCTCTTATACAGGAGGTGAACATAAAAAGTCTAAGGAGCGGTGATAAAAGCGCGAGAATAACCTTAGAGCTCGACAACCCCGGCGATAACCTGCTCTCGAAGCTTAATGAACTTCATAGAGCAGACAGGCTTGTGGCCGTGGCTATCGTGGAGATAAAAGAATGAAGAAAAAGAATAAGAATAAGGGCGGGCGGCCAACAAAATTCCGATCGGAAAAGGCCTGCCGTACTGTACTGCAGATTGCAGAAGAGCTTAATGTTCAGAACTTTGAACGATATTGCTCAATATTTCATATCGCCGTAATTCTGGGGGTACATGTAGATACGCTCTACGAATGGCAGAAACAGCATGCGGAGTTTTCCGAAGCTATAAAAAGATGGGAAACCAAAAGGAATGCGGTGGCGCATGAATTCAAACGCTGGTCAGATGCGCGATGGATTTTCTGTATGAAAAACTGGACGGGCATGAGCGATAAGCATGATGTTGAGGCTACAGGCGATATCAAAATTACGATTCAGCGGATAGTAACGGAGGTCAAGCCGGCAGAATGATGGAAGCAATGGCTTATCGCGGGCAAGCTGATGTTACTCTTCCCATTTACTATCACCCTGCCCAGATAAAAATATTTTTTGAATCGAATGCAAAACGGAAAGTAATTGCTAAAGGAAGGCGGTTTGGCCTGACTAAAGGATTCGCCAATCTGGCTATTGAATATCTGCTTGAAGGGAATGGACCGGGGCTCTGGGTTGATACTATTAACAGCAATATTGACCGATATGTTGAACGATATTTTATGCCAACCCTTAAATATCTGCCTCGATCGGTCTGGAAGTGGCGGCAGCAGAAAAAAGAGCTGACGATTGGAAATAGCAAGCTGGATCTAAGGAGCGCTGATAGGCCAGAAAATATAGAAGGCTTTGGATATCGCTTCATCATCTTAAATGAGGCTGGAATTATCCTGCGCAATGAATATCTCTGGCATAATACGATTCAGCCAATGATGCTTGATTATAACCCTGATGTCTACATCGGGGGGACACCAAAAGGCAAGGGGCTTTTCCACAGGCTGGCCACGATGGCCAGAGAAAAAGACAATTGGGAGTTTTTCCATTTTACAAGCTTTGACAATCCCTTCCTTTCAAGGGAAGAGCTGGAGGAACTTGTTTCTGAAATTCCGCAATCAATCCAAAGGCAGGAAATATATGCTGAGTTTCTGGATGACTCGTCTTCGGTTTTCCGAAATATCCGCGCTTCAATTGGAGCTGAGCCAAGACAAGCAGAAGCAGGGCGAACTTATTATGCGGGGCTGGACCTGGCCAGACTTCAGGACTATACCTGGCTGATTATTTTGGATGACCAGGGCCGTATGGTCTATTCAGACCGGTTCAATGAGATTGATTGGTCGTTACAAAAGGTCCGAATAGCTGAAGCGGTAAAAAAATATCAAGCATGGCTCCTTATGGATTCAACAGGAGTCGGAGATCCCATTTATGAAGACCTGAGAAATATGGGCCTTAATGTCCAGGGCTATAAGCTGACGAATGAGACGAAGAAGCAGTTAATCCAGGCGTTGATGATGTCATTTGAGACCGAGAAAATAAAAATCTTTAACGATCCGGTTCTAATTGATGAGTTAGAAATATTCGAGTATGAGATAACAGGATCTGGCTCCATTAGATATTCAGCGCCTGAGGGGTATCACGATGATGGAGTTATCGCTCTGGCTCTTGCGAACTGGGCCTGCAGGAATATTTCTGCTATGCAGCCGTTTATATGGAGGCCTTGATGGCAATCTGGCCGTTTAGAAAGAAATCGATAACAACTATATCATCTGGATATTCGGTTATTGACATCCCCGGTATCGGCAAAATCGCTGTTGATAGGCTGGGAAATTACATAAAAGCGATGGCCCTTTCGGATTCGGTATATTCTTGCATCACAACAATTCAATTAGCCGCTTCGACGGTGCCCTGGTATTTATATAAGAAAAGCGGCGATGGAGCGGCTGAGGTCGAAAGTCATCCAGTAGTTGATTTTCTTATGAGACCAGGAAGGCGGATGACCTGGACCAAATTCCTGCAAAAATACCTGATGCATAAGCTGTTAACAGGAAATGCCTATCTCTTATTGAATATCCCGAGCTTCAAAACAAAGATAGAAACAAAATTCTTGAATCCGAATCGCGTTATTCCTGAGCTCCGGGACGGTAACATAGTCTATAAATATGGCAGCAATATGTTTTTCGAAGAAGAAATTATTCATTTCACTATGCCAAATCCAGAAGAAGATGAAACTAATGAGCTGCGCGGACTTTCGCCGATAGCATCAATAGCAAAGAAGATTGATATTGGGAATTATTCTGAAGAATGGATGTTCAGGCTCCTTGAAAACGGCGCAATGCCGGCCATTTCTGTTTTTTCAGAAAGGCCCTTAACCGAAGACCAGAGAAGGTTCTTAAAAGAACAGTTTCAGAAAGAATATATGGGGCCAGAAATGGTCATGAAGCCATTGATACTGGAGGGCCTTAAGCCGCTAAGAATGGGGTTTTCCCCGAACGATATTAATTTTCAGCCGCTCCAGGTGGGAATTTTGAGAAGGGTGGCCAATGTCTATCATGTGCCCTCGGAGCTTTTGGGCGATGTCGAATACAAGACCTATAGCAACGCCAAAGAAGCCGTAAAGGCTCTTTATCACTGGGCAGTATTACCGCATTTAAACGAGCTTAAAGAAGAACTCAATTACCGGATTGTCAGGCAATTCGGAGAAGACCTGTATATCGATTATGATATATCAGGCATTGAGGCGCTATCTGCAGATTTAGCTGAGCTTTGGGATCGGGTTGGAAAAGCTAAAGACAGGTCGCTCATAACCATTAATGAAGCGCGCGAAGAGCTTGGCTGGGGTAGGTCAGACGAAGCAGGCGCAGATAAGCTTCTGGCGACCGGAAATACAATCCCCCTTGAATTTATAGCCGGAACGACAGAGGAGCAAGAATGATTTATGAGCTGTTAGAGCAGAAGGTCCGGCGTCCAGAGCGCATTGTGCTTACTGGTCGCAGCCGGCCTGACAATATGCGTGCTTACTTAGATAGGGCAGAGCCAGTGCTTGAGAAAAAAGCTCGAGTTCTATGGAAAGCAATGAAAGATGCGATCACAGAAAGAGATGTTGAATATATTAGACAGACAGGCTATGTGCAGCAAGGCCTAATAGATGCCTGGAAGGTGTTGGTTAATGAATGGGCTGAAGCAGCTCTTGTACCAGCCTGGAATAATGCTATCGAATCTGCAGGCAAAAATATGTTTGAAGCTCTTAATCGGACCAGCAAAGCGCCGGAGTTTAATTTGATCCATTCAAATATCCTTAAGTGGATGGCCGAGCGCGGGGGGATCCTTATCCAGGAGTTAACAGAAAGTCAGGCCAAAACGATTAATGCACTCCTCCGCCATCAGGTATTTCAGGGAATAACAAGCAATTATCAGCTTGCCAGCATGCTCCGGTCTTTTATTGGACTGCTCTCCAGAGAAGCCCAGGCTGTGGCGAACTATCAGGCTGAACTTTTAACTCAGGGGCTGGCTCAGGAAAAGATAGAAAAGCTTGTTGAGAAATATTCCATATCTCTTTTGAAGGCAAGGGCAAAGCGTATAGCCAGGACCGAACTATGCTCAGCATATAATTTTGGTCAATGGGAGAGCCTAAGACAGATGAGGGAATCAGGATTGGTAGATGAGATTGAGAAAGAATGGATCACCGCAGAGGACGAGAGAACGTGCCCGGTCTGTGCTGGGCTGGATGGGGAAAAGGTCGGGCACGAACAGCTATTCTCTTCTGGGCATCTGCACCCACCGGCCCATGTGCAGTGCCGGTGCAGCCTGGGCTATTCAGCCAGAAGGAGGTAAATATGGCGATTGAAAGAAAGACTTTTCCAATAGAAATTAAAGAAATATCTGATACCGGCGCTTTGGATGGCTACCTGTCCGTATTTGGCAATATCGATGATGGCAATGATATTGTTGAAAGAGGCGCTTTTAAAAAAACAATTAGAGAGAAAAAAGCTTTCCCTTTGCTCTGGCATCACAATCCTTCCACACCGGACCTGGTCGTCGGCACATTCAAGGCCGAAGAAGATATGAAAGGGCTCAATATAAGAGCGGATTTTTTTGAAGATGAAGAAAGTCAGAAAGTCAGAAAAAAGGTTCAGACCTTACTGGAAAGAGGGGTGAAGGTTGGATTATCAATCGGATACAGGCCAATTAAATGGGATTATGATACTGTTAATGGCCAACCGGTACGAAGGCTAAAAGAAATCGCTCTTGATGAGGGGTCAATAACTCTTTTCCCGATGAATCAAGAAGCGCTCGTCGAGACAGTAAAATCATTAATCGATCGCATTGATAATATTGAATCAGCAAAAGCTGAATGGACTGTCGCGTATGTTAATTCGCTACCCGATGAGGCATTTGCTGTTATTGAACCGGCATATGGAAGAGGGGATACAGATGACAAGCGGGCACGACATTTACCGCATCATAAAAAAGATGTGACTGATCCAGATGACGATGACTCAGTCGACCTCCCGCACCTGAGGAATGCCCTGGCCCGGGCAAACCAAATTAAGCCGGTTACTGATTCAATTTCGGCTGAAGAATTAAGGCAAAAAGCTTTAAAGCATTTAATCGGACATGCGAAACGTCTTGGTATAGGCGATTATGAGAATTCGGATAAATCACACTCTTTTGTTGAGCCGCCTAAAAGCACTCACCATGAAGAGCCGTGGAGCCCACTTTCTCCAGTAATCGAGGCGCTGGAAAAGCCGGGTAAATCAATATTCTCAGAAGCCCTCGAAAAAATATCACGGAGGTAAAACTTGGAAGGATTGGAAGTTAAGGAACTGGTTGAAAAGGTGAAATCTGAGCTGGCGAGAGAGACTAAAGAGGACGTCGAAAAGATAATCAAGCTCATCCATGATGAGCGTCAGAAATATGAAGACGCCCTCAAAGGTCGTATCTCGGATTCAGATTTCAAGGAATTTCAGGAAAAATCCCATGCGGCTGAGCTGGAAATCAAAAGGAAAATAGACGAGCTGGAACTAAGGCTGAAAGAAATGATGATTGATAATGCGCAGAAGGAAAACAAGGGCGAGATGTCGCCGGAGCGAAAAGCCTTTATATCCTGGGTCCGAAAGGGCGAAAAGCATTTGCAACCGGAAGAGCTTAAAGTGATGCGTGTATCTGAAGATGTGACCGGCGGATATGTGACGCCACTGGAGTTTGATAACCGCATTATTGAATTGATGAAGGTCTATTCGCCCATTCGAGAAATAGCTGAGGTGTTCCCGATCAGTAGTGCCGGCGTGCAAATCCCCAAAGAATCGGCGGTTGATATGGACGCCTTCGCAGCCTGGCCCGGCGAGACTCTTCTGGCTCAAGACCTAAAATTTGCAGAAGAAAGGTTTACTCCCTTTGAGCTTCAGGCTCTGGTGACGCCAAAACGCACTCTGATTGAAGATGCGGCCTTTGATATTGAAGGCTATATCCAGAGAAAGGTTGCCGAAATTTATTCTTACAAAGAAGGCAAAGCCTTTGTTGTTGGCGATGGTGTAAATAAACCAGAAGGTCTGTTGAGTGCAAATATTCCTTCTGTTAATTCTGGAGACGCTTCTAAAATAACTGCTGACGGGCTGTTCAGTGTCGTGTATAACGTCCCATCCCCATATGCTCGTGAAGCTGTCTGGCTGTTGAATCGCCTTACTATTTTGGAAATTCGGCTCTTGAAGGATCAAGAGGGGCGTTATTTATGGCAGCCTGCCCTCCAGGCCGGCGAACCGTCTACTCTGCTTGGTTATCCGGTGTATGAATCTCCTGACATGCCCACAGTTGCCAGTAACGCTTATCCCGTTATTTTCGGAAACTTCCGGGCTGGATATAAGATTGTCGACAGGGTCGGAATGACTGTTCAGAGGCTGGTTGAAAAATATGCGACTGAGGGGAAAATCGGATTCCTGTTCTGGAAACGGGTCGATGGCGGAGTTACGGTGCCTGAAGCCTTCAGGAAACTTAAAATAGCTGCCAGTTAAGGGAGGTGAAAAGTGAGCGTGAGGGATCTTTATAATAACCTTAAGGCTGTGGTGGCGATTAATCCCACCACCGGAAAGGATAATCTGGCCGGAAGCCTGATTGACCTTCAGGGATTCAATGGAGCGCTGGTCGTGGTCCAGAGCGGAACTATCACTGATGGAACTTTCACTTTTGAGCTTCAGCACGGGAATGCATCCGACGGTTCTGACCTGGCGGCCGTTCCCGACGAAGATCTACTTGGCACTGAGCCTGTGTTTGGTGCCACAGACGATAACAAGGTGGCGCAGTTTGGATATATCGGAACAAAACGATATATCAAGCTTGTTGCAACCGTCTCTGGCTCTCCGAGTACCGGCGGAACTCTTGGGGCCATTGTAATTAAGGGCTTTCCGAGACATGCTCCGGTCAGCTGATTAGGCGCCAATTAGATTAAGCATAGGGGGGCGCAGCTGTTAGGCTCGCCCCCTGGCGCTATCTCCGACAGGAGGCATTAATGCAAAGAATAAGAATGCTGCAAACAAAATTCGGGAGCCCTGACGGGATTCAGGTATATCAATATCAAGCCGGTCAGGTATATACCGTCCCCGATGAGCTGGCAAACATATTTCTTTCTCAGGGATGGGCAGTGGAGGACAAGACTCTGGATGGAAAGATTGAAACGAAAGAAATAAAAACAGAGACAGGAGCAGTCAACATCCAAACGAATGTAAGGCCCAGAAAAAAGAAATGAACCTATCGAATATAAACGACAATTGCGAGGAGATTGCCTAATATGTCGATTATAACTCTTGAAGAAGCGAAGAACTTTCTCCGGGTCGATACAGCTGACGACGATTCGTTGATTTCTGCGCTTCTGGCGACAGCTACAGAAATTATTGAAAAATATACCGGGCAAATTCTTCAAAAAAGAGAGTTCGTCTATACGTTAGACGAGGCCGCAGATGAAGTTTGGATACCATATCAGCCGTTGCAAGAAGTCACCAAAATTGAGGTGGTGGGTGATGACGGCAATAACAATCTGGTATCTTCTGATATATTTTTAGTTGATGCTGCTCAGGGCAGGGTAAAGCTTAAGGATGGATATTCATGGCCAGAGCATAGGGGCTTTGCCTCATTTGTCATCACCGGGCAAGCTGGGTATGAAGACGGCACGCTTCCAGGCGGTTTGAAGACGGCGGTTCTGCTCGCTCTTGCAATTTTATATGAAAACAGGGGAATAATTGATGCCCAAAAAGTAATCGATTCTATAAGCGCCGTTTGCTGGCCGTATAAAGTGGCGAGGGTCTAAAGTGACTTATAATTCGAATTCTTCACTTCCAGAAGTTGGCGAACTGCGCAGCAGGGTAACTTTTCAGGTTGCAAATGAATTTGATGACGGATATGGCGGAAAACAGGTCGAATGGGCAGACAGATTTTATGCGTGGGCATATATTGAACCGCTTTCTGGCCGGGAATATTTTGATGCTATGCAAACGCAAACAGAAATTTCTCATCGCGTTATCGTCAGATATAGAAATGACATCACAACCGATATGCGTATTAAATATGGCGACAGAATCCTGGAAATTGAGGCTGTGATTGATATCGGCAATCAGCATCGGTTTCTTGAAATCTTATGTCGGGAGTAAAGAATGGGCGTTAAGGTCGAGGTCAAGGGGCTGAATGAACTTGAAAAGGTGCTGGACAAGAGGTTTCTCAAATACGAGAAGATAAAGCGGGAAGTTTCCTCAACAGCCCTTGATATCCAGAAAAGAGCGAAGAAAAAGCTTAAAGAGCAAAAGGCAATAGATGAAGGAAACCTGGTGAATTCAATTGTAGTGGATGCCGTTGAGGGCGGGTGGGCCGCGGAAATTGGTTCAACTGCGCCCTATGCGCCCTACGTAGAGTTTGGGACAGGCCCACATTTCCCTCCACCAGACGCCCTTGAGGATTGGGCTCGGCATCATAAACTTAAATCCGCCTGGCCGATATGCAAAGCAATTGCCGAGCGGGGGCTTCCTGAAAGGCCATACCTCAACCCGGCGTTTGAAGAAGAGAAAGAAGGCTTCACGCAGCGGATAAAAAAGATATTGGAGACTACATAATGAAATCTCCTTTTCTGGTACTTCATAAGGCCATAAGAGACAGGATAATCAGCACCACAGGGCGGGATGTCTATGATGATTTTCCCGAAAATATGTCTATGCCCTACATCATTGCTGGCGAGATTGAAGGGCGAGACTGGAGCGATAAATTTGCGCCTGGTCAGGAAATTGTCGCATCAATACATGTTTGGTCGAAGTATCCGGGTAAAAAAGAAGTAGCGGAGATAATGGATGAAATATTACAGGCCCTTTCTTTGGAGCCTTTATCACTAGGCGAGGCCTTTAGGGCGGTGTGTCAAAATCTAGACCTATCTGAAATTATAGTTGATATAGATGGCATTACCAGACATGGAATTTTGAAAATTAGATATCTTATTGAGGAGGCTTGAGGTGGGAAAGAAGAATATTGCCCCCCAACCGCAGAAGATTAATATCGGCGAAATTCTAAAAGATAGGTTCAAAGACTATGAAATAGATATTACGCCATGTTTAATTTCAGCCAGGAAAAAAATAAATGAAGAAAAAGACTATATCATAGAGCTTACATATCGCGGCGATGATTTAAGGGATGAGCTGGATCATATCCTCATTATAGCTAAAGAAGAAATAGAAACCCCACAGTATAGAGCATATCTGCATGCCTGCCGAAAAATCTATATTTTTGAAGGAGAAAAAAAGCCCCTCAAGGGGCTGAAACTATATTACAGGCTAAGAAGCCTGAAAAATAACGGGAGGTAAATATGGCCAAAATCAGAGGTAAGGACATTTTCGTCGAGGTTAACACCGGTACTAACCAAACGCCTGTGTGGACCAAGATCGGCGGCGCTACAGACGCATCTATTGACATGTCTGGAGAGGGAATTGACGTAACCGACAAAGATTCGAACGGCTGGGCCGAATCGCTAATTGGCATTAAGTCGGCTGAGATCTCCTCAGAACATTTCATGTTGGACAGCGATGCTGGGTATCAGGAACTTGAGGAAGCCTACCTCAATGATACGTTATTAGATCTGCGCTTTACGGTCTCGGCAAGCAAATTCTTCCGTGGTATGTTTAGAGTTAGCAAGTTTGCCATTAAGGGCCCGCTAAAAGAAGCCGGAACTGTTTCGGTAACCTTTAGCCTTTCTGGTCCTCTTTCTACCTCTTGATAGAAGGAGATGACCCGTGAAGGAATTCGTTCTTGATTTAGATCGAAAAAGGAAGCTCATTTTTGATTTCGACGCCTGGGACCTGATTACAGATCATTTTGTCTCTGCCTATGGGAAGGATTTTGACCTTGCATCGTTCAATATCACCTACCGTGACCTGCCTTTTCTCGTTTTTGCCGCATTGAAATGGGAAGATCCATCTCTAACCCTCGAACAGGTAAAGCAAATGCTGAATGAGGCGATACGGTCCGAGAAGATTAATATCATGCAGATTTTTGAGGTCGTAACAGGGGCTATATATGCGCAGAGCGGACTCAACCAGCAACCGGAGTTAAAGACAGAGATAATATCGCCCCAGGACATCTCAAAAAACTTACCGGCGGCGGAAGACCCCCAGAAGACTGGATTAGATATCAAAGAAAGTTAGCGGCGGCTTATCTGGGTGTCTTTCGCCGGGAAGAGTTTATGCGGTTATTGCCGGAGGAGCTAATGACCGCAATTGCTGGAATCTCAGAGCGCGAATATGAAAGGGAGCGGGCAGAATGGATCAGGCAGGCATGGTTTACGTCAATTTTGCTCGCCCCCTATAACAACGGGAGGCCAGTGGATATCAACGATTTGCTGCCAGAATGCTTCCAAATGGAGCGAAAAGAAATATCTCAAGAAGAAATTAAAGCAGAGCTTGAAGCGCTTAAAAAAAGATTGGGGATTGAGTGATGGAAATTAAGACTCTGTTAGTCAAAATTTCTGCTGATGTCTCTGAATTAGAGAAAGCTTTACATGATTCAACATCAAAAATCCGCCAGGTCGGCCAATCATTTAAATCAGTAGGGATGACCTTATCGGCAGCAATTACTCTTCCCCTGGCTGGAATCGGAACTGCGGCAATAAAAGCTGCTATGGATGCTGAGGAATCTGAGAACTTATTTGAAGTATCAATGGGCAATATGGCAGGTGCAGCGAGGGCCTGGTCTGAAGAATTGAGAAAACAACTGGGTCTTAATGCTTATGAGGTAAGACAGAACGTTGGCACTTTTTACAACATGTTTAACGCAATGGGGTTGGGATCCCAGAATGCATATGAGCTATCAACGGGTCTTACCAAGCTGGCCTACGACATGGCTAGCTTTTACAATCTAAACCCCGAGGAAGCTTTTCAGAAGCTTAGAGCGGGAATTACTGGGGAGGTCGAACCGCTTAGACGCCTGGGCATTCTGGTAGATGAAGCCAGCGTAAAGACTTACGCCTATACTCACGGCATTGCTGAGATGGGAAGCGAGCTGACGCAACAGCAAATGGTAATGGCTCGGTATGGGTTGATAATGGAGCAGACAAAAACCGCTCAAGGTGACCTGGCTCGTACGATGGATTCGCCTACAAATAAGCTAAGGATACTGGGCAGCCAATTCAAGCAGGCGGCTATAGATCTTGGGATGGCGCTAATGCCAGCATTCCAAACTTTTCTATCGGTAGCAAAGAAAGCGGCGGACGTAATTACCGGAGCCGTACGGGTGTTCAACTCCTTACCCAAGCCGATACAAACTGTAATCATTGTGATGACAGGGTTAGCTGCAGCTGCTGGTCCGGTTATGATAATGGCCGGGCAGCTTCTAAAAACCATCCCCATGCTGGCGACCGGAATTAAACTTTTAATCGGTGCAATCAATCCGCTAACAGGTGCTATTGTAATAGCAGCGGCGGCCGGGGTTACTTTTTACACGATTCTTTCGCGACTGAAGGAACAGAAAGAATATAACCGGCAGGCCGATGAGCGGCTTAAAGAAGCACAGGAAAAACTCAATGCCAAACTATGGGAAGCCGCCCAGCAGGCAGGCTTGACCGGAGAGCAGTTTCAGGCCCTAACAGACAAGTACAACGGTAACGTGGCCGCAATGGCAAGAGCAATCTATAAGGGCCAAGAAGGAAAAGAACTCCAACAGGCTCTGGTAGAAGTGGGGAAAAAACATGCGGAAGCTATCGACAAACAGAGAGAAGCACAGGAAAAGGAAAGACAGGAGAAAGAAAAAGCCCTGGCAGCAGGTATTAATCAGAAGGAGCAAATAGAAAAGATTCTATCTTTACGAAAACAGCTAACAGATGAGATTAAAAAAGCAACGCTTAATGAGCTGGATTATGCCAGATATGCCCTCAAAGCCCAATATGAAGAGCGTGTTGCCCAAATAACGCAGGAAATTAGCGACGAAAAAACCAGAGCGGAATTGTTGCTGGCGGCCCGGACGTCCTATTTAAAACAGCTTGAAGCCCTGGAAAAATCAGCAAGAGAAAAAGAACTTCAGGAAAGAATTGAGTTTGCAAAAAAAATAAAAGATGAAGAAGATGCCATGACGTTGGCCAAAATACAGGCGGAAAAAGAATATCAGGCGAAAAAACAAGAAGTGAGCAATGCAATTATCATGATGTCTCTTAATGAAAAGGACCAGAAGCTGTTTGCGCTTGAGCAGGAGAGACAGGCAAAAATAGCCGCCCTGCTTGAAGAACAAAGTCTAACCCAGGTTCAAAAGGATACCCTTATAGCCCTTTGGAATGAGTACTATAACAAAAGAACAGAACAAATTCTCGGCGAATATGATTCCTGGCAGCAATATGTCGAATTTGTTCAAAATACAATTGAAAGCACCCTAACAACTTGTATTTCGAATTTTCTTGGCGCCTTCGCGGCCTGGGGGGAACAGGGCGGTTCTATTCTAAAGGTTTTAGGCAAAGCTTTTAAAGATATGGCTAATACCGCTATTGATGCCCTTAAAAGCGTAGTTATGGAAACGCTTAAGTCTACCATAAAAAAGATTGCCGCTGATAAAGCCGCAGCAATCGCTCACGTGATTGAATCGGTCATGCGTTTACCGTTCCCGTTAAACCTGGCTGTGGTTGGCGGAGCCATCGCGGCTGTAACAGCCCTGTTTTCGAAGATAAAGCTGGCGCAGGGTGGCATTGTAACTAAACCCACCGTTGCTTTAATAGGCGAAGCTGGGCCGGAGGCGGTTATCCCGCTTAATCGATATCCTGGCTTCGCTATGGCAGCTGCTGGAGGGCCCAGCATTAATTTGAATATCAATGTTTATGGTGACATTAACAACGCCGGTGGTGTGGATGAAATCTCAGAGCGCATGGCTTCAAAACTTCAATCCATGCTGAGGGGGATAAGATGACCATAAGCCCGCCATACCTGAAAGATAAAGACAACAATATTCTTTATTTCCCCCCTAAATTCTATGTTCGCTCTGAATCTATAAGCAGGCGATCCTCCCTCGTCCAGCTTCCTTTTTCAAACCTCAGCAAAGAAACTTCAGACGGTTGCTTTAATCCCAGGCGGGTTGATGTGACCGGTATCTTATACGCTGCGGATGAAACGGAAGCGCAAACTCTTCTTGATTCCATTCATGCTTTTTCAAGTAAAAAAGACCTGGAGCTTTGGTATAAGGGAAGGCGAATAAAAGTAGATAAGCTTCTTGAAAGCTCGCTTCAGGATACTGGCAAAAAGGGCTTTCTCTATAACGTTTCAATCAGCTACCAGGCGGGGGATCCATTCTGGTATTCAGAAGAAAAGCTGGCAGAGTTAAGCAATAAAGGCGTGTTGAGTATAGGTGGTTCGGCAGAAACTTATCCCAGACTGATAATAACCACATCTGGTCCCGGAGACCAAATTTGGCTGAAAGTTAATGATTTAGAATGTCGGTTAGCTGGAAGTTTTGAAACGAGTGACATAATAGAAATAGATTCATATAATGGAACAGTTGAGATAAACGGTGAAGATGCTTTAAGTGGTTTTACTGGTTTCTTCCCTCATCTTTCTCCGGGTGATAATAGCTTTGAATATGAGGGGCCTATTAGCAGTATTGTGGTTGTATATTCGGAGGCGTATGTCTAATGACCTATTTCAGAGGAGGCCGGCGGTTTAGAGAATGCAGATTTACAGGCTACGCTCCTGGAATATATATTCCTCTCTATCTGCCCAGGGGTCGCGGATTCAAAATTGTCTTTTATGATCCGCAGGACCATAAGGTCGGCGAGCTCGGAAGTGATGTAATGAATCACTTAATTGAGAGTGTGAGTTTCCAGCTTTTAGAGAGCGGATGCGGTTCGGTTGATATTAACCTGACAGGAAAGCCACCGTTTGAAATCGGATACCGGACACGGGTTGATATTTATCCTTACTTTAGCACCGATCCGTGGTATACCGGGTTCATATATGATCTTCCTAAAAAGACTTCAAAAACAACAATACTAACCTACCAGGGCTTTGGATATTATGACCAGCTGGACTGGGTTCACGTTACCGGCGTCTGGACTAATAAAAGAGTCAGTGAAATCATTGCCGATATAGTGGAAAACTCCGTCGCTCCTAAGACTGCTATCCGGTATAATAAGGTAAAAATTCTTGACAGCCCAAGTATCATTACAAATTATAACGCCGATACCGTGAAGGCTAAGGAAGCCATTCAAAAACTGGCGGGCTTTGAAGAAAATTTTGTCTGGGGCGTTGATAATTTCAGGGAATTCTTTTTCTGGTTAAGGTCGGACCAGGTAATGGGCAAGCTCTGGGTGGGGAAGCACTGTGAGGATCTTGAGATTGAAGAGAATGCCAGCCAGCTGGCCAACAGGCTTTATGTTAAGGCTGGAGTAATTCAAAACGGAACAAACTATATCGGAGTCGTTGAAGACCTGGACTCTATTAATAAGTACGGTATCCGGGAAGCGGTGGTGACGGCCCCGGAGGCCATAAATGTTGATGACGCCCTGGCCTGGGCAGAGGCTCAGCTTAATACCAAATGCCTGAAAAAAATCACAGGGAAGGCTAAGAACGCTTTCCTGACAAACATGAAGCCCATTGAACCGAAAGGGAAGTTGATTATAACCGATACTGAGGGCCGGGAATACCGGCTCCGGTTAATAGGTGTTGATTATACTATCTCCACATCTGGTATCTCAGCCAACCTGAATCTGGAGGACTACGAATGAGTGGGAAGTTAGAAGACAATCTCGTTGACATCGTCCGGCAGTTAAGAGAAGAGGTTCGTATAAATGACCAGAGGATAAAACAATTATCTGCTGGTGGTGGCGGTGGAGGCGGTTCTGGTGATATGTTGAAGTCTGTTTACGACAAAGACAATGACGGCATTGTAGATAACGCAGAAAAGCTCAATGGCAAAACCGAGAGTCAGTTAGATGTTGATAAGGTGGACGGACACGATGCCTCTGATTTTGCTCTGGTTAATCACACTCATTCTGGAATGGGGGATATGCTTAAATCTGTTTATGACCAGGATGGTGATGGCGTTGTGGATAACGCAGAATTAATTGACGGAAGGAAAATCTATGTAATGAACCGACCGCCTCAGAATAATGAAGGAAATAATGGCGATATTTGGATAGAGTATTAGGAGATTAAAATGGCTTGGTATGGGAGATATGGCTATAACACAGCGGGTGATTTAAAAGCTTTTTTTGACTACATTATTACTAATTATGGTCAAGAGTCCGGCTATGGCTGGACGATCAAGGACGCAAACGCTGGAACTAACATCGGAGTTTATCAATGCCAGCCAGACGCTAATAGTAAATTTGTTTTAGTAATAAAAGATAACCAGACCGGCTATGCCGATGTTGAATACTGGGATGATTGGGACGCCGTTAATCATGTTGGCGTCGGGAATTCTATGACCTATGGGTGCAGCAGCTCTTATAAGCTACAAATCTGGAAAAGAGCCGGGCAATGGTTTGCTGCTATTGACAAGGATAGAATCGTCTATGTCAGCCTCGGGATGAATATGGCTTATTACCTCGGCTATCCAGATAGAGTTGATGCGACTAAAGACACTCCACTTTTTATAGGTTGGAATAATTATTCTACATCTCAAGGCTTGCTGCAAAACCCACTTGGGTATTGGGCTAATAGTGTAGATAAGCCAGAATGGAGAGCATTTAGGTCGGCAAAAGGAGATTATAATATTTCAGCTTTAGTATATCCTGCTGGTTTTACAACCTTAACACCAGATAGCAAATATATATGCATAGAAAGTTTGATTGTTGTAGGAGATTATTGTCTTGGAAAATTAAAGGGAGTTTTTTATAAAGGGGCAGCTGTCCCAATAGTATATTCTGGGCAAAGATTTCAGATAAATGGCGAATACTGGATTGCCATAAGGGCTTCGTCGGGAAGTACTGAATATGGAACATGCTATATAAAACAGGCTTAAAATGATAACCTTTATAACTTCAAGCGGTGGTTCTAAATTATCTCCTTACACCATCCCCTCTGTTGCTTGTCAGGCCGGGGATTTAATACTTATTCATTTTGAAGCATATACAGATATAGGCGTGACAAGTTATCCTTCTGGTTTCTTTTTGATTATGGGATATAACTCTTCAAATATAAGTCATTATTTATATGGTAAAATTGCTACAAGTTCAGAACCATCTGATTATACTTTTGAAATTAATCCAGCCACGACAATATATTATGAGATATTCTGCTTCCGTGGCGTTGACCAAAATAATCCTATAATTTCCACAAGGCGAGATAGTGGATATGGCTCAACAATTAACCTATCCAAATTATCTTTATCACAAGGAACTATGGTAATGGCCTTTTTTGCCAAGTCTACAAACGGGGGAACAATTACATCCTTAAATAACTGGATAAGCAACTGGTCTGATAGTTACAGGTCTGTTTATCGCCAAGTTTATGGTGGGGCTACAGAAACAGAGAACCCCATTGCTTTTTCTAATAGTGCTTCTGATCAATACTGGGATTGTTTTCTTATAGAATTAAAAGATGCCAATCCTTTTTTGGATATGATTTTCATAAACTGGCTTTTGACCGATGAGCCAGGCTCAAAACTCTGGGTAAAAATAAACGGAGAATGGAAGCCAGCAAAAATAACAATTATATAAGGAAATAAAAATGCCGAAAATAATTTGCTTCTTTCTGGCCGGTCTTTGGTTTGCCCTTGACGCCGTTGATATTTATCTAACGAGAGATGGCATAAGGGCTGGCAAGGCTATCGAAAAAGTAAAGGCAATGCGGTGGTGGA
>Ga0078972_1009117_pt1 | contig 19909 bp, 18 predicted proteins | sample YelNatPaOPGAMG01_FD_67568 | JGI IMG/M metagenome (GOLD analysis project Ga0078972, IMG submission 67568) | Hot spring thermophilic microbial communities from Obsidian Pool, Yellowstone National Park, USA - OP-RAMG-01 (SPADES assembly) (version 2) | ecosystem: Environmental > Aquatic > Thermal...
GGGCGGGGGCGCAGGCCGGCGCCTGGAGGGAGGACGATTTCCATCGGCCCCATCGTTCGCCGGCCGGGGGCGGGGGCGGGGTCGACGGAAGTCGCCCCCCGCCCTAGGGCCCTGGTTTGGAGTGGCCCCGATTATGGCGCGCCCGCCTGAAGCCAGAAAATTGACCAGGCCGGCCGGCTGTGCTAGAATGAGGCCGGCAGGGGCGGAAACAGGGGTCTGCCCCTGGCTGGAAGAGGTTATGCGCCAACAGGAGCATCGCCGTATTTATGTGACAGTTGCCGGGAACATCGGGGTGGGCAAGAGCACCCTGGTGGAACTCCTCTCGCGGGAGTTCGGCTGGCAGCCCTACTACGAACTCGTCGCCGACCATCCCTACCTGGACGATTACTACAAGGACATGAAGCGTTGGGGCTTCCATGCCCAAATCTATTTCCTCAGCCAGCGCTATGAGCAGCAACAGGAGATTTCCGACAACCCCCTTTCGGTCTGCCAGGACCGCTCCATGTACGAGGACTATGAGATCTTCGTCAAGGGCCTGCTGGAACAGGGCATCCTCTCCCCGCGCGATTTCCAAACCTATCGCCGCCTCTTCCTGGCCCTTTCCCGGAGCGTGGACCGGCCCGACCTCCTGATCTACCTGAAGGCCTCCGTCCCCACCTTGCAGGCCCGCATCAACAACCGCTCCCGCCCCTACGAGCGGGCCATTCCGGCCGAATACCTGGCCGCCCTCAACCGGCGCTACGAGGCCTGGATTGAGAAGTGGGAACTCTGTCCGGTGCTCACCTTTGATTGCGACCAACTGGACTTTGTCCAGCGCGAAGAGGACCGACAGCATATTATTCAGCGCCTGCGAGAGTATCTGAACTATCCAACCGAAAGATGACCTTCCACCCTCCCCTGGCCCTGGTCATTCCCTGGTACGGGTTGGAGGCGGCCGGCGGAGCCGAGTTCCATGCCCGCCGGCTGGCCGAAAACCTCCAGGAAGCCGGCGTTCCCATCCGGGTCCTCACCACCACCGGCCGGGACTCCTTCGCTGACCGGGAGAAAGAGTACTATCCGGCCGGCCTGGAGTATGTCAACGGCGTCCCCGTACACCGGTTCCCTCTGCGCCGTCCGAACGAACCTTCTTTCCTGGAGCAGCATCCCGAACGGCTGGCCGAACGGCCCGCCTTTCCCCGGGAGGAACTGGCCCTGCTGGACGAACTGCGGGCGGAGAGCGACGCCCTCTACGCCTACCTCTGGGAGCATCGCCACGACTTTTTCTTCATCTTCATGCCCTACCCCTACCCCACCACCTTCTGGGGAATCGCCCTCCTGCCGCCGGAACGCACCTTCCTCATCCCCTGCCTTCACGAGGAGCCTTATGCCCACTACAACACCTACGCCTGGGCCTTTCGCCGCGTGCGCCGGGTGCTTTTCAACTCCGAGGCCGAACGCGACCTGGCCCTTCGTCTCTACAACCTGTCGCCCGAAAGGACCGCCGTCCTCTGGGAGGGCATCGACCTGCACTGGCGGGGCGAGGCGGCCCGTTTTCGAGCCCGGTACGGCCTCGACGGCCCTTTCCTCCTCTACGTCGGCCGGCGCGATGCCGGCAAGGGCACGCCCTTCCTCCTCCACGCCTTCTGCGAGTACAAGGTGCGCCGGGGCGGCCCCCTGCGCCTGGTTCTGGCCGGCCGAAACCCCATCGAGGTCCCCAGGGGATTTGCGGATGAAGTGGTGGACCTGGGCTACCTCCCCGAGCAGGACAAACACGATGCTCTGGCCGCTGCCACCCTCTTCGTCCACCCTTCGAGTGTGGAGAGTTTCTCCATTGCCCTGATGGAGGCCTGGCTTCAGGGAACGGCCGTCCTGGTCAACGGCAACTGCGCGGTCTTGCGCGAGCACGTCTTGCGGAGCAGCGGTGGCCTTCCCTATGTGGGCTACCACGAGTTCGAGGCGGCGCTGGACTATCTCCTGGCCCGGCCGGCCCTGCGCCGGGAGATGGGGAAACGCGGCCAGGCCTATGTACGGCGGAACTTTCGCTGGGAAGAGGTGGTGAAACGCCTGATCGCCGCCGTGTACGGGGAGCATCCCGCTCCCCCTCCGTAGGAGAACCGTCCTCCAGGCGTAGGCCAAACGTCCGCTCCGGCGGCCTCCCTCTCCTCTATACTTGCCCCGTCGGGCCATTGGGTCGCTGCGTCCCCGGCAGAAAGAGGTCGGCCGTGAGCGGAGGAATGGTTGCCATCATCCTGGGTCTGATCGAACCGGTCCGGGAAAGTTTCGTCGCCGGGCCCACCCGTTCCCGGTTGCGGCAGGCCCGGATGGCCCTGCGGGCCGCCATGGCCGGCAGGGCGAGGCTTCCCCGGCCGACCGGGAAAGAGGACAACCCCCGGTCACCCGTTCGCCGAAGCGGCGGGCCTCTGCGGAGTGAGGCAGGGTAAAGGCCGCCTCCGGCACGGGATTCCGCTTGCGCCCGATGCCGTCCTGTGGTATACTGCCGGCACACGGCCGGCAGGCCGGATTTTCGTCTGGAGTCGGCGATGTGCGGCATTGTCGGATACGTGGGCCGGCAGAAGGCCCTGCCCATCCTTTTGCGCAGCCTGAACCTGTTGACCTACCGCGGCTACGACTCCGCCGGCGTGGCCGTAACCTGCGACAACGCCTTCTATGTCCGCAAGACGGCCGGCAAGGTGGACGACCTCCTGCGCCTCATCGGGGATGACGACGTCGAAGGGAACATCGGCATCGGCCACACCCGCTGGGCCACCCACGGCGAACCCTCCGATGTCAACGCCCATCCCCACCTCGACTGTCGGGGGCAGATCTCCCTGGTGCACAACGGCATCATCGAGAACTATTACGCCCTGCGGGAGGAACTCCTCTCCCGCGGCCACCGCTTCGTCTCCCAGACCGATACCGAGGTCCTGGCCCACCTGATCGAGGAGCATTACCAGGGAGACCTGGTGGCGGCCGTGCGGCAGGCCATGCAGCGGGTGCGGGGGGCGCTGGCCATCGCCGTCATCAGCCGGGACGATGAAGACCGCATCGTCGCCGCCAAACTGGATACGCCGCCGCTCATCATCGGCCTGGGGCGGGGGGAAAATTTCCTGGCCTCGGACATCCCCGCCCTCCTCCCCTACACCAACAAGGTCTACATCCTGGAGGACGGCGAGATCGCCGAGATCGGGCGCGAGGGCGTGCATATCTCCTCTTTCCGTGAGCGGCCGTCCCGCCGGGTCTACGAACGGCAGGTGACCGTCATCGAGTGGACGGCCGAGATGGCCGAGCGGGGAGGCTATCCCCATTACATGCTCAAGGAGATTTACGAGCAGCCGGCCACCATCCGCGATACCCTGCGCGGCCGGCTGGATGTGGAGGGCCGGCGCGTCCTCCTGGAGGATTTTATTCCCCCGCGTCAGGTTCAGCAGGCCCGCCGGCTCACCCTGGTGGCCTGCGGCACGGCCTACCATGCCGCCCTGGTGGGCAAATACCTCTTCGAGGAACTGCTGCGTCTTCCGGTCGAGGTGGACATCGGTTCGGAATACCGCTATCGCCATCCTATCGTGGAGGCGGGGGACATTCTGGTGGCCATCAGCCAGTCCGGGGAGACGGCCGATACCATCGCCAGCGCCCGGCAGGCCCAATCGGAAGGGGCTACCGTGGTGGCCATCACCAATGTGGTCGGCAGCACCCTTTCCCGGCTGGCCGAGGCCACCCTGTACACCCGGGCCGGCCCGGAGATCGCCGTGGCCTCCACCAAGGCCTTTGTCGGGCAACTGGTGGCCCTCTACCTTCTCCTGCTCTACTTTGCCCAGTTTCGTCTTCCCCACCTCTCGCCGGCCCTGGAAGGCATCCTGGATGAACTTCCCCGTCTGGCCGAGAAGGCCGAACAGGTGTTGGAGCAGGCCGCCTCGCTTCAGGAACTGGCCCGCCAGATCAGCGCTTCCAGCGCCTGCTTCTTCATCGGCCGGCATCTGGACGAGCCGATCGCCCGCGAAGGGTCGCTCAAGTTGAAGGAAATCTCCTATATCCACTCCCAGGGCTATGCCGCCGGGGAACTGAAGCACGGCACCCTGGCGCTGATGGAGGAGACGACGCCGGTCATCGCCCTGGCCACCCAGAGCAACCTGTACGAGAAGATGCTGAGCAACATCCAGGAGGTGCTGGCCCGGCGGGCCCCGGTGATTCCTCTGGTTCAGGCCGGCAGCCCCCACCTGGAGGCGCTACGCGGCCGGCGCATCGAGATTCCCCGGACCAGCGATCACCTGGCGCCGGTGCTGGCGGTCATCCCTCTGCAACTTCTGGCCTATTATTGCGGCGTCGAACGGGGCTGCGAGATCGACCAGCCGCGCAACCTGGCCAAGAGCGTGACGGTGGAGTAGGGATATGGACTTCTGGAAGTGGTTTGTCCCGGGGTTGAAGATCAAGCGCTGGTTGCTTTGCCTCTTCCTGGGCATCCTCCTTCTGGCCCTGGGGGTGGCCTACATCCTGGTGCAACTCTATCGCACCGAAGAGTTCCCGGCCTGGACCTACTACGTGACCCTGCAGTTCATCCCCCGCCTGCTCCGGGGGTTGCTCTTCCTGGCCCTGGGGGTGGCGCTGGTTCTCCTGGCCCTGAACCGGCTGAGCCGCACCCTCCTTCTGGCCCTGGCCCCGGAGCAGAAGCGCAGCCTGGCCGAGGTGGTCTACCGCCATGCCCGCAGCGAACGGGGCAAGCGGGTGGTGATCATCGGGGGAAGCACCGGGACGGTGCTCCTCCTGCGCGCCCTGCGCCGCCAGGGGCGCGACCTGCACGTGCGGGTCATCACCACCGGCCTGGAAAGCAGCCGCATCTTTTCCCGAATCGAGGAAGAACTGCGCCTCTCCGGAGGGCGGGTCCTTTTCCCCACGCGGGAGGATGTGTCGCTCTATGCAGAACTGGAGGACGGCACCTTCCTGGTGGGCGTTGACGCCGTGGGGGCCGAGAAGAAAAGCGCCCCCATCCGCCGGGTTTTCCTGGGGCGCAAGATCAAGGAAGCCGGAGTGTTGGGCGACGGCTTCCAGGAACTGGCCCGGCAGTCGCAGGCCGGCCTGGAGCCTTCCTCCGAGGCCGTCGAGGCGGTGGAGCGGGCCGAACTGGTCATCCTGGGGCCGGCCAGCCTCTACACCGGCCTCCTCCCCTGTCTGACCCCGCCGCTGGTGGAGGCGCTCCGCCGCAGCCGGGCGGCCAAACTTTTCCTCTGCAACCTGATGACCGAGCCCGGCCAGACCGAGGGCTACTCCCTCTCCGACCATCTGCGCACCCTGCACGAGCACGCCGGCCTCACCCCCGATTTCGTCCTGGTCAACTCCGGCCCCATCTCCGAGCGAGTCCTGGCCCGCTACCGCCAGTTGAACGCCGAACCCATCGTGTATAACCCGGCCGTGGACCGGCCCTCCTCCAGCCTCTCCATCGAGGGCAACGCCGAGACCCTCCTGGTCGAGGGGGCCATCCTCCTGCAGCGCGACCTGGTGGCCGAGGTCCGCGATGACATCCCGGTCGTTGTGGACGGGCGGGTGGAAAAACGCAGCATGGTGGTCATCCGCCACGACGACGAAAAACTGGGCCGGGCCATCGCCGAACTGATGGAGCGGCAACTGGCCTGGGGATATTCGGCCTGAACCGTCCTTCGCCCCCGGTCTAGATCCCCAGCCGCCCCGCCAGCGCGTTCCGGGCATCTCGATATCCCAGGTCGATCAGTTCCCGGCTGACCCTGGGATCGTAACGGATGATGCGCAGCACGCTGGTATCCCGGCTGGGGAAGACGAGATGGACGCGGATCAGGCGGTGGCTCGAATCCAGCCCCATCTCCACCAGGCGGTTGATGCGCTCCAGTTGCTTGAGGTCGAATTCCAGGGTGGCCGAGAGGACCAGGTCGAGCATGGTGGCCAGGGCTTCCCAGGGACGGCGCGGCAGGGACTGGCGTCGCACCCCTACCGAAGAGAGGAGCACCACCACGACCTCCTCGGCCCCGGCGTTGGCGGCCACGCCCAGCGGGGTGTTGACCATCACCGCCCCGTCCCAGTAGTGGGTTTCCCCGATGCGGGTCCAGGGGTAGATCACCGGAATTGAGCAACTGGCCAGGATGTGGTCGGGGGTCAGGGTGTCCTTCCGGTTGTCGAAGATGTGCAGATCGCCGTCCTCCACGGCGGTGGCGCAGATGAAGACGTGTTGCCGGCTCCGGTTCAGGCGCTCAAAGTCGACGAAGCGGGCGATGGTCTTGCGCCAGGGCGAGGTGTCGTAGAGGGAATGCCAGGGGGGAGGGCGCCAGAACCGCTGGACGTCGCGGGTGCGGGTTTCCAGCCAGAGGCGCTCCAGGTCGGAGGCGCTCTTCCCGGAGGCGATGGCTGCGGCGTTGAGGGCGCCGATGGAGGTGCCCACCAGGATGTCCGGCACAAAGCCGACCTCCTCCAGGTATTTGTAGACGCCGCAGGCGTAGGCGCCCCGCCCTCCGCCGCCGGAAAGGACCAGAGCACGTTTTCGGCGTTCCATTTTCCCCTCCTTCTGGCGGAAATTCGTCCGGACCAAGGCCGTTCGGGATGAATTATAGCACGTCCGTCAACTCCAGGGCTTATCGGCAAAAGCGCCGGCGGCCGGCCAGATTCTGAACGATGGGGCCGATGGAACATCGTCCACCTCCAGACGTCGGCCTGCGGCGACGCTTTCCCACCCCAGGTCGGCCGCCAGGAGGGAGGCGGCTTCCGTCGACCCCGCCCGCGTTGCCCCCGGCCGGCGAACGATGGGGCCGAGGTGAATTGGAGACGGGGGCCAGGAATCGTGGAGAAAACCATCCCCAATGGCGCGCACCCCGGCCGCGCCGCGCGTTGTCAGGACGGCCTCTCCGTGGTACAATAAAGAAGGCGTTTACCGCCGAGGGCGCTGAGAGGATGAAGGAGAATCCTCTGTGTCCTCGGCGGTAAACAGAAGCCTGAGGACGAACAGAACGATCAACGGTCAACGATTCACGGAATGGACGGCATTCCGCTTCGCTACGTGCCTGACTACGAACATACGGCGAAACCGGGCGAATCGCAAGGAGATGACGATGTCTCGTTGGTTGAAGGCAGGCCTTTTGCTTTTGCTCCTGGCCCTTTTGCCCTGGCCGGCCCTGGCCCAGGGGGGGACCCGTTTCCAGGCGATGGCCGCTCAGGGGAATTTCCCGAAGGAAATCCTCTTCACCGTCGAAGTCGTCAGCGACGCCGAGATCACCCACCTGGAACTGGCCTATCGGGTCAGCGGCGACCCGTTCACCCACTCCCGTTACCCGGACATCACCCCGGCCAGGCGGCTGGAAGTTACCTACCGCCTGGATACCCAGGTGGAGTTCTACCCGCCGGGCAGCGAGTTTCATTACTACTGGATCGCCACCGATGCCTCCGGGAAGACGAGCGAAAGCCCGGAGCAGACCTTTACCTATGAGGACAACCGGTTTACCTGGAAGAAAGTGGCCACCGACCGGGTGGCCGTCTACTGGTACGAGGGGGGCGAGGCCTTTGGGCAGGCCGTGCTGGATACGGCCGCCAGGGCGTTGGAGCGGCTGGAGCACGATGCCGGGGCGCAGGCGGAACGGCCGATCCGCATCTACCTCTATGCCAACGAGGAGGACTTTCGCGGCGCTCTGGGGCCCAACTCTCCGGAGTGGATCGGCGGGCAGTCCATGCCCCACCTGGGGTTGATCGTCGCCTATATCGAGCCGGGGGACACCTACGAGATTCGGCGCATGATCCCCCATGAACTGAGCCATGTAGTCCTCTATCAGGCCACCCACAACCCTTACGGCGGCAATCCGACCTGGTTTGAGGAAGGTCTGGCCGTCCACAATCAGGAAGTGCCCGATTACGATTATCCCCTTCTGGTCCAGGAGGCGGCCCGCAACGGCCGGCTGATTCCCCTGCGCGCCCTTTCCGCCTCCTTCCCCAGCGATCCCGAACTGGCCGTCCTCTCCTACGCCGAAAGCGCCAGCATCGTCGAGTTCATCCTGCAGGAGTACGGCAGCGCGGGCCTTGCCGCCCTGGTGCAGGTCTTTGCCGAGGGGGAGACGGCCGAAGCGGCGGTACAGCGGGCGCTGGGCCTCTCCCTGGAGGAACTGGAGGCCCGCTGGCGGGCCACGTTGCCGGCCGCCGAGCGGACACCCGCGCCCGGCGAGACGCCCGCGCCGCTCACCAGGCCGGCCGCCGGTCCGGACCTGGCCCTGCTCCTGCCGGTCGCCCTCACCACCGTGATCGCCCTGGGGGTGATCCTCGCCGCGGTGGTGCTCCTGGTGCGTCGGCGCCGGCAGGCCGGGGAAGGAGAAGACGAGGGGACCTGGAAATGAAACGCATCCTGATCATGATGACCGAGGCCGGCGGGGGCCATCGAATCAGCGCCGAGGCCCTGCGCGAGGCCTTCTGGGAACGTTTCGGGGACGAATTCCAGGTCGAGATCGTGGATATGTGGGCCAGGCACACGCGGGCGCTGCTGCGTCGTCTCCCCCGGTCCTACCGCTTCTGGGCCACCGAAGTCCCCTGGATGTACAAATCCCTGTACCGTCTCTTCGAGAAAGAGGAGCAACTGACCTGGTTTTGGGACGGCATCTACTACTGGGTGAGGAAGCCGGTCTCCCAGGCCTTTCAGAAATATGCTCCCGATGCCGTCATCTCCGTACACCCGCTTATGCAGGACGTTCCTCTGCGCATCCTCTCCTATATGGGGTGGAGGATTCCCTTTTTTACTGTGGTGACCGACCTGGCCTCTATCCACCCCACCTGGCTCCATCCTGGGGTGACGCTCTGTTTCCTTCCCACCGAAGAGGTCCGGCAACAGGCCCTGGCGGCCGGCCTTCGGGAGGAGCAGTTACGCTGCTATGGGCTGCCCATCCGGCCGGCCTTTGCCCGGCCGGGGGCCTCCCCGGTGGAGATGCGCCGGAAGTTGGGCCTGGCGGAGGACCTGCCGGCCGTGCTCCTGATGGGGGGAGGGGAGGGTATGGGACCGGTGGGGCGAATCGCCCGGGCGGTCGCCTCCCGTCTGGCCGACGATGGGTCGGGCCGGCCGGCCGGGCAGATGGTGGTGATCTGTGGACGCAACCAGAAGTTGCGGGAGAGGCTTCTGGCTTACCCCTGGCCGATTCCCATCCGCATCCTGGGCTTTGTCCAGAATATGCCGGAGTGGATGTCGGCCTGTGACTGCATCATCACCAAAGCCGGTCCGGGCACCATCGCCGAGGCCCTGGCCTGTGGCCTGCCCATCGTCCTCAGCGGCTTTATCCCCGGCCAGGAGGAAGGCAACGTCTCCTACGTCCTGGAGAACGGCGTGGGGGTCTACCGACGGCTTCCTGCGGAGATTGCCGAAACGGTCTTCCGCTGGTTGGGGCCGGAGCGGACGGAACGCGACCGGATGGCCGAACAGGCCCGCCGGCTGAGCCGTCCCCAGGCCGCCTTCCAGATCGTCGAGGAAATCGCCCGCGTGCTATCGGGATACGAAAGGGAGGTCATTCCTCCAGGAGTCGGCGTTCCCCTTGCAACTCGCGCAGATGGGTGATGTCCTGGGTAACCTCCAGGGTTCCCCGGTATTCGCCCTGTTCATCGCGCACGGCGTAGTAGACGATGTGGATGAAACGGCCTCGGGTTTGCACCCAGAACTCGGCCTGATCGCGCCGGCCGGCCCGAAAATCGTCCAGGATGCGCTGAACCCGATGGACGCTCGCCGGAGGATGACACTGCTGCACCTTGCGCCCGATGACGGCCGGAGAACGGGGGAAGATGCGTTCCTTCGTCTGGGAGAAGAAACGCACCCGGTCCTCTCGATCCACAGTTGTTCAGGTATTCGCCCATTGCTGACCTCCTGTTTTTGCCCTGATCATAACCCAGGGCAGGCCGGCCGTCTGCGACTTTGGTCTCCAAAGGCCGTTGCTCGTTGACGTCAGGTCGGGATGATCTCCGGGCCCGGGAGGATTCGTGTGGCGCTGGAACAGGCGCAGGGAGGTTATCGGAGCATCTCCCGCAGGATGCTCTCGATAAAGGTTTGGGTCATCGGGCCGACCTGAACCAGGTAAATCCTGCCCTCGGCATCCAGGAAGAAACTGGTCGGCAGGGAGTGGACGCGATATTCCCCGGCCACCTGCCCCTGGCCGTCCAGGAGGATGGGGAAGGAGATCCCGGCCTCCCGGACAAAGGCGCGAACCTCATCCAGGTTGTCTTCCTGGTAGAGCAGGTTGACGGCCAGGATGACCACCCGTTCGCCCAGGGTTTCCTGCACCCGTTGAAGTTCGGGCATCTCCGTCCGGCAGGGTGGACACCAGGAGTTCCAGAAGTTGAGGAGGATCGGCCGGCCGCGGAAATCGCTCAGCCGTGCGGTTTCCCCTTCCAACGTCGGCAGGGCAAAATCGGGGGCGGCCTGTCCGCGTCGGGCCACGCCCGGCGCGTCCACCGGGCCACAGCCGGCCAACACCACCAGCCATCCCACAACCCATAGCCACCTCAGGCCCCGCGGGAACATCTCTTCCTCCCCTATTTCAGGATATAGTACGTGGCCCGCCGTTCCCCCACCTTCAGGAGCAGGCCTCGCGAGATCAGATCGGCCAGGTCGCGCCGCAGCGTCTCCCCGCTCACCTCCGGGCACAGGTCCTGCAGTTCACGGCTGGTGATGCGCCCCTTTTCGGCCGCGTAGAGGACGGCCTGCACCTGGCGTTCGTTCAGTCCCAGGCGGGCCAGGGCCTGGGGGTCGGAGGGGATTTCCTCGGAGGCCACGCTCCCCGGCCCATAGAGGGTGAGGAGGAAGCCGGCCTGGGTTTCCTGGACGGCCGGCGCGGGCAGGTGGGCTTCCTCCATCAGGGCGAAGATGCGCGGGACCCCGTACCCCAGTTGGCGGAGCAGGCCCAGTTCGGCCAACACCCGGGCGATAACCGGGTTACGCGAAAAGCGTTCCTGGCGGATGTTCTCCAGGGTGACCGGGCCAGGGAGGCCGCCGGGGCTGTAAACCTCGAGGCGGTCCTGGAACATACACACCCGAATCACATCGCCGCCGAGGCTATAGTCCCGGTGGGCCACGGCGTTGACCAGGGCTTCGTGCACCGCTTCCAGGGGGTACTCGGTAACCTCGACCCGTTCCGCCTCCACCCGGAGACGGCCCCGGCGCATATGGGCCTGCAGGAAGGCTTCGGCCTGGCGAATCTGGGCCGGGAGGGTGCCGCCGGCCTCTTCGCGAAGCGGCTCCCCGGCAGGGGAAGTGCCCGGGTAATGGGCCAGGAGGATGCGCGCCTGGGGAAGAAAGGCCTGAGGGTTGCGCCCGAAGAGGAGCAGGCCGGCGTGGGTTGGGCGCAGTTCTCCGTCCACTTCAACCAGGCAGCCGCGTTCCCGCAGGAGTTGCAGCCCGTCGACCGGGAGGGGGCGAAGACGGGCGGCATAGGCGTTGACCTCCTGCATATCCAGGTCGTCCAGGGAGGCTCCGGCCGCTGGCAGGCGCTCAAAGCCTTCCTCGCTGCGTTCCAGGAGCAGACGGCGCAGTTCCGGGGGGGACAGGGGGATGTTTCCCTGATCCGAGCGCCGGAGGTAGAGGCCGCGGCAGTGGTAGACATGGGGAAGGCCGGCCGGCACCTCCACGACGAGCACCTCCGTTCCCCCGAGGGAGATCAACCCCGGCGGCGGAAGTTCCAGGGGAGGCGTGCACCGCCGGGCCGCCTCCTCCAGCCGGGCCAGCGCTTCTTCCGCCGACCCCAGGCCCTCCGGAAGGCCACGGCGTTGTCCGCGCACGCCCAAAAGGATGTGGCCGCCATGGCCGTTGGCCATGGCGACCAGCGTCTCGGCCAGGGTCTGCGGGCGGAAGCGAGCCGGGAAAAAGGCCAGGTTCGCACTTTCTCCCCGCTCCAGCCAAGCCAGAAACTTGCTCTCCAGGGAATCTTCACCCATACGAGTCTCTTTCCGGCCTTCCGGGTCGGAAGCCGGCCCTTACCATTCCTGTCGGAAGGCCCGGTCGTATTCCTCCTGCAGGCGGCGCTCATGCCCCTCTTCCTGTTGTAGGAGGAAGAGGAAGAGTTCTCGTTCTCCCGGCCCGGAGGCCTTTTCGGCCAGGGTCCGATAAAGCGCCTGGGCCTCCTGCTCGCGGCGGATGGCCAGTTCCCAGGCCTCCTGCAGGGTCATGTCCGGAAGACCCTTTTCCATTTTACCCCTCCGGAGGTTCAAAGTCCTCTTCCAGGAGGCGTTCGGCATAGGCCGAGACGTCGGCCTGCCCGGCGATCAGGCGGTTGAAGAGGCGCACCCGTTTCCGTTCGCCCAGGAGGATGGCCCCCACCAACCGGCCGTCGCGCAGGACGAGTTTGACGTAGCGGCCGGCCTCCGGTTCGCTGCGGCGCAACTCCACAAACCCCTCGCCCTCCGGCTGGACCTGGCCGATGGAGGTCAGGTCCACGCCGACCACCTTGAGGGTTGTGGAGGGGATGGTGCCCTCGTAGAGCGTCTCCTGGCCGGCCATGTTCCGGGCGGCGGCGCGGGCCTGTTCCCAGGCGGCCGGGAGGATGCCGTAGACCCGGCCCTCGAACTCGGCGCAGTCGCCGGCGGCGTAGATGTTCTCGACGCCGGTGCGCAGGTAACGGTCCACCACGATGCCCCGGTTCACCGCCAGGCCGGCCTGGCGGGCCAGTTCTACCCGGGAACGGACGCCGGCGGAGATGAGCACCAGGTCGGCTTCGACTTCCCGGCCGTCCTCCAGGTGCAGGCCGGCGACGCGGCCGTCCTGCCCGGCGATGCATTCCGTGGCCGTGCCGGTGAGGATGTGGATGCCCATGCCGGCGATGATGCGGCCCAGGATTTCCCCTCCCGGCCGGTCCAGTTGCCGGGGCAGGAGCCAGCCGTAGACCTCGATCACGGTGACCTCCAGCCCCAGGGCACGCAGGGCCCGGGCCGCCTCCAGGCCCAGGAGGCCTCCGCCCAGGACGGCCGCCCGGCGGGAATTTTGGGCGTAGGCGCGGATGGCCCGGGCGTCGTCCAGGGTGCGCAGGGAAAAGACGCCGGTCAGATTCGCCCCGACCAGGGGTGGGATAAAGGAGGCCGCCCCGGTGGCCAGGAGCAGCCGGTCGTAGGGCACCGTCCGGCCGTCGGCCAGGCGAATCGTCCCGGAGGCGGGCTCCAGCGCCTCCACCCGAACGCCCCGTTGCACGGAGACGCCCCGTTGCTCGTACCAGGCCGGCGGGTGGATGAGGGTCTTGGCCTCCTCCACGCCGCCGGCCAGGAACTCGGGCAACTGCGGCCGGCGATAGGCCCAGTAGGGCTCCTCGCCGTAGACCTGGATGGTGGAACCGGGGGCGATCTCCGTCAGCACCTCGACGGCGGTGGTGGCCGCCGCCCCGTTGCCCACGATGACGTAACGCATCAGCCCTCCTGGGATTGCAGCAGGCAGATGGCCCCGGGCTGTTTGATGCGCAGGACCAGGCTTTCCAGGACGCGGAAGAGGTGGTTCATGTGGTCGGGGCCCATGTAGGCGGTGATGAGGTCCTGGGCCACGACCAGGTCCATGTTCTCCGGCCCGACCGAAAGGAGCAGGCCCGTCTGGGGGGGAAGGATGGGGGCCTGGAAGACGCCGGCCGTGGCCAGGCTGGCCAGGAAATCGATTTCCAGCCGGCCGGTGTTGGGGAGGATGCGCTGGACGGCGGTGTAGAGGTCGGTGCTGAGGACCAGGGCATAGGGGCCGTAGAAGCCGCCCTTGAGCAGGGCTTCGCGGGCGGCAGCCACGTTCTTGAAGGCCGCCTCCGGTTTGCCCCAGTTGCTCAGGGGAAGTTTCTGGCCGGCACCGGTGAGCAGGCCCGGAAGGTGATGGGCCTGGCTGCCGAAGAAGATCAGTTCGTCCTCGGCCACGGCTACGGCAGCGGCGGCCCCGCCGGCCGGAAAGAGGTCCAGGGGGACGCCGGTCTGCCGGGCGGTGGCGATATCCCGCCAGGAGAGGCTGAAATCCTTGTGCAGGAGCGGCAGGGGGAGGTGCCGCCGCTCGGTGATGGAGACCGGCTCGCAGCCGGAGGCACAGGCCTCATGCCCGCAGGGGTCGGTGCCCATGTAGTGGATGCACCCCTTGCTCCAGGCATAGGTATCCAGCGCCACCGTCTGCACGCCTGCGCCCAAAGGGCCGGCCAGCGGCAGGAAGCGCCGGCCCACCAGCATCTTGCGGGCCACCTGGACCACCAACTCGTCCAGACGGGCCCATTCCCCCGCCGTCAGGGGGGACTCGTCGCGCATGAGATAGTCGTCCATCCGAACCTCCTTTTGTCCGACGACCTATTCCTGTTTTTGTCCGTGCAGGCTGCCCACCGTCCACCCCGGCCGAGGCCCGGTTGGCTCCGTCGGGGGAATCTCCTTGAGCAATTTGCTGAAGACGGCGTCGTGGTAAACCTCGTGGTCGCGTACCCGGCTGAGGAGGGCGACCAGGTCGGTCTCTCCGGCCCTCTTCAGGTCCTCGATCTGGGCGTTATAGTCCTTGGTTACGGCCCGTTCGGCGGCAATGTCGGCCTGCAACATCCGGGCCGTGTCGCGGGAGCGGTCGAAGGGGGTGTGCTCCATGGCCGGAAAGGCGCCCCGGGAGGCCATTTCCTCGGCAAACCAGCCCATGTGCTGCATCTCGTTGATGGCCTGCCACTCCAGTTCGTCGGCGATCTCGCAATGCGGGGTGGTGAAGGCGTGGTAGAGGTATTGGAGGATAACCGTGTACTCGTGCTGAATCCCCTGGAGGAGAATCTCCAGAGCGCGCGAGGGGCCGGCCGTGGCCTGCTCCGGGCGAATGGGGCCCACCGCCGCCCGCCCCTCGGCGGCCAGTTCCTCAGCCAATTTGGCGAACTTGGCCCGGTGGACCTCCTCGTCGTTCACGATTCGCTCCAGGAGCAGACGGACCTCCGGGTCCTCGATGGCGGCCAGGTGCTGCCGGTAGAGGGCGATGGCCTGTTCCTCGGCCAGGATGTCGCGGGCCATCCACTCGGCGGGCGTTTCCCCCGAGGTGTCCACCGGCCCGCGTTCCAGGCTGGGCTCGCCGCCGAGTTCGACGATGCGTTCGGCCAGCCACTTCAGGTGGCGCATCTCCTCCCGGGCGATGGCCTCGATCTCGCAGGCGATGTCGCTTTCGCCGATGGCGTAGGCGTGCAGCAGATACTGGATGATGGCGGCATGTTCTCCGTGGATATCCTCGTTCAGCAGGGCGGTGATAGACATCACGACCTCCTTTTGAGAACGGCTCATCCGCTTCGGGCCTCGAGGCTAGGCCGTTGTTCCTGGCGTATCTTACCATATACAGGCGGGAGGGTCAAGTGCATTCCATCACGTTTCTACGGGAGAAGTTTCACCGTTTTCGGGCGGGTCAACGGCGCCGGGCAACTGGGGCGTCGGGGTCGTTTCTGGAGGGAGAGGAGGAATGGTCAGCAGCCGCAGGACCCGTTCCACCACATCCCAGGCGCAGAGGTACATCCTGCCCTCCACCCGCACGTAGTAGACCAGGCCGCCGGGGCCCGGTTTGCCGATTTCCATCACCCGCTCCTCTCCCCCGCGCAGGCCGATGGTGAGGATGGCCGTGGGGGAGAGCAGCCCGGCCTGGGCCAGGTCCACCTGGTCCGGCTCCAGGCGTTCCAACGGTTCCAGATGGGCCAGTTCGTCCACCAGCCAGTCCAATCGCTTCTGATCGGCCGGGGCCGAAACGGGGGAGACGAGGTGCCAGGTGTGCACCTCATCCTGTTCCAGGTGGACCAGGGAGCCGTCGGCGCCGCGCACGGTCAGGGAGACGACCGAGGCCGGCGCCACGTCCCAGAGGCGGGAAGACTCGGCTGGGGAAGGCGGCTGCCTGCCCAGGTACAGGGAGGCGACCAGGCCGGCCCCGGCCGTCAGGAGGAGGGCCAGCAGGACGGCCAGCGTCCCCTTCAGCCGGTTCATCGCTTCCGAAGCGCCTCAGGACTTGGTCATCGGAGGAGATTCCTCCTCCTGCCGGGACAGGTACTTTTCCGGGTCCCGGTCGAAGGCGACCTTGCATCCCCGGGCGCAGAAGTAGTAGGTCACGCCCTTATAGACCGAGGTCGCTGCTGCCTGGTCTTCCTCGACCATCATCCCGCAAACCGGATCACGCGCGGTCATGGGCAACCTCCTGAACTGTTCGAAGCGTCTCCATTGTACTACATTCCGCTCGGGCGGGCAAGAGTTGCCGGCCGGGGCGGACGGTGGTATAATTTTTTCAGCCCCTGTAGCTCAGTGGACAGAGCGAGGGTTTCCTAAACCCTGCGTCGGCGGTTCGAGTCCGTCCAGGGGCGCTGGCGGGTCGGATTTTCCCAGACGAGGAAACGATGCCCATTCGCCTTCTTCCCCCGGAACTGGTGGCCAAGATCGCTGCCGGCGAGGTGGTCGAGCGGCCGGCCTCGGTGGTCAAGGAACTGGTGGAGAACTCCCTGGATGCCGGGGCGCGCCACATCCATATCGATATCCACGGCGGCGGCCGGCAGGAGATTCGGGTCGTGGACGACGGCTGCGGCATCCCGGCGGAGGAAGTGGCCCTGGCCGTGCAGCGCCATGCCACCAGCAAAATCGCCACCGCCGCCGACCTCTACCGCATCCGCACCCTGGGCTTTCGGGGGGAGGCGCTGGCTTCCATCGCCGCCGTCTCCCACCTGACCCTGGTCAGCCGGCCGGCCGGTCAGGAGGTGGGGATGGAGGTGCGGGTGGAGGGGGGCCGCACCGTGGGCCAGAGCCCCCGTCCCTGCACGGTGGGCACCATCGTTCTGGTGCGCGACCTCTTCTACAACACCCCGGCCCGGCTCAAATTTCTGCGCCAGCCGCGCACCGAGGCCGGCTACATCCACACCCTGGTCACCGACTATGCCCTGGCCCACCCCGGCGTGGCCTTTCGCCTCCTGAGCGACGGGCGTATCGTCCTGAACACCGGGGGCTCGGGAAACCTCCACGACACCCTGATCGAGGTCTATGGCCTGGAAACGGCCCGGCAGATGCTCCCCGTGGAGAAGGTGGTGGGGGAAGGGGAGATGCGCATCCGCGTCTTCGGCTATGTCGGCCAGCCCTCCCTGAGCCGGGCCACCCGGCGGGCCATCACCCTTTTTGTGAACGGCCGGCGCATCCGCGACACCGGCCTGACCTATGCCGTGGAGGAGGCCTATCGCACCCTCCTCATGGCCGACCGCCATCCGGTCGCCATCATCGGCCTCGAGGTGGATCCGGCGGCGGTGGACGTCAACGTCCATCCGACCAAAAGCGAGGTCAAATTCGTCTACGGCGACCAGGTCTTTGCCATCGCCCAGCGGGCCATCCGCGAGGCCCTGCAGGAGCATCTTGCCGTCCCGCGCATCGCCGCCGTCCGACCCCGCCCGGCCCCGGCGGAAAGCCCCCGGCCGGCGGGCCGCCCCCTGCCCCGTTTCGGCGGTCCGCTTTTCGAGGAGGAGGAAGAAACGGCTCCGGTGGAGGAGCCAAAGTTGCCGCCGCTCCGCGTGTTGGGGCAGATGGCCGGCACCTACATCCTGGCCGAAGGGCCGGACGGCCTCTACCTCATCGACCAGCACGCCGCCCACGAACGCATCCTCTATGAGCAACTGGCTGCCGAACGGGAACGGCTGGCCATCCGTACCCAGGTGCTTCTGGAACCGCTCATCGTGGAACTGACCCCGCAGCAACAGGCCCTGTTGGGGGAGCGGCTGGAAGAACTCCGGGCCTGGGGCTTTGAACTGGAGCCTTTCGGGGAACGGGCCTACCGGGTGCGCTCCGTCCCGGCCATCCTGACCCGGGGCGATGTGCGGGACCGGGTGGCCGCCCTGGTAGAGGAGTGGAGCGAGGGGCTGCGCCGGGGTTCCTCCTGGGAGGAGCAACTGCTCATCACCATCGCCTGTCACAGCGCCGTGCGGGCCGGCCAGAGCCTCTCCCCGGAGGAGATGCGCGAACTCGTCCAGTTGCTGGAGCAGACCCGGCTGCCGCGCACCTGCCCCCACGGCCGGCCGACCATGATTCTCCTCACCCAGCAGCAGTTGGAGCGCGAGTTCGGGCGGCGCTAGGTAGGGGCGGTTCGAGAACCGACCGCAGGGGCGGTTCGAGAACCGCTCCTACGGGCTGTATCTATTTACCGCGGAGTTCGCAGAGGACGCGGAGAAACAGGTTTTCCCCTTCGAACACCTCAGCGCCCTCTGCGTTCTCGGCGGTAAACACCTACCCCGACTCTCCTTCCGCCCTCTCCCCATTCCGATAGGCCTGTTCCAGGAGTTCGATCGGGTGCATGACCCGCATGGGGAGGCCGGCCCGGCGCACGCCCCGCCAGAGTTGAATCTGGCAGCCGGGACAGCCGCTGGCGACGACCTGGGCCCCCGTCTCCGCCACGTGGCCCATCTTGCGGTCGAGGATTTCTCCGGAAGTCTGGGGGTCGGTGATGGCGTGGCTGCCGGCGTTTCCGCAACACCAGTTGGCCTCGGCCATCTCCACCAACTCCAGGCCGGGAATCATCTTCAGCAGTTGCCGGGGCTCCTGCACCACCTTTTGCGCCCGGGCCAGGTGGCAGGGGTCATGGTAGGTCACCCGCACGTCCAACCGTCCCTGGGGCGGCTCGATGCCGATCTTCAAGAGGTAGACGCTGATGTCGTATACCTTCCCGGAAAAGGCCTGGGCCCGTTCCCTCCATTCCGGGTCGCCGGAGAGGAGTTCGGCGTACTCCTGGAGGGTGGCTCCGCAGGAGGCGCAATCGGTTACGACGGCCTCCACGCCGGCCCGTTCAAAGGCGGCGATGTTCTGGCGGGCCAGTTCTTTGGCCATCTCCACCTCTCCGTAGCCCAGGTGGGGCATCCCACAGCAGGTCACCCGGGGGGTATAGACCTCGCAGCCGTTGCGGGACAGCACCCGGACCGTGGCCTGACTGGCCGAGGCGAACATGACATCCTGAGCGCAACCGAGGAAATAGCCCACCCGATGGCGGCGTTCGCCCTGGGCCGGGGTGATCTCCGGCAGCAGGCGGCGCTGGGGCCGGCGCGGAATCGGGGGCAGGAGCCAGACCATCTCCCGCAGGCGGCGGGGGAGGAACCGGTCCAGATGCCAGCGTTCCACCAGCCTTCGCAGCCCCAGATGTTCGTACCAGCGCAGAGGGGCGGTGGCCGTCTCCACCCGCTCCGGCCGGGGCAGGAGCCAGCGGAAGAGGAAGCGGCGGAAGGGGTTTTCCCCTTCGCGTTGAAGCAGGTAGGCCCGCGCCGCCATCATCAGGAGGTCGGTGCGCACGCCGGCCGGGCAGACTTCCGTGCAGGCCTGGCAGTAGAGGCATTCATAGACCACCTTCTTGAAACGCCGGCCCGGCTTCAACCTTCCTTCCAGGACGGCCCGTACCAGGGCGATGCGCCCCCGGGGGGCATCGGTCTCCAACAGGCTCTTCTGGTAAATCGGGCAGACGGCCGAACACAGTCCACAGCGGATGCAGGCCCGGATCTGGGCCTCGTCCGGAATCACCCCTTGGGGAAACGGCTTGTTCTCGTCCGACATGGCCATCTCTCGCTCGAAAAATCCTCACGCCTCATCGCGGCCGCATTATACTACGGCCCACCTCCCATAGCAAAAAGGGGACGGCTTACCCGGGTCGCGCCAGATGGGACAGGCCAAGCGGGATAGGTGCGGGTTTCCAATCCGCACCTGCTCAACAGATACCGACATCCGGGTGCCCGCCGTTTTTGTAGGTGCGGGTTTGTTGGGCAATTGTCGGATCGTGGTAGAGTAGGGGCCTCAGGAGGCCCAAGAAGGCGCGGTCAGGGTTTCCTTGGCGGCCGGCCTGGGGTGGGAGAGCGTCGGCGCAGGCCGACGCCTTCCATCGTCCCCATCGCGCGCCGGCCGGGGGCGTGGGCGGGGTCGACGGAAGTCGCCCCCCGCCTGGCGGCCGGCCTGCGCCGGCCGGGGGGCAGGGGGGGGATGCCCACCGTGGGCCGGGGGCCGGCCTCTACCCCCGGGGGGG